>OLQP01000893.1_pt1 | contig 18343 bp, 19 predicted proteins | sample 1643181 | NCBI WGS metagenome assembly OLQP01 (sample SAMEA3136710, study PRJEB25190) | human gut metagenome | biome: human gut; feature: human-associated habitat; material: faeces | place: Austria | collected 2013 | reverse complement strand
TAGGTATTACAGCAGGGGCATCCACGCCCAATAAAATAATTGAGGAGGTTCAAAAAAATGTCAGAATTAACTTTTGAACAAATGTTGGAAGAATCATTTAAAACAATACGAAATGGAGAGGTTGTTGAGGGTACTGTAATCGATGTGAAACCGGACGAGATCATCCTGAATATCGGATGTAAAGCAGACGGAATCATTACACGTAGCGAGTATACAAACGAACCAAATGTTGATTTAACAACAGTTGTTTCCGTTGGTGATCCGATGACTGTAAAAGTGCTGAAGGTAAATGACGGAGAAGGTCAAGTGCTGTTGACTTATAAGAGACTTGCAGCAGAAAAAGGAAACGAGAGATTAAGAGAAGCTTACGAGAATAAAGAAGTGTTAAAAGCAACAGTAGCACAGATTTTAGGTGGAGGATTAAGTGTTGTTGTTGACGAAGCAAGAGTATTTATTCCTGCAAGCCTTGTATCTGATACTTATGAGAGAGATCTGTCCAAATATGCAGATCAGGAGATTGAATTTGTTATCACAGAGTTCAATCCGAGAAGACGCCGCATTATCGGTAACCGCAAACAGCTTCTTCTTGCAGAAAAAGCTGAGAAGCAGAAAGAGCTTATGGAGAGAATCCATGCAGGCGATACTGTAACAGGTGTTGTTAAGAATGTAACAGATTTTGGTGCATTCATCGATCTTGGCGGAGCTGACGGTCTTCTTCATATTTCCGAAATGTCCTGGGGCAGAGTAGAGAATCCGAAGAAGGTATTTACTGTTGGTGAAGAAGTTAAAGTTCTGATCAAAGAGATCAACGGAGATAAGATTGCTCTTTCTCTGAAATTTCCGGAAGAAAATCCGTGGCTGACTGCTGCTGAGAAATTTGCAGTAGGCAACATAGTAGAAGGAAAAGTTGCACGTATGACAGATTTCGGTGCTTTCGTAGAGCTTGCACCTGGAATCGACGCACTGCTTCATGTTTCTCAGATTTCCAGAGAGCATGTTGCCAAACCGTCTGACGTACTTTCCATCGGCCAGGAAATTCAGGCAAAGGTTGTTGATTTCAACGGCGAAGACAAAAAGATTAGCCTCAGCATGAAAGCTCTGGAAGCTCCGGCTGCAGAGGAAGCAGAAGGCGAAGAGGCATAAGAAGAACTGCTTTGTCAGTCTGAATACAGAAGATAAACTGAATTAACAAAAAGGATCATTACAGTTATGCGTATATGGCAGACTGAAATGATCCTTTTTTCTTTCTTTAAAAGCTGAGAAGGCATGGAAGGGTACTTTTTAGATACTGCGCCTGTTTTTCCGGATTGTTCAGGAAAGCTTCGCTGCAGGGAAACCAGGTATAACAGGTTTCCGGAGTGGCGGGAATCCTCAGACTTTTGTCCATGTACTGACTTAACTGTCTGGGCATGGCGGTATCTTCTCCGGGAATATAATCATAGGCTTTGTAATCTCTGTAGTACTGGCGTATTTTCTGATCTGTGGAAGTGACCAGAAGAGCTCCTTCCTGATCCCGGACAGTAATATAAAAATCTGTTCCCTTTTTGGAGACGGGTTTTGGCACAGGAGCCGGAAGCCGGAAAGAAAGGATCATCCGGTCTTCATCTGTTTCCGCTTTCAGAGGCTGATAATCGCCTTCCATCAGAACCCGGTATCCGAGCATGGAAAAAATGCTGCCAAGTCCCAGGAGATCCTCCTGATTGTGACCGAGGATGGTCTGTTCAGGCTCGGCCTTTGGATTTTTTATGTAGGATTTATAAAGACGAATGCACTGTCCGCCATCGCAGTGGAGGCGGGAGTCCAGCCCCAGGAATTCTTCCAGATCCGGCTGTTTCATTCGTTCCAGCTTCAGGAGATCTTTACAGGGCTTCAGTTCCTGATACAGATCCAGGACAGGGAGATTTCCGAAGGGAGAGGGCAGATTGTGTTTTTTGTAACGCGCTTCCAGATACGGCTGATCGAATCGTCTGCCATTATATTGGATTGTGGAGCTTGCAGAAGTCAGAAAATTAAAAAATTCACAAAGAATTTCAGGTTCCTCATCCTCTTTTTCCGCCATCCACTGATGGAGAAACCATTTGTTATTTTCCTGCATTACCGCGCCAATCAAATATAAAAAAGTGGAATATCGTGATAGTCCGGTGGTTTCGATATCATAAAAAACAGGGGCGTTTCCACAGTCGAAAGAGACGGAATTCGACAATTTTTTAACAGTCTCAAAGTCCGGAAACCCTTGTAAAATAGGCATTTTTTTAACAATCATATTTTTTCATTCCTTTCGTGATTGTACTTAATTATACACAAAAAAATAAAAAAATAATAGTGAATTTTTTCATAAATTGAGTTATAGTATAAACATCGTTACTGTTCAGATAGGCATGCTTCCTCCGGGCATTTTGGCATATATGCAAAGCTCCCGGGACATTCAGGGCAAAATGCCATCACCGGAGGTCAGATGGATTGTAACGGAACATCAGCAGATGTTTGTCTGAAACAGGAATTTAAGACAGAAAGACGGGATAGTTATGTGGAGTTTGACAATTAACGGGACAGATCTTTATCATATTTTAAACTGGTTTTTTATTTACAGCTTTTTTGGCTGGGTATGGGAAACCTTTTATGTTTCTACAAAGCATGGAGAGTTTGTGAACCGAGGCTTTGTCAGCGGGCCTTTTTGTACAATCTATGGCTTTGGGGCAATATCTGTTTATCTGATTCTGAAGCCGATAGAAAATCATGTGCTGCTTTTGTTCTTAGGGGGCATTGTGGTTGCCACAGTGCTGGAATATATTACGGCGGTTCTGATGGAGAGTATTTTTCATACCTCCTGGTGGGATTACAGTGACCAGAAATTTAATTTTCAGGGACGTATCTGCCTGGGAGTTTCTCTGGGATGGGGAGTTCTGACAGTTCTTCTGTTCAGGGTTCTGCATCCGCTTGTAGAGAAACTGGTTGCTCTTTATCCGGTGTATGTCGGAAAAATCTCAGTATGCGTAATAGCAGCGGGGTATCTGTGTGATTTCTGCCGTTCCGCATCTGCAGCCTTCCATTTGAAGGAGAGAATTCCTTACTGGGAGCAGGATCTGGAAAAGAAGCGGGTGGAGCTTATGCTGAGGCTAAATGTGAAACTGGAATCGCTGGAGCTTCCCAAAGGTGCTTCTCCTGAACTTCTCAGAGAAAAGCTGGAAGATTCAGAAGCTCTCAGGATTTTAAGCGAAAAGCGTCTTGCATTCCAGAAAGAATTCACAGAAGAGCTCCGGGCTTACAGAAAAACGCTGGTAAACAGAACAAAGGGAAATACCAGACGTTTCCTGAAGGCTTATCCTCATCTGAATCGTGGATACCGTATGCGCCATAAGAAAGATAAAAAATAACTTGCAAAAGGAGGAAATAGATATGGGAAAACTTACCTTTAAGGGTGGGATTCATCCCTATGAGGGCAAGGAACTGTCCAAAAACAGTCCGATTGAAAAGTATCTTCCAAAAGGAGAGATGGTTTATCCGCTGTCTCAGCATATTGGAGCTCCGTCTGTTCCCTGTGTGAACAAAGGTGACCGGGTCCTGGCAGGACAGAAGATTGCAGAAGCCAACGGATTTGTATCCGTACCTCTGCACGCTTCTGTTTCAGGAACCGTAAAGGGCTTTGAAAAAAGACTGACTGCTGCGGGAAGTATGGCGGATTCCATTATCATAGAAAACGACCAGCAGTATGAAGAGACAGCATTCCAGGCAGCAGAGCTTTCTGAATTGTCAAAAGAGGAGATCATAGCAAGGATCCGTGAAGGCGGCGTTGTAGGAATGGGAGGAGCCGGTTTCCCTACTCATGTGAAGCTGTCTCCGAAGGAGCCGGATAAGATTGAATATGTTCTGGTAAACGGGGCGGAGTGCGAACCTTATCTGACCAGTGATTACCGGAGAATGCTGGAAGAACCGGACAAGATCGTTGCGGGTCTTGAGGTAATGCTGAAGCTTTTTGATCATGCAAAAGGCTATATCTGCATTGAAGATAATAAGCCGGACTGTATTGCAAAGCTCCGTGAACTGGTAAAGGGACATTCCAGAATTGAAGTGAAAGAGGTTATGACAAAATATCCTCAGGGCGGCGAGCGTACTCTGATCTATGCCACCACCGGAAGAGAGATCAATTCCTCCATGCTTCCGGCAGATGCAGGCTGCGTGGTGGATAATGTAGATACAGTTGTGGCTGTTTATAAAGCGGTTATTCTGGGACGTCCGGTTATGAACAGGATTGTGACAGTGACAGGAGATGCCATTGCCAGTCCAAAAAACTTTACGGTTCTTACAGGAACAAATATGGAGGAGCTGATCGAAGCCGCAGGCGGACTGAAAACAGGCGCTGCAAAAGTAATCTCAGGCGGTCCTATGATGGGATTTGCCATGTTTGACCTTCATGTTCCATGTGTAAAAACAACATCTGCGTTCCTCTGTCTGGAAAAGGATGCTGTTTCAGAGGCACAGAAACAGATGACAGCCTGCATTAACTGCGGACGCTGTGTGCGCGTCTGTCCGGGACGTGTTCTCCCTGCCCGTCTTGCCACACTGGCAGAAAGAGGGGATATGGCAGGATTTGAAAAATTAAACGGAATGGAATGCTGTGAATGCGGCTGCTGCAGCTATGTATGCCCTGCAAAGAGACCGCTGACTCAGAGCATCAAATCCATGCGGAAAATGGTTCTTGCCAGCCGCAGAAAGAAATAGGGGAGGTAAACCAATGGAACAAAAGTATAATGTGTCATCCAATCCTCACGTAAGAGATGGTATGACAACAAGCAGAATCATGCAGCTGGTAGTGATCGCGCTTCTTCCTGCAACACTGTTCGGAATCTGGAATTTTGGTTTTCGTGCATTCCTTGTTGTTGCGGTAACAGTGGCATCCAGCGTTATTTTTGAATGGCTCTATGATCATTTTATGCACAAACCAAATACAGTAAAGGATTTCAGCGCAGTTGTTACAGGACTTCTTCTTGCTCTGAACATGCCGGCGCAGATCCCGCTGTGGATGCCGGTTCTGGGAAGCGCATTTTCTATTATTGTAGTAAAACAGCTTTTTGGCGGACTGGGACAGAACTTTATGAACCCGGCTCTTGCAGGAAGGTGTTTCCTGATGATTTCCTTTGCAGGAAGAATGACAGACTTTGCAGTGTCAGATCATTTCCGGGGAGTTGTGGATACTGTCACAGGAGCCACTCCTCTGGCAGCTCTGAAAACCCAGGGATTTGTAGAAGGTACCTCTGTACCGGTACAGAATCTGTTTTTTGGAAATATCCAGGGAACCATCGGAGAGACTTCCGCTCTTGCGATCCTTATCGGCGCAGTGATCCTTCTTGTATTTAAGGTGATCGACCTGAAGATCCCGCTTACATATATCGGCAGTTTTTCTGTGTTTGTGATCATCTATATGCTGTGCACAGGAATGGGATTTGATGTAAATTATCTGTTAAGTCATCTGTTCGGCGGCGGTCTGATGCTTGGAGCATGGTTTATGGCAACCGATTATGTGACAACGCCCATTACCTTTAAGGGACAGCTTGTATACGGCTGCTGCCTTGGCGTGGTAACTGCAGTGTTCCGTCTGTTTGGCGGTTCTGCAGAAGGTGTTTCCTATGCGATCATTTTCTGCAACCTTCTGGTTCCGCTTATTGAAAAAGCAACCTATCCTGCTGCATTTGGAAAAGGAGGGAAAAAATCATGAGTATTGTAAAAGACACGATTTCCATTACTGTCATCACCCTCGTTGCAGGTCTGGCTCTGGGAGTGGTTCAGGATATTACTGCGGATCCTATTGCAGAGCAGAAGATGAAGGCAAAACAGGAAGCCTATAAATCTGTTTTTCCGGATGCAGACAGCTTTGGGGAAGTTGAACTGGGAGATAAGACACAGGAGCTGGCCGGCGTACTCAGTGACAGCGGCTACGGCGCGCAGACCATTGATGAAGTAATGACAGCCTTTGACGCTTCTGACAATGAGATCGGATATGCGTTTACTGTGACAACCTCCGAGGGCTATGGCGGAGACATTCAGTTCGCCATGGGCGTACAGAAAGACGGTACACTGAATGGAATCTCTATTTTGTCGATCAGTGAAACTGCAGGTCTTGGAATGAAGGCAGACACAGATGATTTTAAAAATCAGTTCCGGGATAAAAAGGTGGAAAAATTCCAATACACCAAAACAGGAGCAGCATCAGAAGATGAAATTGATGCCATCAGCGGCGCGACAATCACCACCAATGCTGTAACCAACGGAGTAAACGCAGGCCTTGCCGCATTTCAGTACATGGAAGGAGGAGAACAATGAAAGCAAATACACCATCAGAACGTCTGATCAACGGTATTATTAAAGAAAATCCTACTTTTGTGCTGATGCTTGGTATGTGCCCTACACTGGCAGTTACCACTTCAGCAGTGAACGGCATCGGAATGGGACTGACCACCACAGCCGTTCTTGCAGCATCCAATCTACTGATTTCCCTGCTGCGCAAATTTATTCCGGACGGTGTGCGTATGCCCGCATTTATTGTTGTTGTGGCATCCTTTGTAACTATTGTACAGATGCTTCTGGAAGGCTTCCTTCCGGGTCTTTATGCATCTCTGGGATTATATATTCCTCTGATCGTTGTAAACTGTATCATTCTTGGCCGTGCGGAAGCATATGCATCCAAAAATCCTCCGATCCCATCACTTTTTGACGGTATCGGAATGGGGCTTGGATTTACGTTAAGTATTACCTGTATCGGCGCAGTCAGAGAGCTGATCGGCGCAGGACAGCTTTTCGGTCAGCAGATTCTGCCGCTGGCAGATGCTGCAGCCGGAAAAATGGGATATGAGCCGGTTACAATCTTTATTCTGGCTCCGGGAGCATTTTTTGTTCTGGCTCTTCTGGCAGCTCTTCAGAACAAATTCAAGATCGGCGCGGCAAAGCGCGGGATTGATCCGAGTAATCCGGACAAGTGCGGCGGAGCCTGTGCTTCCTGCGGAAATACCATGTGCAAAGGAGGTAAACATTAATGAAAGAATTAATGCTTATCATTGTAGGTTCTGCACTTGTAAATAACGTGGTCCTCAGCCAGTTCCTGGGACTGTGTCCGTTCCTGGGCGTTTCCAAAAAAACAGAAACCGCAGCAGGCATGGGAGGAGCCGTAATCTTTGTTATTACGCTTTCTTCCTTTGTTACAAGTGTGATCTATCAGTTTATTCTGGTTCCCACTCATATGGAGTACCTGCAGACCATTGTGTTCATTCTGATTATTGCAGCCCTTGTTCAGTTTGTGGAAATGTTCCTGAAAAAGGCAATGCCTTCTCTTTATCAGGCTCTGGGAGTTTATCTTCCTCTGATCACTACAAACTGCGCTGTTCTGGGTGTGGCCCTTATCAATGTACAGAAGGACTACAATATCCTTCAGGGCACTGTAAACGGTTTTGCCACAGCAGTAGGCTTTACTCTGTCCATTATCGTAATGGCAGGTATCCGTGAAAAAATCGAGTACAATGACATTCCGGAATCCTTCCGCGGCTTTCCTATTGTTCTTATTACAGCAGGACTGATGGCAATCGCGTTTTTCGGATTTTCAGGACTGATCTAAGGAGGCGTAAATATGAATATCGGAGCAATTATCGTAGCAACTGTTGTAGTTGCGGCAGTGGGCCTCTTTATCGGCATTTTTCTTGGAGTTGCCGGAAAGAAATTTGCAGTGGAAACAGATGAAAAAGAGGTGGCTGTCCGTGAGGCCCTTCCGGGAAATAACTGTGGCGGATGCGGCTTCCCCGGCTGCGACGGCCTGGCTGCGGCGATCGCCAAAGGAGAGGCGCCGGTTAACGGCTGTCCGGTAGGCGGAGATGCAGTAGGAAAAGTGATCGCAGGGATCATGGGACAGGAGGTTGTGGAAACGGTCCGTCAGACTGCGTTTGTAAAATGTACCGGAACCTGTGAAAAAACAAAAAGCGATTTTGTATACACCGGTGTTGAGGACTGTGAGATGATGGCCTTTATCCCGGGCGGCGGTGCAAAAAGCTGTTCCTATGGCTGTATGGGATTCGGAAGCTGCGTAAAGGCCTGTCCCTTTGATGCCATCCACATTATCAACGGTGTGGCTGTGGCAGATAAGGAGAAGTGCAAGGCCTGCGGCAAATGTGTTGCCAAATGTCCGAATCATCTGATCGAGCTGGTTCCCTATACCCAGACCACCTTTGTGGGCTGCAGTTCTCATGATAAAGGAAAAGCTGTTACTTCTGCCTGTGAGGTGGGATGTATCGGCTGTAAAAAATGTGAGAAAACCTGTCCGAACGGCGCTATTACCGTAACAGATTTCTGTGCTCATATTGATTATGAAAAATGCACCAACTGCGGCGCATGTAAGGAAGTCTGCCCCAGAGGCGTGATCCTGTAAAAAAAAATAAGACTGTTGTACATACAGTAAGATCCCGGTTTACAGATAAAACTCTGCACCGGGATTTTGTATTACCGGGAGAGCAGCGCATTCTGTATGAACCTTTACGGCCGGAGCATGAGGGAGATTTCTCGAATAGATGTTTGCTTTTTTGCGATAACTGTGATATCATAAATCGATACAGGAAAAATCAAGCACAGGAGCGGCAGCTTATGATTTCATTTATATATGGCACAGTAGTGGATTCCACAGAAACCTCAGTGATCGTAGAGGCAGGCGGGATCGGCTATGAGATTTTTATGACAGGCTCTGCCATTGAACAGGCAGTCCGAAAAGAAGGACAGGTAAAGATACATACGCATTTCCATGTGAGAGAGGATGCCATGCAGCTTTTTGGCTTTTTAAGCAAGGATGATCTTCAGATGTTCCGGCTTCTTCTGGGCGTCAACGGAATCGGCCCAAAGGCGGCGCTTGGGGTTCTCGCAGGGCTTACGGCAGATGAACTGAGATTTGCTGTTTTATCGGATGATGCAAAAACCATTTCCAAAGCTCCGGGCATTGGAAAGAAGACGGCTCAGAAGCTGATCCTGGAACTGAAAGACAAGCTAAAGCTGGAGGATGCTTTTGAGAAGAAGCTTGCCCATGAGCAGGAGGCGGCAGCCATTTCAGGGACAAATATCCTGGATGGAAGCAAAGAGGCGGTGGAAGCACTGGTTGCGCTGGGCTACAGCAGTACGGATGCCCTGCGGGCAGTACGTAAAGTAACAGATGTGCCGCCGGATGATGTGGAAGCCATTCTGAAAGCAGCCCTCAAAAATCTGTAGGAGTTTATATGGAAAAAAGAATGATCACCACCGATGTAACAGAAGAGGACTTTCCTCTGGAGGGAAATTTAAGGCCTCAGACACTGGAAGAGTACATTGGTCAGGAAAAAACAAAAAAAACACTGAAAATTTATATAGAAGCAGCAAAACAGCGAAAGGATGCGCTGGATCACGTGCTTTTTTACGGCCCTCCCGGACTGGGAAAAACAACTTTGTCCGGAATCATTGCAAATGAGATGGGAGTGCATATGAAGGTTACTTCAGGACCTGCCATAGAAAAGCCGGGTGAAATGGCGGCGATCCTTAATAATCTTCAGGAGGGAGATATTCTTTTTGTGGATGAGATCCACAGACTGAACCGGCAGGGAGAGGAGGGTCTTTATCATGCCATGGAGGATTTTGACATTGACATTATGATCGGAAAGGGAGCGTCTGCCCGCTCTATCCGTCTGGATCTGCCCAAGTTCACACTGGTGGGAGCGACCACAAGAGCAGGGCTTTTATCTGCGCCTCTCCGTGACCGTTTCGGCGTGATGCATCATCTGGAATTTTATAATCATAAAGAGCTGGAAACAATTATTCTCCGTTCCGCGCAGGTACTGGAAGTGGAGATCGACCAGAAGGGGGCGGCGGAGATCGCCAAACGGTCAAGGGGAACGCCAAGACTTGCCAACCGGCTTTTAAAGCGTGTCCGGGATTTTGCTCAGGTAAAATATGACGGGAAGATCACCTATGAGGTGGCTGTTTTTGCCCTGGATCTTCTGGAAGTGGATCAGTACGGGCTTGACAAGATCGACAGACGGATCCTTAAAACTCTGATCGTAAACTTCAAAGGAGGCCCGGTGGGGCTGGAAACACTGGCTGCAGCTATTGGAGAAGATTCCGGTACACTGGAGGATGTCTATGAGCCATATCTTCTTCAGAACGGCTTTTTAAACCGCACGCCAAGAGGGCGTATGGCCTCGCCTCTTGCCTACAGTCATCTGGGCTATGAGAAGATTTCATAAAAAATTCTATACTTTTCGACAGGTTTCGGGTATAATAAAATATGAATGATTTTTTCTGTCTCCGGGAAACCGTGATTCTGAAGGAAAATGAGACAGGAACTTTAATGGAAAATCAGGGAAATTTTATATACACAGGAGGCTTTGTATGGCAGTCAAGAATACGGCACAGGTAGTGATCGGGGGAAAAATCATCACTCTGGGAGGCTATGAATCAGAGGAGTATTTTCAGAAGGTAGCGTCTTACATAAATAATAAAATTGCGGAGCTCAGTGAAATGCCGGGTTATTCCAGGCAGCCAATGGAGACAAAGCATACTCTGCTCAGCCTGAATATTACAGACGATTATTTTAAGGCAAAAAAGCAGGCGGAAATTTTTGAACAGGATCTTCAGCAGAAGGATCAGGAAATGTATGAGTTAAAGCATGAACTGATCGCCCTCCGTATGAAAATGGAGGAAACAGAAAAACACCAGCAGGAGTCAGAGCACCAGCGTATCCTGATGGAAGGGAAGATCAAAGAGCTGGAAGGCGAAATTGAGTCATTACTAAAGTAAAAGTCAGAGGGGGATTGCTTCGGTAGTCCCCTTTGTCTGTTTTCAGGGATTCTGAAAACAGTTTCTGTACAGCAGAAAAGAGAAGTGAGGGATTATGACAGATATGAATAAAACAGAGCTTCTGGCGCCTGCAGGTTCCTATGAAGCCTTTGAGGCAGCCCTGGGAGCAGGGGCAGACGCGGTGTATGTAGGCGGTCCCGATTTCGGCGCCAGAGCTTATGCGAAGAATTTTACCCAGGAGGAGCTGATCCGCGCTGTGCGTACAGCCCATCTTCATGGGAAAAAATTATATCTTACAGTAAACACATTGCTGAAAAACAGAGAGCTGAAGGAGCGGCTTTATGATTCCCTTCTTCCATCTTATCTGGAAGGACTGGATGCGGTGATCGTTCAGGATATGGGAGTTCTGCGCTTTATCAGGAGAAACTTTCCGGATCTGCCCATTCATGCAAGTACGCAGATGGCTGTTACCGGACCGAAGGGGATGCGGTTTCTGGAGCAGCAGGGAGTAACCCGTGTGGTTCCTGCCCGTGAACTGACGCTTGAGGAGCTTGCTTCCATGCACAGAGAAAGCCCTATTGAGATTGAGGCGTTTATACACGGGGCGCTCTGCTACAGCATATCCGGTCAGTGCCTTATGAGCAGTATGATCGGAGGAAGAAGCGGAAACCGGGGAAGATGTGCTCAGCCCTGCCGCCTTGCTTATCAGGTAAGGGAGCAGCAGGGAGGATTTAAAGGGAAAGAAACCTGTCCTCTGAGCCTGAAAGACATCTGTACCCTTGATATTCTTCCGGAAATCCTGGATGCAGGAGTGATGTCCCTTAAAATCGAAGGAAGAATGAAGCAGCCGGAATATACAGCTGCAGTTACGGGAATTTACCGGAAGTATCTGGATATACTAAAGAAAAATCCGGATTCCTATCAGGTGGATGCTCAGGACCGGAAATATCTTCTGGAGGTGTTTAACAGAGGCGGTTCCTGCTCCGGATATTATAAACAGCAGAACGGCCCTTCCATGGTGGCTTTTTCCAATCATAAAAAAACAGGAGATATCGCTGTGCCTCTGAAGCAGAAAAAGGAAAAAATAAACGGAACACTGATGCTGTATCCGGAAAGTCCTGCAGTGCTTCAGGTTTCTCTGAAGGATACAGAGACTGTTGTATCAGCGGGGGAGGTTCAGTATGCCAGAGAGCATCCCATGGAAGAAGCGCGGATCCGCCAGCAAATGGAAAAACTGGGAAACACAGAATTTGTCTGGGACAGTCTTGATATTCAGTCCGACGGAAATATTTTTGTGCCTGTAAAGGTTTTAAATGAACTGAGAAGAACTGCTCTTGCACAGCTGGAGCAGGAGTTTCTTGAAAAATACAAAAGAGAAGCTCCGGAAAAGATTCTCCGGGGGGAAGAAGCGAAGATACAGCCCGGAGTCAGATCAGAGGATCCACTGGGTATCTATGCCTCCTGCGAGAAACCGGAACAGGCAGAGGTCCTTATGAACAGTCCGGAGATCACAGGCCTTTATCTGCCTTTTGATGTGATGGAAACCTGTATGGAACAGGGACTTCAGAAGGAAAAAGAACTGTACCTTTCTCTTCCGCGGATCACCCGTGGGAAAATGCCGGAAGAGTATCGAAAAAAGGCTCTGACCTGGCTTTCCATGGGAATGAAAGGCTTTCTGGTAAGAAATCTGGAAGCCTATGGAATGCTGAGAGAAGAGGGGCTTCAGAAATATTGTGTGGCAGATGCGTCTCTTTATACCTGGAATGATGAAGCCTGCGCGTTCTGGAAAGACGAGGGGATTCTGAGAAATACTGTTCCTCTGGAATTAAATGAAAAGGAGCTGCGCCACAGAACAAACCGGGACAGTGAGTTTATTATTTATGGTTATATTCCTCTGATGCTGTCTGCCCAGTGTGTGCACAAGAACACTTTTCAGTGTGACAGAAAAGAAGCGCATATGGTGTTAAAGGACAGATATGATAAGGAATTTCCATGCGCCTGCGTCTGCTATCCCTGGAAAACCGGAACTACAGACCAAAAAGAGTTCTGTTATAATATTATTTATAACAGCATCCCTTATGGACTTTTAAATGAAAGCCAAAAGGTAAAGGAACTTAAAACAGCATCTCTCAGACTTTCCTTTACTCTGGAATCTGCAAAGGAGACAAAGGAAATCGTCAGAGAGTTTCTGGACGTATATGTTTACGGAAAAAAAGCTTCTGCCCGTGAGTTTACAAAGGGACATTTTAAAAGAGGAGCCGAGTAAGGCATATGATTAATGTAATTGTTGAATTATCAAAGTATCTGATCCTGACGCTGATGATCATTTATACCTTTCACTGTTTTTACACAGTGCGCCAGCAGGATGAGATTGAGAGAAACGAACTTCTGCGCCAGCAGATGGTACTGATTTTTTTTATGGATTTCACTGCATTTCTGGTGATCTATCTGAAAACCTTTAATTTTCAGGTGATTGTTTTTTATGTTGAAATGATGGTGTTTTTTGCAGCGGTGCAGATCCTGTACAGGATTTTTTACAAAAAGGCATCCCTGCTTCTTCTGAACAATATGTGTATGCTTTTAAGCGTGGGATTTATCATGCTTTGCAGACTGGATATCGCCACAGCCACGAAACAGCTTGTGATCGCGGCGGCAGCCAGCGGAATCGCGCTGATCATTCCGGTTATGATCCGGAAAATGAAATTTTTCCGAAGGCTTACCTGGCTTTACGCAGGAGTGGGCATCATCCTGCTTGCGGCAGTTTTTCTTCTTGCAAGAACAAGCTACGGAGCAAAACTGTCTCTGATGGGAATTCAGCCCTCTGAGGTTATTAAAATTACCTTTGTGTTTTTTACAGCCTCTCTGTTTTCCAGAGCAAACGATTTTCGCACGGTTGTGCAGGCAACTGTAGTGGCGGCTCTTCATGTGGGCATCCTGGTGCTTTCCAGAGATCTTGGAAGCGCGGTGATCTTTTTTGCCGCCTATCTTGTAATGCTCTATGTTTCCACAAAAAAGCCTCAGTATCTGGGACTTGGACTGGCGGGGGGAAGCCTTGGGGCAGTGGTGGCATACTTCCTTTTCGGTCATGTGCGCCAGAGAGTCAGCGCATGGAGAGATCCGATGGCTGTTTATCAGAACGAGGGCTATCAGATCGTCCAGTCACTGTTTGCCATCGGAACAGGCGGTTGGTTCGGCATGGGACTTTGCCAGGGTTCGCCGGAGTCTATTCCGGTTGTAAAAAATGACTTTATTTTCAGCGCTATCTGTGAGGAACTGGGCGGGATTTTTGCAATCTGTCTGATCCTGGTATGTATGAGCTTTTTCCTGATGATCGTAAATATTGCTCTCAGGATCAAAAATCCGTTTTACAAACTGATTGCTCTGGGACTGGGAACAGAATATGCATTTCAGGTCATCCTCACTATTGGCGGAGCTACCAAGTTTATTCCTATGACAGGCGTTACCCTGCCGCTGGTAAGTTACGGAGGAAGCTCTGTAATGAGTACGATCCTGATGCTTGCCATTATCCAGGGACTGTATATTTTAAGAGAAGACGAGGACGAGGAATTTGAGAGACGCAGAAAAGAAGCAGCGCAGAGAACTCGAGCAAGAGAGGAAGCGCGCAGAGCGAGAGATATCTAAAAAAAGACGTGCCAGAAACAGAGAATATACATTTGTATCCTGGTTTTTTGTGGCTGTTTTTATGGCAATGATCGGATATCTTGTATATTTTAATGTGGTAAAAAGCGAAGACTTTATCAACAGTCCGTACAACACCAGACAGGACACCTTTTCGGACCGGGTGGTAAGAGGACAGATTCTTTCTTCTGAGGGAGAAATTCTTGCCAGGACGGATGTTTATGATGACGGTACTGAGGACAGGATCTATCCTTATGCAAATATATTTTCTCATGTGATCGGGTATGATTCCAATGGAAAAAGCGGGCTGGAATCAGAGGCAAACTTTCAGCTTCTGACCTCTCATGAGTTTTTCCTGAACCAGATGAAAAATGAATTTCTGGGAAGAAAAAATATGGGAGATACCGTGATCTCCACTTTGAGCGCAAACCTGCAGACAACCGCCTATAATGCTCTGGGGGACAGAAGAGGGGCTGTGGTTGCCATGGAGCCTTCTACAGGAAAGATACTTGCCATGGTCAGCAAACCGGATTTTGATCCCAACTCCATTGAAGAAAACTGGGAATGGCTGGTCAGTGATGAGACAAACTCCAGTCTTTTAAATAGAGCCACCCAGGGACAGTATCCGCCGGGATCTACCTTCAAAGTGGTGACAGCTCTTGACTATTTCAGAAAACATGGAAGCTTTAACGGATATTCCTATGTCTGTGAGGGAAGTATTACAAAAGAAGATCATACCATTCAGTGCTATAACGGGACAGTCCACGGACAGGAGGATTTTTACTCGGCCTTTGCCAGCTCCTGCAACTGTGCATTTGCGCAGATGGGGCTGGATCTGGGAGGAGGATCTCTGCTGGAAACAAGCGAGGATCTGCTTTTTAATAAAAAGCTTCCCCTTGCCTCCTACAAAAAAAGTACCTTCAGCCTGAACGGAAAGTCAGGAATCCCTCTTACCATGCAGACCTCCATCGGTCAGGGAAACACCCTTGTTTCCCCTGCCCATATGGCAATGATCACCTGCGCTATTGCAAACAACGGAGTGCTTATGAAGCCGTATCTGATTGACAGAGTAGTAAACAATACAGGAGATCAGGTAGATGAAACTGCTCCGGAGGTGTATAAACGTCTCATGACAAAAAATGAGGCAGTGATGCTGGGAGAGCTGATGAAAGATGTTGTAGAATACGGAACCGCCTCTGCTCTTTCCGGACAGGGCTATACGGCGGCAGGAAAGACCGGTTCCGCCGAATATGATGAAAACGGCTCCAGTCATTCCTGGTTTATCGGATATTCCAATGTGGATGATCCGGATCTTGCGGTTGCAGTGATCGTTGAAGGAGGAGGTACCGGAAGCGAGGCTGCTGTGCCGATCGCCTCTCAGCTTTTTAACGCTTATTACTACAACTGACCGGAACAAACAGTTGCCAGCAGAGGCAAAAAGAGTTATACTATATCCAGTTTGAAATATCATTCACACGCATTACAGGAGGGACTTGCAGATGATAGAAGCAACGAGCTGTGGCGGTGTGGTAATTTATCGTGGAAAAATACTGGCTTTATACAAATCTTACAGAAACAGATATGAAGGCTGGGTATTGCCAAAGGGAACCGTTGAAAAGGGAGAGACCCATATCCAGACGGCGCTTAGGGAGGTCAAGGAGGAAGCAGATGTAAACGCTTCTATTGTAAAATATGTAGGCAAAAGTCATTACAATTTTACAGTTCCCGAGGATATGGTCACCAAGGAAGTTCACTGGTATCTGATGACGGCTGATAATTATCATAGCAGACCTCAGAGAGAGGAATTTTTTGTGGACTCCGGGTATTACAAGTTTCATGAAATTTATCATCTTCTCCGTTTTTCCAATGAAAAACAGATTGTGGAGAAGGCGTATCAGGAATATCTGGAAATGAGGAGTCAGGGACTCTGGGGCAAAAAATAAACAGGGTTGTGTTTTACGCAGCCCTGTTTAGATTTATCAAAAAGGGGGAATCCTTTAAATGCTGAAATGGCATGACCATTATTCCGTAGGAGAAAGTGTACGTGATGAAAGCGCAGTCCGTGAGAAGCTGGATGCAGGAAAACCTGTGCCCGGAATTTATCTGGTGATTTTTTCGGACAACCCTCATAACATTCTGGAGATCATTCCGGCTGCGACCCTGTTCCAGAAAACTGCTGCCAGACTGTGTCCTGAGATCGTAGGCATGGCAAAGGGCATGGATGAAGCCATGGAACTGGTGCAGATGATCGTACAGACTGTGTATGAGGAGACAGGGGATGTCTTGGTGGAAAAATATTTAAAAAACAGGTGAAGGCATGTTACATATCTTATGGATGCTGATAAAATTGATATTGATCCTTCTGGGAACGGTTTTGGGACTGGCAGTGCTTGTTTTGCTGTTGCTTTTGTTCTGTCCTGTCAGATACAGCGCCGAGGCTTTAAAAGAAACGTCCTCTTTTAAGGAAACCGAAGCCGCAGTTCGTGTAAGCTGGCTGTTCGGAGGCATTTCCTTTACTTTCAGAAGAATACAGGGAAAAAATACTCAGAAACTTTGCGTTTTTGGGATTCCGGTTCTGAGCCTTCTCCAAAAACGGAAACAGAAAAAGGCCGCTGCCGGGAAAGTGCAAACGGCAGAGAAAAGCTCTTTGTCTGAACAGCCGACTGAGAAGCCGCTGCCCGAGACAAAAATATCCCTGCCTGAGACAGAAATATCCCTGCCGCAGGAAAAGAAACCAGATATTCCCTATGGTTCTGCCGAAGCAAAACAGAAAAAAGATCCGGAAACAGGCACTTCTGATCTCAGTGAATCAGACGAGAAGATCCGGACTGAAAACAAGAATAAAATATCAGCACTTCCGGACAAACTAAAAGAAATCATGGACAGGCTTGCGCAGCTTCCTTCCATGCTCAGCAAAATTCCGTTAACAATCCGGAGGATTTATGATAAGATAGACTGGTACAGACAGTTTTTTGAGTATCCTAGGACAAAGGAGGCAGTGAGTCTGGTTCTTGACCGGAGCAAAAAACTGATGCATCATATTTTCCCAAAAAAGATAAAGGGGAAGGTGACTTTTGGAAGCGAAGATCCTTCCATAACCGGAACCGCTCTTGCAGTTCTGGGAATGACAATGCCCTTCCATAAAAACAGAGTGGAGATTGTTCCTGTTTTTGACAATCAGAATATTCTGGAGGGAAATATAAAAATAAAAGGCAGGATCTACGGCTTTGTACCGGTGAAAATGCTGGCAGAGCTTTATTTCAATAAAAATATTAAATATATCATCAGCCGATGGAAGCATAAGGAGGTCTGAAAATGGCAAACGAAAATAATTTTAAGGACACGGTAAATTCCCTTTTTAAAGGACTGGACACATTTATTTCAGCAAAAACCGTTGTGGGGGAGGCAGTCCATGTAGGCGATACCATCATCCTTCCGTTGGTAGACGTTACCTTCGGCGTAGGCGCGGGAGCCTTTGAGGGGGACAAAAAAAGCAACGGCGGCGGTGGAATGACCGGAAAGATGACGCCGAGCGCTGTGCTGGTGATCCAGAACGGAACTACGAAGCTGGTAAATATTAAAAATCAGGACGGACTGACCAAGGTTCTTGATATGGTTCCGGATTTTGTGGACAGATTTGCCGCAGGAAAAAACAGCAGTGAAACAACCGGCACAGAAATCTGATTTTATCTTTTTATTTGTGTTCCCGGAAGTATTTGCCGCATAAGATAGTATAGACCAAAGAGAAGAGGTTGTGCGATGTGGGAAGACTTCTGGGACTGATGCTTTTTTGTATAGGGATTGGAATGGTGATCGGAATGCTGATCGCGGAAAGTGTGATTATTGTGATCGCAGCAGGTCTCTGTCTGCTTTGCGGATATCATATGTTTTGCAGATAAAAAATTCCCCACGC
>OLQP01000886.1_pt1 | contig 18538 bp, 12 predicted proteins | sample 1643181 | NCBI WGS metagenome assembly OLQP01 (sample SAMEA3136710, study PRJEB25190) | human gut metagenome | biome: human gut; feature: human-associated habitat; material: faeces | place: Austria | collected 2013 | reverse complement strand
TTTATAAAGAGATAAGTCTGTAGAATCAGCAGCATTAGCTACTAATATTCCTGCATACTTTGTCTTATAATCCAAATATTTTGCTCTGAAATCATCCACAGATGAAGCTGTTGCACCTATTTTATCAAGTTCCTTATCTGCTTTATCATTAATCATAGCCAAGCTTTCAAAGCCCAAACTTTTAACCAATTGAGCTCGTTGTTGTGATGTCTTTGTCCTAAGAATACCAACAAAGTGATTAAAGCCTTCCTCATTATCAAAAGCCAAGACTTTCACTTGAGATTTAGTATTCGAGCTACAAGTTACCTTGTCACCACTATTAATTGTAACGACATGTGGCAATTTCACGTTTGAAGTTGTTACATTAGCTCCATCTTCATCAGAACATGATGAAAAGAATGCGCATAGAAGCGCAAATAAAAAAAATACATTTTTCATTTTTAAAACCTTAAAATTAAACTTTTATTTAATAAAACCTATAAATTCACAATCATTAAGAACAATAGTAATTCTAGATACTTTGTTAATTATATCGGGTGCCATTGAAATAACAACACCATTTTCAAGAATACACTGTTTTCTATAAAGAAGGGTTCCGTCACCAGAATAAAAAGACAACACTGAGGGTTGTGGACATCAACAACAGAGACCATCAATTCTGTTACTTGCAACAATATTCTATTGTAACGAAGGAGAGCCTTATTAGAATTATGTCTACCACCATTATAGATAGAGCAAACTACATCATACTCCTTTTCGATACTCATATTCTCCTCTGCAGAAACACCTAGAAAAGAAAACACAATAAATATAAAAACTAAAACTTTCATTACTCTAATAATTAAAATTCGGATGCAAAAGTATTGAAAAAAATGCATCATTAAACAATATAAACATTGACAACCATTTGACAAATGGGAAAATTAAGGAAAATAAGCATTTATCGCATAGATATTACAAATAAATGTATTAACTTTGCATTATGAAAAAGTTTATTTACATATTTATCGTTATGTGCGTTATGTCCTGCTCTAAAAGAACAGATAATCGCAGTCTTTTTTATGCTATGGCTAAAGATTTATACAAAGACCAAAACATAGCATCAAATTTCCTCGATACTATAAATGTCTCTTCATTCAACAAAGAAGAACAAATGTATGGTGAACTTTTAAAGATTCAAGCAACAGATCTAACAGATCATGACATCAAACCATACGAGAAAAATATCAGCAGAATAATCAATTATATGCAAAACAAAAAGGATTATACTTTTCTAAAATTAGCCTTATACTATGCAGGCAGAATAAAAAGTGAAAAAGACGAAGCAATGAAAGCTGTCAATTTCTACACAAAAGCAGCGAGTATCAAAGACACCATTTTAAACATAAACAACAAATGTTATTCCCAACTTGGAAATATTTACTACGACCAATACTTATACGACTACGCTATCGATATGTACACAAAGGCATATAACGAAGCATTCATCGCAAAAGACGATATTGCTATGGTCAAAATATTGAAAGACAAAGCCCTTGTTCTTTTAGATAAGGGAGAAACTACACTTGCGCTCAAACTTTTAAAAAAAGCTTTGAAAATGGCTGAACACACTAAAGATATCAGGTGTATCAATTGTGTAAAAAGCTATTGTGTTATTGCATATACGGATAAAAGAGATTGGGGAAATGCCCAAAAGTTGCTTCCAGACATACTACACAATATCAATAAAGCAGACTCTAGTGCAGTTTATTTTATTGCAGCTAATCTATATAAGCAAACAGATATATCCAAAGCCAACATGCTATATTCCTTTCTGAAGAATAAAGGAAACATATATGCAAAAGAAGAAGCATATAAGTTTCTTACAAAAGAATCACTAGGAAAAAAGAAGAACTTTGAAAGTATAAAATTTTTCGAACGGTACACACATATTGTAGACAGCATTCGGAGAAATACGAACTCTGAAATGATGGCAAAAATCAAAGGACTGTATGATTATCAAAAGCAGAATGAAAGAATCGCCAGAATATCAAAAGAGAAAAATGAATTCAAACTTTTGTTTGCTTCAACAACTGTCTTTTTACTCTTAGTTACAACTTTTGCCTTTTTATTAATCAGTAGATTGAGACGAAGAGCTCAGGAAGAAAAAAGGCAAGTATTCATGCTGAAGAAATTGCAAGACGAGATGCGCCAAAACAGTCTGGAGAAAATAAAAGAAAACAACAAACGCATAGATGAATTAGAATTACAACTCATAAATGCTACAAATGAAAAAGATGAATTGAAGAAAAGATTAGCTGATGAGAAAGAAAAACTGTTAGCGCAGAATGCCATAAACAAACTGAAGATTGAAGAAGAAAATCGAGCTTTAGGCAGCATCAAGAACACTGATATAGGGATCATGATACAAAAGAAGAAAAGAAGTGAAACCAAAGAGTATCTGACAAAAGAAGAGAGAAAACAAATGGAAGATACCTTTGATCAGTTCATGCCAAGTTTTAAAGAAAAACTTTGGTCGGTATATGATATCAGCAATCGAGAGTTAAATGTTTGCATGCTCATCAAATTAGGGTGCAAGCCTGCTGATATGGCATGTCTGTTAGGATGCACACCATCAGCCATCTCGAAAATAAGAATCAGATTATACAAAAAGTTCTTTAATAAGCTGGGGAGTGCAGAAGATTGGGACAGGTTTATTCTTTCTCTATAAGTATAAATATGATAAAAGCTCATTTGCCTTGGTGCAAATGAGCTTTTAACTTATATAAAATATGTGATGTTTATTCAACCACGATTGGCTTGTACTTAGGAACCAATGCCTTCATGATGCACCAGCCTACGAGGTAAGCAACACTACAGATGCAGAATACAATCATGTAGGCACCTGGCTTGCCATCGAAGCCCATGAAGCTGAAGGCTGAACCCTGACCATCTGCATAGGTGAAGAGCATACCGGAACCCTTATTAATCAGGAAGGAACCGATACCACCTGCCATCGCACCAATACCGGTGATAGTAGCTACAGTTGACTTAGGGAACATATCACCGATGGTAGAATAGAGGTTAGCTGACCATGCCTGATGACCTGCACCGAGCAAACCGATGATGATAGCTGGCCACCATGCACTGTACGCACCCATAGGCTGGGCAATCAGACCGAGCAATGGGAAGCAAGCGAAAATCAACATCGCACGCATTCTACCGATATATGGATTCATACCCTTCTTGTCAACAAAGTAGGTTGGCAAGTAACCACCACCAATACTCAATACGGTTACAATAGCATAGAGAGTGAAGATGAGGGCGATACCCATACCTGAGTCTGAAGAATAACCATACTGGTCAGAGAAGTAAGCAGGTGCCCAGAAGAGGAAGAACCACCAAACACCATCAGTCATCAACTTACCTACGATGAATGACCAGGTCTGACGGTAGCTGAAGCACTTCAGAAAGCCGATAGTTTTCTCCTCAGCGGCACTTTCTGTCTCTTTCCCAGCCTCAATCTTTTCGAGGTCCTCATCCTGTTCAATATAAGTAAGTTCAACCTTGTTTACATGCTTGCTCTTAGATGGTTTGTCATAGAGCCATACCCAGAGGCCCATCCATACATAACCGAGCACACCGATGATGATGAAAGCCCACTCCCAGCCCATGCTGCGAGCCAACAATGGAATGGTAGCTGGAGCTGCCAAAGCGCCTACTGAAGCACCACTGTTGAAGATAGCGGTAGAGAAAGCACGGTCTTTCTTAGGGAAATACTCTGCTGTTACCTTGATGGCTGCAGGGAAGTTACCAGCCTCACCCACAGCAAGAATCAAACGGCAAGAGAGGAACAGCCATACACTGATTGTAGCGATCGCTACAGCTGCATCACTACCTGCCTGTACCATGCGGAGCGCCTCGATAGAATCATAACCTTCCATCTGCATAGCTACCCAACCGCAACCGGCGTGCATCACAGCACCTGTTGACCATACGAAGATGGCGATGAGATAACCTTTCTTGGTGCCCATCCAGTCAACAAACTTACCTGCGAAGAGGTTAGCGATGGCATAGAAGATTGAGAAAAGACCGGTGATGGTACCATAGTGATCATCTGTCCAGTGGAATTCTGGAGCAATGAAGTCTTTCCATGTTAAAGAAAGAACCTGACGGTCCATGTAATTGACTGTGGTTGCGATGAAGAGCAGCGCACAGATTACCCAACGGAAGTTGGACATTTTACTTGTTGTAATAGGGCTCATTTTATAAAAAAGTTTTTAAGCGTTATACTTATTTTTATTTTAGATTACTATTTAGACGGCAAAGCCTGGCTCATATTAATCATAAACCAGGTTGCCATATCATGTATCTTATTATTCCAATGTAGGAATCTTCACTACCTGCATATCGTTGTAGATCAGATTCTCACCTGCCATACCCCAGATAAAGGTATAGTTGCTGGTACCTGCTGCACAGTGGATAGACCACTCTGGAGAAATCACAGCCTGCTCGTTGTTCAACCAGATAGGACGTGTCTCCTGTGGTTCACCCATTACGTGGAGAATCTTCTGACCCTCTGGTACATTATAATAGAGGTAAGTCTCCATACGGCGGAGGTGAGTATGAGCTGGCATGGTGTTCCATACAGAACCCTCCTTCAACTCAGTAACACCCATCTGCAACTGGCAGGTACGAACACCGGCTACACCGTCGATAATCAACTGGTGGATTACACGGTCGTTGCTCTCCTTCAGGCTACCAGCCTTGATGTTGTTGGCATCCTTCAGGGTAACCTTCTTGGTAGGATATGTCTGATGAGCACAAGCGCTGTTCATATAGAACTTAGCTGGCTTAGCTGCATCCTTGCTGCTTACCTCGATGTTCTTGGCACCACGACCTACGTAGAGAGCCTCCTGGAAACCGAGCGTATACTTCTTGCCGTCAACGGTAACAGTACCCTCGCCACCGATGTTGATGATACCCAACTCGCGGTTGTCGAGCAGATTCTTCTCATCGTTTGGCTTGTCTGTATAGAGAGGAGCGATAGAAGTCAGCTTCAGAGGAGCGGTTGTTGGCTCAGCACCACCAACGAGGAAGCGGTCGAACATGGTGTATGTCCAGTTTACCTCGCCTGGAGCAAACACCTTCTCGATAGCGAATTCACCGCGAAGGCGGTCTGTTGTATAGTGCTTTGCATCCATCGGATTGCTTGCATAACGAACGTTGTAGTTAGTGTAGGCATTTTCTGCCTTCACTTCATAACCACATTTTCCACACTGACCAAAAGCCTGACTTGCTGTTAATACCATTGCTGCTAATATTAATGTTAATTTCTTCATAATTATCTTGTTTTATTTTTTACCTTTTTACTTTTTTTCTTCCTTCACGATGCGCTGACGGTTGATAACCATCATGGCTACCGTGATGACTGCGAGAACACCCATACCTACGTATGAAAGCTTCACACCGCGATAGATAACCCATCCGAAGAGAGAGGATGCGAAATCGAGTGCACCGCCTGAGAATCCGTCAGGGATATGAGCGGCATTATCGCCTGTTGCTGCATAAACCTGGTTGGCTGCCAGCGTAAAGTCTGGTGCCATATCGGTAACGAAATAGAGACCGATGACGAGGGTTACCAGGCCGATGATAAGCGTCTTCACCACATTACCTCTTGTAAACGGCAGAATCATTGGGAAGAGGTAGAACATACCTGCCAACGAAGCTAAAGGCAAGAATTGGTTGCCTGGCAGGAAGACTGCGATAGCCAGGATAACCGGAATCAGAATCACAGATGCTACCAGAGTAGTAGGATGGCCGATTACCAGGGCAGGACTCATACCGATATGAACCTTCTTGCCGTTAAACTTGGTCTTCACCAACTCCTGTGTCTTCTCTGAGATAGGCTTCAAACCGTCGATAAACAGGGCTGTAATACGAGGAATCAGCTCCATCACGGCTCCCATCGTTACACCCAGGAAGAGAATCTTCTTGATATCGAGCTGGGCTGCCCAACCTATCAGGGCACCTACGATAACACCGAGTACCAGTGGCTCACCGAGCACACCAAACTTCTTCTTCAGTCCCTCTGCATCGATATCGAGCTTAGAGAAGCCCGGAATCATATCGAAGAGTTTATTGAAAACGATTGCGAATGGCATGAAACTCTGGCAGAATGGCTGCGGAATAGAGATACCATCCAAATCGTAATATTTCTGGAATCTGTCGGCTGTCAGGTCTGCACAGACCAAGGTATTGATGTAGCAGACGATGGCTGCGAAATAGCCCCAGGGCAAACTCTGACCCATCACGAAGTAAGCCACTGCACCGATAAAGGCGAAGTGCCAGTAGTTCCAGAGGTCGATATTCACTGTACGTGTTGTCTTGGTAATCAACATCAGGAAGTTGACACCCAGACAGATTGGAATAATCAATGCGCCCACTGCTGTATTGTAAGCTACAGCTGCAGCTGCTGGCCATCCCATGTCAAAAACGTTTAACTGTAAGTGGTAGATGTCTGAAATAGCCTTCAATGGGTCGTTGAAGTTGGTAGTCAGCAATGCTGTTACCACGCCCAAGCCTACGAAACCCACGCCTACGAAGAGTCCCGACTTCAGAGCCTTTCCGAATTTCATGCCAATACACAGACCGATGACCGTGAAGATGATAGGCATCATCACGCTCGCACCGAGACTGATAATATAGCTAAATACTTGTTCCATTTTAATTTGTAGTATTGTTTAATTGTTAGAAAATACACGACAAAGAGCACCCTCTTTTGTCTTTTTATGATTTGTTGTGTGCAAAGATACACTTTTTTCTTCAATTACAATACGTTTTGATGGAAAAATTTACGCAAAAAAAATCCCATCAGAACATTTCTGATAGGATTTCTCTATTTTTATACGTTTTTAAATGATTTTTTTACCGAATCGGTCTTCATTCTTCCCTCTTCGTTCTTCCCTCTTCACTTCCTAGTCCTGGAAGTAAACTCTCTTCACACGGTTGCTGATGGTGGTCAGCACCTCGTAAGGGATGGTCTCGAGGATGTCGCTCAGTGTCTGGACAGGCAGATGCTCGCCGAAGATTTCAACCGAATCTCCTTCCTTGCAAGGGATGTCGGTCACGTCTATCATAGCCACATCCATACAGATGTTGCCCACATAATCTGCCTTCTGCCCGTTCACCAGACAGTAGGCATGACGGTTGCCCAGACGGCGGTTCAGTCCGTCAGCATATCCGATAGGGATGGCTGCGATGACGCTGTCTCTGTCGAGAATTGTCTTGCGGCTGTAGCCCACACTGTCGCCTGCCTTCACGTTGTGCATCTGCAGAATAGTTGTCTTCAGAGTGCTCACGCAGTTGATGGTCTTGTTGTTGCGCGAATTGATGCCGTAGAGTCCGAGTCCCAGACGGCACATATCCAGCTGGCGCTCCGGGAAGTGCTCGATACCTGCCGAATTGCAGATATGGCGCAATATCTTATGGTCGAAGGCTGCCTGCAATTGCTTGCTGCCCTTGTCGAAGAGTTCAAACTGATGAGCTGAAAAATCATCGAAACTGTCGTCATCGCTGCCCACGAAGTGAGAGAACACAGAACGTGGGATGATAGCATTCTGGTGCTTCAGCTTGCCGATGAGTTCCTCCATATCGTTCTCAGGGTCGAAGCCCATGCGGTGCATGCCGGTATCCAGCTTGATATGGACAGGGAAACCGGTTACTCCCTCTTTCTCAGCTGCCTTGATGAGCGCATCGAGCAGACGGAAAGAGTAAACCTCAGGCTCCAGGTCGTAATCGAACATAGTCTTGAAGGCGGTCATCTCCGGATTCATGATCATGATGTTGCTGGTGATGCCGTTCTTGCGCAGCGTAACGCCCTCATCGGCTACAGCCACAGCCAGATAGTCTACACGATGGTCCTGCAGGGTCTTGGCTATCTCTACGGCACCTGCACCGTAGCCGTCTGCCTTGATCATGCATACCAGCTTGGTTTCCGGCTTCATAAACGCACGGTAGTAGTTCAGATTGGCTACCACGGCATTCAGATTCACCTCCAGCGTAGTCTCGTGTACTTTCTGTACCAGCAGTTCGGTGAGCTGGTCGAAACCAAACTGGCGGGCGCCCTTCAGCAGAATCACCTCATCGCGCAGGGAAGCAAACACCTCGCTGGCGATGAATTCCTCTACATTCGGGAAGAAGAACTTCTCTGAAATCTGAATCACGTCGTGCTGCTTGCAGAGCTCAGGACCGATACCGATGAACTTTACCACGCCACGTTTACGGGCTAAATCGCTCACCTCTTTATATAATACCTCCGGTGCCTGACCGCTCTGGTAAATGTCGCTCAATATCAGCGTATGGCGACGACCGCGATGGTCTGGACGGCGGTTCATGAAGTCGAGAGCGATATCAAGCGAATTGATATCACTGTTGTAGCTGTCGTTGATCAGCGTACATCCGTGCTGTCCTACCTTCACCTCCAGTCTCATTGCCACAGGTTCGAGCTGTGCCATGCGCTTGTCGATATCTTCAGCCGAAAGACCGAGTTTCGATGCTACGACGGCAGAGATGATGGCATTCTGTACAGATGCATCGTCGATGAACGGGATAGAGAAACTGTCTTCCACACCTTTGTATATATAGGTAATCACGCTCACGCTCTGCTGCTTCTCGATGTTCTTTACATAGAAAGGAGCCTCCGCATTCTTGAGCGACCAGAAGAGTTTCTCGCCCTTATAGTCGGGATATTCGGCTATCACCTTGTCGATAACCTCGTCATCGCCATCATAGATTACGGTCTCTGCATCATGGAAGAGGATGAGTTTCTCCCGGCATTTCTCCTCCATGGAAGAGAAGTTCTCCTGATGGGCAGCACCCAGATTGGTCAGTACGGCGATGGTTGGCTGGATGATGTCACGCAGGGCAAGCATTTCGCCAGGCATACTGATACCTGCCTCGAAAACGCCCACCTGGGTCTGCTCGTTCATCAGCCATACCGACAATGGCACACCTATCTGAGAGTTGTAACTGCGCGGACTGCGGGTAACAAACATGCTTGGCGAGAGCAGCTGGTAGAGCCACTCCTTGACCATGGTCTTGCCGTTTGAACCCGTGATGCCTACGATAGGGATGTTAAACTCGTCACGGTGGCGCTCAGCCAGACGCTGGAGAGCCTCGAGCGTATTTACTACCTTCAGGAAGTTGGCTCCCGGATAATCAGAAGCATAGCCCTTAGGCACATTCGTTACAACAAAATTTTTCACACCTCTGCGATACAGCTCAGGGATGTAGTTATGACCATCATTACGTTCCGACTTGAGCGCAAAGAACAGAGTTTCCTCTGGGAAACAAAGTGAACGACTATCGGTCAGGATAAAACCGATGTTGGTATCATTGTCTCCATAGCGACGCGCACCTATCAGTGTGGTTACCTTTTCAATAGTATATGTCATTGTCTTGTTATTTAAATATTCTTTATTTTATAAGAGATGATATTTCTCCATTTTATAAGAGATGATATTTCTCCTCAAATTGTCTTTTCTTCTCTTCCGTCCTGGCGATGAACTTCTGGTGTTCCTCGCTCTCGGGATGGAAGGGCTTGTGGCCGAGTGCTTCGCGGATAGGTCTCCAGTCTTCCAGAAACAGCTCTGCTGCCTTGCCGAAGTAAGTCGCCCGGAACCGCTCCCAGATATATTCCACAGCCTGTTCGCTCGGGTGCAGCATGTCTTCCTTGTAGAAGCGGTAGTCACGAAGTTCATCGTTCATGATTTCGTAAGCCGGAAAATAGCTCACCACTCCGGGATTCTCCTTCACCAGCTTATCGGCTGCCAGCAGGAGCGTAGCCTTCGAAAGCTGACTCCCGTGATAGCCGTATTTCGCATAGCGGATAGGGCTTACCGTGATGATTACCTTCAGAGTGCCTTCACTGCTACCGGATGCTGCGGTCTGCGATTTCAGCAGATTGATAGCCTTCTGCAGATAGCCGGCACATTCGTCCACGCTCAGTTCCCGCTCTTCGAAGAGGCGCTGCGGGCGCTTCTGGCAGTTGTCCACTATCTCACCCGTCTCCTTCAGGATATACACATGGTTGGTACCCAGCGTAAAGACAGCCACACGGGGACGCACCTCGGAACATTTCTCTACCGTATGGAGAATGCTTGCCGGATTATACATCACCCCGAAGGGATTCACCGTAGCCCGGAAGCGGTTCTCCACAAACCGCCGCCCCAGATTGTCGGCGAAGCAACTGCCCACAAAGAGCATCCGCTCTGCCGCCCCTATCTCGAAGTCGGCCTTCGGAATATCTATTTCTGTTCTAAATCGCATCATCAGAATTTGCAATCAGTCTGTCAGTCTAAGGGGATTTGCAATCCCCGCTATTCCTTCTTGCGCTTTCTCACCTCAACCACTACACCTATTATAATAAGGAGAGCCAGAACGCCATAACCGATGTAAGCCACCGTCTCGGTATTCTTGAGCGACTGAGGATGGAAATCGAGAACTACTTTGTGGTTACCAGCTTTCACGTTCAGCGCACGCAGAATATAGTTCACTCTGCCCAGCTCAGCCGGCTGTCCATCAACCGTAGCCGTCCAGCCCGGATAGTAAATCTCAGAGAATACGATCACGCCGCCCTTGCTCGACTTCACCTCGTAAGTCAGGTTGTTCGGCTTATACTGCGTCATCTTCACCACCGAAGTATCATCCTGCTTCACGCTCTGCGCCAGCTGTTCCTTGAATTTGGCATCAGCCACAGCCACGTGTCGGAGGTTCACCTTGCCCACGCCATCAATTTCCTCGTTGGCATTGTTCACATACTTCACCTCGTCTACGAACCATGCATTGCCGTAGGCATACGGATTCAGAACCGGAACGGTCTGTCCGCCCTGCAGCGGCATGATGAAGTATTTGGTATTCAGCATGTTCAATACAGGATAGATACTGTCGCCGTTCACCTTGGTCATATCGCCGCCCGCAGCAGCTACCGCCTGCATCGTCTTCTGCATCTCAGGAGCGATATGTGCATCTATCATCTCCTGGTAGCGACGGAGCTTGGCTGGATGATAACCGCCGATGCTCTTGTGGTAGTAAGAGGTCTCGTTCTCATTGAATGTATTCGATGCCAGATTCAGCACACGGTAGTCGAGTGCCTTGTCACGGCAGATAATCTTGTCGGTCTCGGTCATCTGCTGCGGTGTATCGCGCTGCGCCTTGTCTACGAACATATCATCGTAGAGATAGCGCTTGTTCACCATCCACATATCCACCAGACAGAGCACGGCGATGCCGGCAATCATATATTCCTTGCCCAGCTTCTTCATCTTGAAGAGCATCAGCAGTGCCGAACCGATGAGGATAATCCAGAACGAACGCCAGCAGTCGGATGTAAAGATGCCCTTGCGGATATCCGTCAGATTGCTCATGATTGGAGAGATATACTCCTGAGGCAACTGCTGCAGCGCCTGAGTCTCCTGTACCGATACGAAATCTGGGAAGAATACGCCTGGCATGATGGCAAAGAGCAGACAGAAGCCTGCTGTCAGACCGAAGCTGGCATATACATATTTTATCTTCTCTGTCAGAATCTCCGGCTCATCCACAATCTTCTTCAGCGCCATCATTGCCAGGAGCGGGATGGTGAATTCTGCGATGACCAGGATAGATGCCACCGTACGGAACTTGGCATACATCGGCACATAATCGAGGAAGAAATTGGTAAACGGCATGAAGTTTCTACCCCAGGCGAGCAGGATGCTCAGGATGGTGGCAGCAAGCAGCGCCCACTTCATCGGACCCTTCACGATAAACAGACCGAGGATAAAGAGCATGCAGACGAAGGCACCTACATATACAGGTCCGCTCGTTCCCGGCTGGTTGCCCCAGTACTGTCCCAGCTGCTGGTAAATCTGAACGAAGTTAGGATCAGCCTTCTCCATCGCCTGCTGGTTCTGCGCCAGCGGCACGGAGGCACCGCCCTTGGCATTCGGAATCATCAGCGTCCACGTTTCGTCGATACCATAGCTCCACTGTGTGATATAGTCTCTATCCAGACCGCTGCTGGTCTGGTTAGCCGCATTTTTCTTTACGAGTTCACTCTTTCCACGCATGGTTTCCTGACCATACTGCCAGGTATGATAAAGGTTCGAGAGGTTGAGCGAGATACCGATGAGGGCACCCACCACGCATACCGCCGTAGCCTTTCCGAAGCGTGCAAGTTCACCTTTCTTGATGGCATCTGCCAGGAAGGCTATCACCATGAAGAGGATGATAAAGAGGTAGTAATAAGTCATCTGCACGTGGTTAGCCTGCACCTCGAAAGCCGAGAAGATGGCAGTAAGGAGCAGTCCCTTGAGATACTTGCCCCGATAGGCAAGCACCACGCCCGCAATCATCGGCGGCAGATAAGCCAGCGCCCATACCTTCCAGATATGTCCGGCAGCGATAATGATAAAAAAGTAGGACGAGAATGCCCAGATGATACTTCCCAGCGCCGCCAGCGACTGTCTGAAGTTGAAGGCACGCAGCATGATATAGAAGCCCAGGAGGTATACAAAAACATACCAAACATAGTCTGGCAACCACAGATGATATGCCTTCACAATCTGGCTGAGCACCTGATTACTGTCATACGAAGGCGACATCTGATAGGTAGGCATACCGCCAAACACCGAGTTCGTCCATCGTGTAGTCTCTCCCGTCTGCTGCTGGAAGAGTTCCTTTTCATGTCCCAGTCCCTTTCCTGCCGCTGCATCATGTCGGAAGAGGATTCGTCCGTCCATATCGGCAGGCATAAAGTAGACGAAGGAGATGATTGCAAATGCAATAACTACCAGAATATCCAGTAGATACTTCTTCAAAAATTTCATAATTTCTATATAAACGTTTATAATTTGAAGGCAAAGATAGCACAAATTGGAGACAAAACAAAAAATATAGCAAAAATTTATATTTTTTTTGTTGAGAAAGTTGTATTAGGTCAGAAATAGGGGTTCCCCTCTATCATTTAGGGAAACGCTCGCTGCCGTTTCGTTTTTTATTCGTACCTTTGCACCGTAAAACAAGTTTCTTCAAACAGCATATATTAATGTATAAAAGAATAAGAATTATGAAAAGATTAGCATTCATCATGATGGCATTGCTCCTGACTCTGATGCCGGCAGCAGCACAGAATTATCGTGACAGCAGATATTACAACAGCAGAACAGACCGTCTCGACTACCGTTACAACTACGGCAGCCCGTATTACGGATTCCGCATCGGTCCTGCCTTCACCTTTGTCAATTCCGACGATTCCCGTCTGGATGGTGGCGACTGGCAGACCGGCCTGAATGTGGGCGTAGTAGCCGGCATTCCATTGACCGACAGCGCCCCACTCTATCTCGAGACCGGACTTTCGTATATAGAGAAAGGTGGCAAGAAGGATCTTCCTGAAGGCAAGAAGATGACCTACGACCTCAACTATCTTGAGATTCCAGCCGTACTGAAGTACAAGTACGAGGTAGACGACCACTTCTCCATCCAGCCTCAGGTAGGCGGCTATTTTGCCGTTGGTGTAGGAGGCAAGATCAAGAACTTTGCCGAGCGTGAAGCAGAGAGCTCATTCAAGGATGCAAACTTCCGCCGCCTTGATGGTGGTATCCGCATCGGCTGCGGCATCGGCTACGACATGTTCTATGCCGATCTCACCTACGACATCGGTCTTGCCAACATCTGCCACGACAGTTTCGACAAATCGCGCAATGGAGCCCTCCAGTTCAATTTCGGAGTTAACCTTTAGGAACAGACAAAAGCCCCTGATGCAAGAACACATCAGGGGCTATAAACTATTAACTATAAACTTCACACAGTTCCCAGTATCGCTGGGCGAGGTCATGGATGAACTTTCGTCCTCGCTCGGTCCATACGAGATAGGTATGGGTGTAGGCTCTGCCCATCTTCTCCTGTCTGACATCGCTCTTCGGGTCGAGGAAGGCGCTGTAGCGGGTACGGCTCTTCGCCAAGCCCATGTGAGCATAATCGGCATAGAGGAGATACTGACCGCTCTGGTAATACTGGATATGCAGGGCACAGAGCGAGCGGTTCAGCTCCTGGGCTGTGATACCGAGTTCCTTCGCAATCTGCGTAGTAGTGAAGCAGGAAACGGAATCGAGCACGTTATCGCTATAGAGCGCCTTCGGCAGAAGATTACCCACCTGATTCTCCAACTGGATGATGTTATCACCATTCTTAGCGATGCGAACCACCTGTTCATCCACAACTCCATTCAGACGGCGGATTTCCGTATCCTGTTCGCCGATAAGCTTCTTCTGCTGTTCAATCTGCAGACGCTGCTTCTTCAGCAGATTCTCCTTCTCCTTGAGCGTAGCACGGAGGATTTCTTCCGCATGTCGGATTGTCTCCTCATCACTCTCGCCCTGCTGAACCGGGATATAACCGCCCGTCTTGCGAATCTGTGGCAGCACATCAGCCGTAACCCAGTTCTTGAACTTCACGGCAGTAGAAAGCTTAGAGCCGAGCACCAAAGCATAGAAACCGCTCTCGTTAACGAAGATCATCTTTTGGAGTCGTTTAGATAGGGTTCCATCCTTACGAAGGCTTCCCGATACCTTGACGTCGCGTTTCACGACGTCAACCCTTTCGACATGTCGTTGAATGGCATCACGCTGGTTCTTGTACCCCAGTATATCACAGACATCCTTTGCACAGAACTGAGGTTCTCCGTTCTCATCGGTCAAGGTACGAACCTTACCGAATTCAGGGTTTTCAAACACGACAGCAATTGCTACCTTCTTATCCATTTCTACTTTATTTGTATTAACTGACTTTACCATAATAATTTGTTTTTAAAAATTAATCACTAAAAATTCAACACTCAACATTCAAAAATCAACATTCAAAAATCAACATTCAACATTCAACACTACATCACCGTAATCCAAACGCTCTCCGCTCGTTCTCTCGCTGCGGTAATGGCATTCATGAGCCTGTGCAGCCAGATGCGGGAATTGAAGACGGCACCCTGTAATTTATTTTCACCTACCAGAATGCAGCCCTGCGTATCATCGGGATAATTACCGGCATGAATGCGGATGCCCTCAAAATCAGGAACACCCTGCACAAGCGGAAGCCACTTCTTAAATCTCGGCGATTTCGAGATAACAACAGGATACGAACCCTCCGGTATCGCCGTATGACCCGGTATCTTGCGGGCTTTCTTACCCGATACCCTGCTGTACCGTCCATCCTCCTCTTCCGGTTTCAGTTCGACACCCAGAAGGTTTCTCCACGTAGGTTCCAAGGTATCACAGAAGTAATGCTCCTTGTCCAACTTCGCCATATCAAAGCTGTGCTCAAAGATACGCTTGTCGCCTATTTTTACCCCCGAACGACAGGTACGCTTTACATCCTTATCGCTCAGGATATAAAGATGACCTATCGTATAAGTCTTCTTCTTTGCTATTCTTTTTACTACTATTTCCATACGCTATGAATTCTCCTTTCGGAATTTAAGTTTAATAAAAACTGAGGAACTGAATTTCTGAGGAACCGAGTTGCTATCCTTAACCTTGATGTAATGACGTTCCTTCCAGTTACCTAACATTCTTGAAGTTCCCTTCTTATCCATACCTCGTGCTACACGCAAGTCTATCACCTGCTGGTAAGTAAACTCATCCGGCAACTGCATCAACATGTTGGATGGTCCTCGCTTGCTCGACTTCTCGCCTGTATCATTCGCCCTCTTGATGGCATCACCGAAGAAACGCATCTTGCAGTAGAGGTCGTAACGCTCGCTCCAGCGGATGAACTCGTCAATCTCCGGTTCCCATTTGCAACCGTTCGCCACATACAGCACACACGCCTTCAGGTAGGCGATGACGTTGGCACGGAAAGAAAGATTCTCGTAAACCCGGTCCTGAGAGAGGCGTGAAAATTCCGCATTCTCATCCTTCAGTTTGAGGGCAAGCTGGAATGCCTCAGGGCAGTCAATCAGTCCCCTGGCGTTGTTCAGATTCTCGATATAAGGCTTCAGCGCCTCACGGTAAGCATCATCGTAATCGCCGTAAACAGGCATTTCATCACCGATTTCACGCTCCGGAATGGTACAGAAATTGATACGGCTTATCGGACCATCTGTCAAAACTTTTGAGAAGTAACGCTGCCCCTTTTGGATGGTGGTAGAAGCATTCCAGTTGAACCTTATCGTTACCCTTTCTGTCACACTTTGAACGCCCACGCGCTGTTGGCCAAAGAGGTTGAAGGGGTCGAAGGCGAGGCACATGATGCGGAACTGCTGGTTACCGCTACCCCGGAGTGCATCAAACTGGTCCAGCTCGTTAAGCGAAGTATAGAGGAAACGCCCCTGCGCCTCAGCAGTTCTCATCACGAATGCCGGACTGGTCATATCAGCATCAATCTCCTGGATAACAAGATTATCCGGTCGTTTGCGCTTATCCTTGTTGGCACCCTTGCGCGTCACCTCCTCCTTCCATTCCTTCTCACGTTTCAGATTCTCCGCATCCCGCTTTCTGATATCCTCCATAATATACCTAATCGGCTTATCCACAGACGATTTACCTGCACCCGTACCGGCAAGCAAGCAAGTAGAAAGCGTAGCCTCATGCACTACATTATCAATATATCGGAAGCTCGTCTGCCAGAGGTGAGTAGCCAACGGTGGAAAGATAGCGTGCGCCACTGCCGGCTTATAAATCTCCGGAGTCCGAGATATCAGCAGTTCTACCAGCTTCGGCAGTTTCTCCGGCATCGCTGGCGGTTCCGGATAATCCTCCTCGCTACTTTGAACTTGGAGATATGAACTTTGAACTGTATGATTTGCGTTAGGGCTATTAACTGTTAACTGTAAACTATTAACTTGTTGGCTGGCCTGTTTTTCCGCAAGCGCATTCACCCTTATCACATCCCTCGACATCGGCTTGGAGCTGTCAGCATATTTCGCATAGAAATCATGTATCAGCTGATGGCAGTCATCCTCCTGATAGTAGCTCGGCATTTTCGTCCTCACCACCTTCATCAGTTCCTCCTCGCTCATCACCCTCGAAGCGCCTGCGCTCATAATGGCGAGGAGCGAAGAGTGCCGAGACCCGACGGTATCAATCGCCATCCCCTCAAGCCCAGCCGACTGCACGAACAGATCAAAGGCTATCAGATTCTTCTCACTGGCCTTTCCTAGTTCACCAGTGCCATAATTGCCCGAAAGTCTATTGTTTTGAACATTGTCATTACTATTAACTGTAAACTGTAAACTATTAACTTTTGCATCTCCCCTTCCGTCAACCGTCAGTCCACGGTCCAGAAAAGCCTTTCTGCGAGCCTGTATCTCGCTCTCCGGCAGCACTGCGCACCACATTTTAGACCGGTAGATTTCCGAGTCCTTATCCGTCAGGAAAATCATTCTCTCAGGTGTGATGCAGCTTTCATCATAAGGCACACCGAGTGCCTCACAATACGCCTTCTGCGTCTCCTCGATGGTCATCCCAATCGGCATTCTAATCCCGATATGCAGCTTCTTTCTAGCGCTATAACAGAGATGCAGCAACGATCCGTTCCATATCCCCGAAGAGCAGTTCAGCTCGCGCACCTTCTCAATCGCCTTCTCCACATACTCCTTATCATCCACATCAATAATCGTCTGGAAGAGAAAGCTTTCCGGCAAGGCATTCTCCTGTCTGCGCACATTATTCTTGAACATGCCGTAGTGCGGACAGAAGAAAGGCAGCTCGCTCTTGAGCCTCTCCTGCGCCTTCTTCACCGCCTGCGCATCGTTCAAATCCACTCCGTCAATCGGCAATTCACCCCGAATCTGCTGAATCATCTTCTTGATTTTCTTCGACCCGATGACCTTATCATAAGTATCGATATTGTAAGAAAAAACTTTCCCTTTATTTCCCTTACGATAAGGATTAATTGCCACTACATGTACTGTCTCCATTTTACCTCCATATTTTTCAATTAATCGAACACTTCGCTGTTAATCATGATATACCCTGAGCCATAGCTTACATTGATAGGCAGAATCAGCGAGTTATCCGAAATCTCGTCGACCCCGTTCGCCTCGAAGAGCGAAGCATTCTCTGCATCATTCAGTCTGCTCTTGACGAACCCTATTACCCATTTTGCCGCAATCTTCTCGGCAGCAACACGCCTGTCTACAAGGTCCTTCACCAGCTGCTCATCGCAGAAGTTGATATCCGCATTCACGTTCTCAGCCTCCGCTTCCTCCTTCCCCATTTCCTGGTTCTCGAAGAAGAGGTTATACTTGATTTTCATATCCTTCATCATCATGATGTTCAGATTTTTCAGTTCCCCCTCCGAGTCAGCAATCGTCTCATAGAGTTTCTGTACCGACTTCTTGAAGATGTTCTTCACGTCCATCAGGCAGTAATAGATTTTGCCTCCAATCACCACCACCCTCAGTTTTCCGTACTGCGGATGAGTAAAATAAAAAGGTTTCATTGCTTTCATTTTCAATATTCCTTTTTTTAAAGTTGGGCGCTCCCACAACGGTTGATGTGCCTATACACAAAAGCCCCCGAAA
>OLQP01000877.1_pt1 | contig 18903 bp, 14 predicted proteins | sample 1643181 | NCBI WGS metagenome assembly OLQP01 (sample SAMEA3136710, study PRJEB25190) | human gut metagenome | biome: human gut; feature: human-associated habitat; material: faeces | place: Austria | collected 2013 | reverse complement strand
CCCACAAATTGTGACGCACATCTTGCAGAAAGCCTTTTTCAAACATGCTCTGGAATAGAAACAAGTAAAATACCTGCGGTTAAAATAACCATAAATTCTTCATAGGTTGACATAAGTATCACCTCCTCCATAAAAACTCGGATGGGTGAGAGCACGTCCCCCAACTGCTCGGGAAAATATATTAAATTTGAAATACATATATTTATTATATAGAATAATTCGAATTACGTCAATAAAAAATACCCAAAAAGGAATAGAATATATAAATGCACTCAAAATGAGTAAAGAATAAGGAGCTGAAAAACGATGAATGGTCTCAGCCGAAAAATATATCTCAAACTCCCCCTCCCAACTGAAGACGATCCCCGCTCAGATCAGCAGCGGATCCTGGATAGCCTGGCGGTAGCAGGTGTGGAAGAGCGAGTTCATATAACTGTCCACATTTTGCGGAAGTTATACCCTTTGCTAGACAACGCAAAGTGGAAAATAACGGTTTCCCTTGCTTGGAATGGGGAAAACTGGGAAATGGTGGAGATTGAGGAAGGAGATACCACCGCGCAGCATTATGGGTCGGCGGTGGATCTGGGAAGTACCACTGTGGTGGCGAGACTTCTGGACTGCAACAGTGGAGAGATTTTGAAAGAGGTCAGCTGCTTCAATAAGCAGATCCAGTGGGGGACAGATATTCTGTCCAGGATTTTTTTCTGTAAAGATAATAGGGAAAAGCTGGAAGAAGTGCGGAGGGCTACGGTGGAATCCATATGTGAATGTTTGGATAAGCTGGATGCAAGCCACTCCGCGCTCTCCATGGTAATCGCGGGCAACACTACTATGATTCACTTCCTTCTGGGAATGGACGCTTTCTGCGTCTTTTATACCCCACACGCAGTCCATGCCGATCGCCCCAGCTTCCAGCTGGCGTGCGATCTGGACATTCCGCTGAAAGGCTACGTTTATTGTTACCCTGCCAAGTCGAACTACCTTGGTGGCGATATTATCAGCGGCATGATTGACACTGAATTATACAAGAAAAACGAGATCAGTGTTTTCTTCGATATCGGAACCAACGGCGAGCTGGTGATCGGAAATAAAGAATTCCTTCTCTGCGGCGCAGGCGCAGCAGGACCAGCGCTGGAGGGAGGCGTGGTGCGTACCGGAATGCGGGCGGACATAGGGGCAGTAGATGAAGTGAAGATAAGGGATGGAAACATCTTTGTGCATGTAATTGGAAAACAGGCAGAATGCTTTGAAGTTATGCATGGAGAGAGAAAAAACCAGAAAAATATCACAGATTCAGTACAATCTAACACTGAAAAAATGACAAATTTATTGTCAGAAGATGTATCAGATGAGAAATGCAAAGACAGTAATGGAAAGAGAGAAACTCCGCCTCAGGGAATCTGTGGTTCCGGCATCATAGACCTGATCGCAGAGCTTTTCCTGGAAGGCTGGATCGACATCCGTGGCAAGCTTTCCCCGGAAAAAAGCCCTCTTATCCAGGAGAGAGACAACCAGTTCTGTGTGGAATATGCCCCCGGTCTGTACTTCTACCAGAAGGACATCGACGAATTTATCCGCACCAAATCCGCCGCTCACACTATGGTGGAGATCATGCTCCGTGAATCCGGTCTTGACTTAAACCAGGCAGACCGCTTCTATGTAGCCGGAGCCTTTGGTAAACACGTATCCAAAGAATCCGCCATCACCATCGGCATGTATCCCGATATGGATCGCGACCACATTATCAACGCTGGAAACTCCTCACTGGAAGGAGCTCAGAAGCTTCTTTTAAACCGAAGTCTCCTCACTGACATCGACCAGATCCTGGAAGAAATGGTTTATATTCAGTTCGCCGAAGTGGAGGATTTCCTGGAATTAATGGTAGCGGCACAGGCATTGCCCCATACAGATTATAAGCGGTATCCTACGGTTATGGAGAAACTGAAGGAACGACAAAAAGATATAAAATTATGAGATGATTGTAAAAAATATCTAAATTTATAGTAATTTAGCACAAAATATGCTATACTATCCCCAAACCAACAGGCAGGAAGTGTACGAAATGACAGCACCCAAGAAACCACCAATTACGAAAAGTTTCGGATACGCATTTGAAGGAATTTTCACCTGTATCCGCAAGGAACGGAACATGAAGATCCACTGTATCATGACAGTCCTGGTAGTGATCGCAGGCATCATCCTGAAGCTTTCCCCAGTGGAATGGTGCATCTGTCTTGGCCTTTTCGGACTGGTGATGGCACTGGAGCTGGTGAACACCGCCGTAGAATCCGTGGTGGATCTGGTGACCAGCGAGTACAAGCCCCTGGCGAAGATCGCCAAGGACACCGCAGCAGGCGCCGTCCTGATCGCCGCCATCATGGCCGCCATCGCCGGACTGATCATTTTCGTACCTAAAGGGCTGGTATTTCTTGGACTTTTATGAGAAGTCCGATCTGCTGAAAACGAAAATCCCACAGGGAGTTGGCAGATATAGCTGTAAATAAGAAAGGAGCACACACTATGGAACTTGGAGAAGGCATCAAAAAAATATTACTTGCAGGAATCGGCACTGCAGCAGTGACCGCAGAGAAATCCAAAGAAGTTCTGGATGAACTGGTAAAGAAAGGTGAGCTCACTGTAGAACAGGGCAAGGTCCTCAATCAGGAACTGAAGCACAATATCAAAGAGAGCGTGAAGAAGAACGTAAACGTAACCCTGAAGCCGTCCAACCCGGACGAGCTGAAGGAAGTCCTTGGCAAAATGACTCCGGATCAGCTGGCCGCCCTGAAAGAGCAGATCAGCAAGATGCAGGCGAAAGACGTAGACGCAGAGGAGACTGCCGAAGAAGAGGAAGAGGCAGAAGAAGTGGAGGAAGCCAAAGAAGAATACGAGGACGACCCTCAGGAATAAGCAATAACATTTTCCGAAAAAGAAATAGTATTGCCTTGTTTAAGAAGTGCAGCAGGAAATCCTGAACGGCATTGCAGAACAAAATAAAGAAATTTATGAAGGCAGGATGAGGAGAAAGAGTACCCGAATCCTGCCTTTTCAGTAAGGGGAACAGACATGGGTGTGACAAAGAATGACAGTACGATGAAGTCAGAAGCAGACCAGGCACAAAGAAAGAATCTGGAAGTGGAAATCCAACAGGATAAAAATGAGAAAAACAGCACAGCTGGTAAGAAGTCAAACGGTAAAGACACCGGCACGTATAAAGAAAGGCTAAAAGAAATTACAGCCGTTCTCCACAAGCATGCCATCACCCGAGGCGTCTCCCCGGAGAAGCTCCGCCTCATTCTCACAGATCTCGGCCCCACCTTCATCAAGCTGGGACAGATCATGTCCATGCGCTCCGACATTTTGCCCAAGCGTTACTGCGACGAGCTGATGAAGCTTTGCTCTGATGTAGACCCCATGCCATTTGCAGAAGTTGAAGAAGTCCTCCGGGAAGCATTTGGCTGTCCCTGGCAGGAAGAATTTCAGGAAATCCAGGAGAAGCCCCTTGGCTCAGCCTCTATCGCCCAGGTACACCGCGCCGTCCTGAAAACCGGCGAAGAAGTTGTGATAAAGGTTCAGCGAAAGGGCATCTACGAAATCATGGCCCGGGATATCGGACTGATGAAAAAGGCGGTGAAGCTCCTTCCCCCTGTAAGCATCAAGGAAGCGGTAGATCTGAATCTTGTGCTGGAAGAGCTGTGGCGTGTCACCCAGGAAGAGATGAATTTCCTGACGGAAGCGGCAAACATGGAAGAATTTTCCAGGAAAAATAAAAAGGTGGCATTTGTGAAAACGCCCATTCTTTACAGGGAATATACCACGGCCAGCGTCCTTGTTATGGAATACATTGATGGTATTCCAATCGACCATAAGGAAGAGCTTCTTGCAGGCGGCTACGACCTTGATGAGATCGGCAGCAAATTTGTAGATAATTTTATCAAGCAGGTTATGGACGACGGCTTTTTCCACGCAGATCCCCATCCTGGAAATGTGATGATCCAGGGCGGCAAGATCGTGTGGATCGACATGGGAATGATGGGACGGCTGAATGAACGTGACCGCGAGCTGATCGGGCAGGCTATCGAAGGGGTGGCACTGAATGACATTGGAAAAATTCAGGATGCAGTGCTGGCACTTGGAGAATTCAAGGGGAAACCCAATCAGAGTCGTCTTTACACAGACATCCGAGACCTTATGGCGAAATACGGCACCGCAGATTTTGGCGAAATCGATATCGTAGAAATCCTTACAGATCTGATGGACGTAATGAAAGAGAATAAGATCGTCATGCCCCATGGTCTTACCATGCTTGCAAGAGGGCTGACGCATATGGAAGGGGTACTGGCAGATATCAGCCCGGAGATCAATATGGTGCAGATTGCAGCAGCCCGCTTGAAGGGAAACCTTCTGGAGGAGGGAAACTGGAAGAAGCAGATGAAGGGCACCGGGAAAAAGCTGTATCGCTCCATGCTCCGCGCCGTGGATATCCCTGCGTTGGCGGCAGATTTCCTGCAGGGCTGCATGAAGGGCCAGACCAAGATTAATCTGGATCTTCACGCCTCCGATGACCTGGCGTGGCTGATGCGCCGCCTAATCCGGAACATCGTGCTTGGTCTTTGGGTCATGGCACTTCTGATCAGCTCCAGTATTATCTGCACCACAGACATGACTCCGAAGATAATGGGAATTCCGGCTTTTGGAGTGCTGGGGTACTTTGGGGCGCTGGTGATTCTCATGTACCTGTTTATCAAACATTTTATGAAAAAGTAGTGGAAAAAACCAGTAGGAAAATCGGGTTAAGTGGATAAAATTACCAAACTTTGTCGGAAAGGCTAGAAAGAAACCTGGGGGGGTTGACACTAATAGGGCAGGGTGGTATTTTAGTAAGAAGACTGGAATGGTGAAATTTGTCGAAATTGGAAAAAAAGGAATAAATAATACCGCTGACGCATGAACGGTGGTTACAGATCCAAAGAGAGATGTGACCCAAAGATGCCTGAGAAAAATCATAGCCGGGAAGCGTTGGCGGGAAAATATAGATTTAGATAAGTTATAAATATAAGACATAGATTTTGCCATTGCATTTTAGAGAATGGAGGGCTTCTGTCAGCTGTATTTACCTAAGCTGAACGGAAGAAAAGTACTTGGGAGGGAAAAGGAAAATATGTATCGGAAGGACTCAGAGGGCTGGTTAAAGCATGGGGATTTTATTGTTCTGGATATGCTCTGTCTGCAGTTGGCATTTATTTTGGCATATGCATTCCGTGGGTACGGATTCAATGTGTATGGAGATATTTTGTATCGAAATATGGCAATATTTCTTGGCTTTGCCGACCTGGTGGTAATCTTCACCTCCGGTACCATGAAAAGCGTTCTGAAAAGAGGTCACTATAAGGAATTTGTCACCACCTTGAAAAATGCTGTGGCAGTAGGTGCTCTTGCAATCGCTTATCTGTTCATAATCCAGGAAGGCCAGAGCTTTTCCAGAATGATCCTAATCACCACAATTGTAATCTACCTGATCCTCACCTATGCCATAAGAGAAATCTGGAAAAATTCCTTACATAAAAAAATGGAAAACGGCGGCGATAAAAAGCTGCTGATCATCACTTCCAAAGCGGTAGCAGAGAACGTAGTGCACAGCATGCAGGAAAACAATTATGCCAGATATTCCCTTGCCGGAGTGGTTGTGATCGATGAGGAATGTACCGGTGAGAAAATCTGTGGTGTCCCTGTTGTAGCAGGCGAAAGTGACGTGCCTATGTATGTCTGCCAGGAATGGATTGACGAGGTGCTGATCGTCATCTCCGAAAATCTGCCATACCCGGACGGGCTTATCGACAAGCTCACCGAAACCGGTGTAACCGTTCATCTGAACCTTGCAAAAATCACCAACCAGACTGGCAAAAGACAGTTTGTGGAAAAGGTTGGAAGCTACACAGTTCTGACTACAAGTCTGAACTATGCATCCTTCGGACAGCTTTTCCTGAAGCGCCTGATGGATATCTGCGGCGGACTGGTTGGCTGTATTTTCACAGGAATTATTACCATCTTTGTTGGTCCCGCCATCTACCTGGCATCCCCAGGCCCGATTTTCTTCTCCCAGGAACGTGTGGGAAAGAACGGAAAGAAATTCAAAATGTACAAATTCCGCAGCATGTACATGGATGCGGAAGCGCGGAAAGCCGAGCTTATGAAAGAGAACAAACTGGGCGATGGAAAAATGTTCAAGATGGACTTCGACCCCAGAGTAATCGGAAATAAGGTGCTGCCGGATGGGGCACATAAGACCGGGGTGGGAGACTTCATCAGAAAGACGAGCCTGGATGAGTTCCCGCAGTTTTTTAATGTGTTGAAAGGGGATATGTCCATTGTGGGGACGAGACCGCCTTTGATTTCTGAGACGAATTTGTATGAACCGAGACATAAGGTAAGACTGGCGATCAAGCCGGGTATTACCGGAATGTGGCAGGTTAGTGGGAGAAGTGATATTACGGATTTTGAGGAAGTCGTGAGGTTGGATAAGGAATATATTGAGAATTGGGATATTGGATTGGATATTAAGATTCTTTTAAAGACTGTGATGGTTGTTGCGAAGAAAGATGGGTCGATGTGATTGTGTTTAATTAAAAAACAGATAAGTTATAATATAATTCGCAATGTAAAAGATAACAGGAAAAAGTATTTGGGAAAAGAAATTGTTGCGATAAAACACAAAAATGAGGATGGAATAGAGGAATGGATTCAAAAAAAGAAGTACAGCATGTGTATCTGGTCGGTGCAAAAAGTCTCGGAGCGTATGGAGGCTATGAGACTTTTGTGTATAAGCTCACAGAGTACCACCAGAACAAAGAGAATATTAAATATCATGTTGCCTGTAAAGCCAATGGTGATGGCTGCATGGACGAGAATAAATTTGAGGGTGTGGCAAAGATTAATGACCACGAATTTGAGTTGCACAATGCTCACTGCTTCAAAATTGATATTCCTCAGATTGGATCCGCACAGGCAATTTATTATGATGTGGCAGCACTAAAGGCTTGTTGTGAGCATATTAAGAAAAATAATATTCCGCATCCCATTGTTTACATAATGGCATGTCGTATCGGACCCTTTGTAGGTCACTTCTACAGAGAAATCCATGAGCTGGGAGGCACTGTGTACCTGAATCCGGATGGACACGAGTGGATGAGAGCGAAGTGGTCTGCGCCGATTCGAAAATACTGGAAGATTTCTGAACAGATGATGGTCAAATACTGTGATCTAGCTATCTGTGACTCTGTGAATATCGAAAAGTATATCCATGAGTGCTATGACGGAAAAGGCATCAAGGGTCGAAATCCGAAGACCACATTTATTGCGTATGGTGCAGATCTGACCCTCAGTAAGCTGGCTGACGCTGATGAAAAACTGGTGAACTGGTATAAAGAAATGGGGTTGACGAAAAAGGAATACTACCTTGTCGTCGGTCGTTTTGTACCGGAGAACTCTTTTGAAGTTATGATTCGGGAGTTCATGAAGAGTAAGAGCAAAAAGAATTTTGCCATTATTACAAATGTGAATGAGAAGTTCCTGAATGAGTTGGAGGGAAAACTTCATTTCAAGAGCGATAAGAGAATTAAATTTGTTGGCACTGTTTACGATCAGGAGCTTTTGAAAAAAATTCGAGAGAATGCCTATGCATATTTCCATGGCCATACGGTTGGTGGCACTAATCCGTCATTGATCGAAGCTCTTGGTAGTACAGATCTGAACCTGTTGGTTGATGTTGGTTTTAATAAAGAAGTCGCAGAAGAGTGCGCCTTGTACTGGAGCCGCAAGTCGGGGAGTCTTGCAAAGCTGATCGATAAAGCAGATCAAATGAGTGCAGACCAAATCACTGAGATGGGCCGGAGAGCTAAGAAGCGAGTGGCAGAAGAGTACACATGGGATAAGATTTGCGGACAGTACGCAGATGTGTTTGTGGGGAAAATAAACAATGGGTGATACAAAAAAATATAGAAATATTGATGCTCTTAGAACATTTGGATGTCTGGCAATTATAGCTTGGCATATTAAAGCAAATACCGGATTTAGTACGGGGGGGGGTACTAGACAAGGTTATACCATCCTTTGACTATCTGGTTTATCTATTCATGATAATTAGCGGTTTTGGGATGTGCAACGGTTATTATCAAAAATTAAAAACAGGAACTTATAATATAGACGCATTTTATTCAAAAAGGTACAAAAGAACAGTTCCTTTTTTTGCGCTGTTGATTCTTTTGAATTGTGTTATCGAATTTACTCCAAAGACACTATGCGAGGGGTTAATGGAAGTAACAATGCTGTTTGGCTTTTTGCCAAACAATGCGCTAAGCACAATCGGAGTTGCATGGACACTTGGTGCTATATTTGCATTTTACATTATATTTCCATTTATTGTTTTCCTTCTCTATAGCCCCAAAAGGGGAATAGTGTCTTTTGTGATATCCTTAGCAATTACATATATGTGCCAGTGCTATTTTATGACAGGAAGATTTGTTACGGAAAATTTTGTGATGCGTCATTCATTTTTGTATTGTTTGCCATATTTTCTTATAGGTGGGATTGTATATTTGTATAAAGATGAAATTGAACGTTTTATAAATCAATTTAAAGTGATTAGTCTTTGTGTTGTGTTAGCTCTGACAGTAGGCTATTACATTACCCCTGACGTAATAAATTCTATCAATATAGTAGTTATTAAAACCTTGATACTTTACACTGGATGGCTGAGCTTAGCTTTGGGATATGACAACAGGCTGATGAATAATAAATTTACAAATTATATTAGCAATTTAAGCATGGAGATGTATTTATCTCATATGGTTGTCTTTAGGATTGTTGAGAAAATAGGTATTACGGAGAGAATTGAAAGTCCAATTATCAGATATATGATAACGTATTTACTGTTGGTGATGTTATTGGTAATGGGATTAACAATTTATAGAAAAGCAATGAACAAATTAGGTGAATTAAGGTGAGAATATGGATCAACATTTGTCGATTGAAGAAACAGGAATACAAGGACTGTATGTAGTAAATCCAGCGTCATATAAAAGTGATGAAGATTTAATTGTGGAAACATATAACAGTCAAGAATTACTTAAAAATGGTTTAAATATGACTTTTGTTCAGGAAAACCAGTCGATGAGTGTTAAGGGCGTTCTGCGAGGATTACATGTTCAAAAGAACTTCCCGCAAGGGAAATTGGTGAGAGTTGTAAGAGGAAGAATATATGATGTCGCTGTAGACACAAGGACTACTTCTTCAACCTACGGAGATTGGTATGGTGTCGAACTCTCAGCAGATAATAAAAAGCAATTTTATATACCAGAAGGTTTTGCACATGGATTTTATGTGATTTCCGATATTGCGGTGGTATGTTTTAAGGTTTCTGACTATTGGTATCCGAATGATGAGATTGGAATATCGTGGAATGATCCAGAGTTGAAGATAAATTGGCCTATAAAAGAAAATGAGATGCCAATTATTGCGGATAAAGACCTGCATTATGATCCCTTTTCTCTGCTAAAAGAAAAATTGCACCAACGAGAGGAATAACAATATGAAAATACTATTAATACATAAGTTTCATTATATGTTGGGTGGAACAGAAACATTCCATTATAATTTGGCAGAGGCGTTAACTGCAGCAGGGCATGAAGTCATTTTCTTTTCAATGTATGATGAAAGAAATATACCGTGTGCGCAAGATAAATATTTTGTTTCAAATGTAGATTATAATGATCCCAATTTGAGTACATTTAAGAAAATCAAAATGGGAATTAAATTAATATATTCTTTTGAATCTAAACATAACATCGAAAAACTAATTCGGGATGAAAAGCCAGACATTGCCCATATTGGATTGTTGCATCGTCAAATTACATTTTCGGTAGTTGATGTTTTGAAGAAATATAACATTCCGGTTGTGATGCACTTGCATGAATTGACAGCAGTATGTCCTTGTTATACGATGCTGCGACAAGATGGAACTATATGCAGTGATTGCGCAACAAAAGGATATTGGAATTGTGTGAAAAATAAGTGCATGAAGGGCTCTCTTGCAAAGAGTGTATTGGCATATACAGAAGCTCAATTTCTTAGATATGGGCATTATTATGACAAAATTGACTTATATATTGCGGAATGCAATTTTTATAAAAATTTAGTAGAAAAAGCTCATTTTACGCATTCACCAATAATCAAGATGAATAATTTCTTGCCGATAAATCAGGAGTACAAAGCCTATTATGAGCATGACAATTATATTCTGTATTTTGGAAGATATGCAAGAGAAAAAGGCGTTTTGACAATTTTAAAGGCATATGCCAAGATGCATTGTAATGAAAAATTGGTTCTGGTTGGTAAGGGATCGGAAGAAGAAAGAATAAAAAATTTTGTTAAGGAACACAATCTTGAGGGTCGCGTTCAAGTAAACGGTGCAATTTTCGGTGAAGAAATGGATCGTATAATTGAACGCGCCAAAGTTGTTCTTGTACCGTCAGAATGGTATGAAAATGGGGCGTTTGTTGCATTACAGGCCTTGGCTAAAGGGAAGATTGTTGTTGCAAGTGATATTGCAGGTCTTTCTGAAATTGTAAAAGATGGTGAAATTGGATATCTGGCAGAACCGGGAAATCCTGATAGCTTTGCAATAGCTATTCAGAAGGCTTTAAACTTGACAGAAACCGAGTTTAGAAATATGAGCGCGCGCATAGTAGCGTATGCAAAAAAGCGATGCGATGCGGAAAACTATATAGAGAAACTCTGCAAAATTTACGAAGAACTAATAAATGAGAAACAGCATAAGGAGAACGGATGAAAAAGAAAGCATTGATAGTTGTGAATCTTGCTGGTTTTCTACATTTTCTGTGGAATGATATCGCGACACTTCAAAAAATGGGATATGAAGTGTCAGTGGCAATGAATGAAAATTCTGCGGCAGGCCCTAACCTGATTGAAATTCCTAAACTGGAAGAAATGGGGATTGCACATTATCAGGTAGAGTTTGATACCAAAAGCCCGGTATCAACTCAAAATATTCAGGCTTATAAACAATTAAAACTTATTTTGAAAACGAATAAGTATGATTTGATTCATTGTCATACACCTATTGTTGGTATTTTGACCAGAATGGCTGCAAGGAAATATAGAAAAACTGGGACAACAGTTATATATACAACACATGGATTTACATTCACAGACAAGTCGTCGAAAAAAAACTGGATTGTTTATTTTACTGCCGAAAAGCTAATGTCAAGATTCTGTGATGCTATTATTACAATAAATCATGAAGATTATAACAACGCAAAAAAAATGCACTGTCCTAAAGCTTATATTATTCCGAGCGTTGGTTTAGATAATCATAGGTTTGCAAATTTAAGAATAAACAGAGATGAATATAGAGCATCATTTGGTGTAAACTCAAAAGATCATATGATTTTAGCTGTGGGTGAATTGTCATCGAGAAAAAACCAGAAAATTATTATAGAAGCATTGGGAACGCTTGATAGAAAAGAACAGTACATATTTGTAATCTGCGGAACTGCAGTTGTTAATTCAACAATCGAGGAAGAACTCAAAGAAACAGCCTCTAAATTAGGAGTCAGGATCTTCTTGGCAGGGCACAGACTTGATATTCCAGAGATAAATGCATGTGCGGATGTTGCTGTCATCCCATCCGTAAGAGAAGGATTTGGAATGACGGGAGTGGAGGCACTTGCATCAGGTGTACCTGTTGTGGGATCTGATGTACAGGGAATAAGAGAATATGTAATTCCCGGAAAAACAGGATATCTTTGCGACCCATACGATGCACATCAATTTGCAGACGCCATTGAAAAAATAGTGAATTTGCCATCAGAAGAAAGAGCCAAGATGGTAATTGCTTGTAAAGAAAAAGCAAAAGAATTTGATATATCCAAGTCTATTGCAGCTATGAAGAATATATACCAGGAAGTATTATGCCATGACGGAGAATAAGATAGTTAGAGATAAGATGCCACTAGTAAGTGTAGTTGTGCCGATATATAATGTGGAACTTTACCTGAAAGAGTGCGTTGATTCAATTCTTTCCCAAACATATAAGAATATTGAAGTGATTTTAGTTGATGACGAGTCTCCAGATTTATGTGGAAAAATATGCGATGACTATGCAGCAATGGACGGCAGAATCAAGGTTGTTCATAAGAAAAATGGTGGTTTGTCTGATGCCAGAAATGCTGGAATGAAAGTTGCAACAGGAGATTTAATTACTTTTGTTGACAGTGACGACTATATTTCAAAGGATTTTGTGAAAATTCTTTTTGAAGCTATGTCAGAGAACAATTCTGATATAGCTATTGCAAATATGAAGAGGACGAGCAGACGCGATGATAAAAATACTGTAATAGATTGGAAAATGTCCAGTTACAAAAATGAAGATGCTTTGATTCGGATGCTATATGGTACACCATTTGGCACGTCTGCATGTGGAAAACTTTTTAAAAGAAGTCTGTTTACAGGTGTTGAATTCCCCTATGGAAAATTCTCTGAAGATCTCTTTACAATCTATAAAACAATTTTGAAGAGTGAAAATGTAACCTATGTGGGATTTGATGGTTATTTTTACTATTATCGCGATGAGGGAAGCATCGTCGTTTCTGGATATAAGGAAAAGCATTTAGAAGCTTTGGATGCTATCGATGATATTGCAAGAGCGGTAAAAGGAAAAACACACTTTGATAACGCACTGTCGACTCAATATATAAATGTTGTATATGATATTGCTGCGAGAAATCCACAGCTTTCAGAGTTTCAGAATAAACGCATTCAGAGTGTATTGAAATCGCATCGGATGAATGTGCTAAAAGATGGTAATGCCCCAAAGAGATTATGGGCTTTTGCTGCGATATCATTATTTGGAAATAGAATAGCACTTAAGGTTGTCGTTGCGAGAAATAGGAAGTGGAAGGCGTAAAGAGGGGAGGCAAAAAGAGATGACACCATATATTATTGTATTTATGATTTCGATAGGTCTTTTTGCACTTTCTGATCGAGTGAAATTTACACAAAGAAAACCCGTTGTTTTTGTAGCAGTTATAACATTGTGTTTGCTAGCTGGCCTGCGAGCGGAAAGTATTGGTACAGATACAAGAGTTTATTTGGTGCCTATTTTTGAGGCAGCAAAAAAATGTCATAGTCTTGGAGAATACTTGAATTCATCCTTTCATGCTTTTACATGGACAACGGATTATGTGAAAGATATGGAACCTTTATTTCCGCTGTTAGTTTTGATTGTGACAAAAATTACGGGCTCATTGTATTGCGTCCAAACCATTTTGGAATTGTGTGTGATTTTGCCACTATATATCGCTGTTAGAAAAGATAAACAGACAAACCTTTGGATGGCGATGTTTGTCTTTTGTATGGCCTTTTATAATCCCTCGATGAATATGATGCGTCAGTCAATCGCTATGTCTTTGGGAGTTCTAGGTTTCGAATATTGGAGAAATGAGGAAAAGAAAAACGCATTTATTTGTGTGTTCATAGCGTTCTTATTCCACACAAGTTCATTGCTGATATTGCTAATTTATCTTTTATACGATTATATTGTTAAGGGAACTAAATTAAGCTTTACTGGAAACAATATCAGCAAGAGAAATGAAACACCGAGAATGGTGATAGCAGCAGGAATAGGATTGGCCGGAATGCTATTGATGTCTGTAATTGTGTCAGCGTTATCATCGTTTGGATTTGGACAGTATTTAAGCTATGTTACTGGTAAGCTTTCATTTATGCCAAATCAGCTTTTAATTCGTGTGCCTCAAATTATTCTAATCATTTGGAGTTTTAGATATTTGAGAGATCAGGGAGGAGATGTTTCTTTCTTCTTAGTTATGGAAGTATATGCAGTTTTATTCTCACAGTTTACCAGTGTAAGTGGTTATGGTGGAAGAATTGCTTTATACTTTGCGATTTTTGATGTAATTGTAATACCACGGGCGATGAGTGCGTTAAAGCTAAAAAAAAGTGGAGTAATAATTCGGCCGATTATTATACTATATTATATGTTTTATTGGTGGTTTTATTTTGTATATTCAGGAACACATCAAACAGTGCCGTATATGTTTATGAAATAGAGGAGAAATGAATAGATGGATAAGAAAATTGGTATTATGTCAATGCAAAGGATTATTAATTATGGGTCCTTTTTGCAGGCATACGGTTTAAAAAAAATGATTGAGTCAATTTCAAAATCAGAAGTTGAATTTGTGGATTACAGATTTGGTACTGACATTACAGATAGACTGAAAAGAAAGCAAGAACGCACGGAAAGTGTAATGGATAAGGTGCTAAAAAATAGAACTCCTTGGAATTACTTAAAAAAGATGCAGTTCTTTAAAGAAATAGAGAGAAGACTGATTCAAGATTTAAAGGCAATGGGAGTGGATGAACTGAATTATGATTGCAGGGTTGATACGTTAGTTATTGGAAGCGATGAAGTGTTCAATTGCCTTCAGCCATATCCGGTAGGGTATTCTAAACAATTATTTGGTGATGGATTTGAAGGTAATAAGCTTGTTTCATATGCAGCTTCTTTCGGAAGTACGCGCTATGAAGATTTGGTGGAGACCGGCATTGTACAAGAAATTAAGACAATGTTATCCAAATTTGCAGCGATTTCTGTAAGAGACGAGAATAGTGCACATATTGTTAAACAATTATTAGGATATGATCCGGAAATTCATCTGGATCCAGTTCTTATGTATGATTTTGCACAAGAAATTGCGGAATATAAGACCAGTGAAAAAGATTATATCATTTTATATGCATATACAGGAAGATTAAGTAGAGAAGAAGAGTGCTACATCAAAAAATTTGCGAATAGACATAATAAGAAAATAATATGTATTGGTCATTATTCGAATATTGCAGACAAAAACGTAATATGTAATCCGCTATATGTTTTTTCTTATTTTAAAAATGCGGATTACGTCATTACAGATACATTTCACGGCACGGTATTTTCAATTAAAATGAATACAAAATTCTGTACGCTTATACGTGATTCTAATCGTAATAAATTAGAGGCTTTGCTAAAAAAATTAGATAAGTTGGATAGAAAAGTAGAAAAAATGGAAGATATTGAACAGCTTTATAATACCGAGATTGATTTTTATAAAACTAATCAAATAATTGAACAAGAGCGTAAAAAAACAACGTTGTATTTAAAGGGAAATATATAAAATGAGTAGTGAGTCAAGAAATAGATACTTATTAAAAAACACATTGATTTTTACACTTGGCAATATTGGCTCTAGAATGATTTCTTTTTTCTTGATTCCATTGTATACTAATGTTTTAACAACGAGTCAGTATGGTACGGTGGATCTTATAACTACTATTAGTACAGTTGCAGGGCCAATGCTTACATTGAATATCGCTGAATCGGTTATGCGGTTCGGGTTAGACAAAGATGCAGATAAGGAAAAAAACACACAGTGTGGAAGCATAGTTCTACTCATTGCGATGATAATTGGACTGGTTTTAATTCCAATATGCAGATGCATCACAGAAGTATCTGACTATGCGATGTACGTTTATTTTTATGTCATTTCTTTATCTGCTAGTCAACTGTTCCTATGCGATTTACGCGGAAAAGAATTGTTACTTAAGTATTCACTTGGAAATATCCTTCAGACATTGATGATAGCGATTTTAAATATAACATTTTTACTTGTCTTTAAAATGGAAACAGGTGGATATTTATTGGCATATATCATTGCAAACTTTATAGTTGCGATTTATGCCATTATTGCAGGAAAAGGTTATAAAGCGTTCTCTTTTCACAACATAGATCGTTGCAAACTCAAAGAGATGATTCGGTATTCGGTTGTTCTTATTCCGAACACATTTATGTGGTGGATCATGAATTCTTCAGATAGGGTTATGGTGACCTACATGATTGGTGCGGCGGCTAACGGAATCTATGCTGTTTCTTATAAACTTCCAACCCTTGTATCAACGCTGACAGGAATATTTAATCAAGCATGGAGTTATTCTGCGATTCGTGAAGAAGGCACGAGAGATGAAACTGAATATAACAATAAAATGTTCAAAACACTTTCTGCAATTGCGTTTATGATGGGAATTGGACTTTTACTATTAACAAAACCATTCTTGAGAGTTTACGTGGCTGATAGTTATTATGACGCTTGGAAGTACACTCCATTTTTGATTGTCGGCTGCGTTTATTTAACGTTGGGTACATTCATGGCAACAAGCTATACCGTTCATAAAGATAGTTTTGGCTATTTGTTTTCTGGATCTTTTGGCGCAGTATTTAATATACTATTAAATTTCATTTTAATTCCAGTAATAGGAGTGTATGGTGCTGCACTAGCAACATGTATAAGCTATATTGCAGTCTTTATGTTTCGTGTGTTTCACACCAGAAAATACATTAAGTATGATATTTTGTATAAGGAATTTATTTTGGGGTCATTGTTAATGATTTTGTCTGCGATTTTAATGTTTGCAGATGGTGCAAAAGGATTTCTTCTTCAATTTATAGTTCTTGTGCTTGGCTTTGTTGTATTTTCAAAAACGTGGATTCCGATACTGCAATTTTTCCTGAATAAAATTCGAAGAAAGCGGGTGATTTAATGAAGAAGTTAGTTAGTGTTATCGTTCCAGTATACAATGTGGAAAAATATATTGATAAATGTGTCGAATCATTATTAAATCAGGATTATAAAAATATAGAAGTGATTCTTGTTGATGATGGAACTCCTGATAGAAGTGGTGATATTATTGATAGACTGAAGGAAGAAGATCATCGAATAGTGGTAATACATCAAGAGAATCATGGCGTTTCTAGTGCTAGAAATGCAGGAATGGCTGTCGCTTCAGGTGAGTATATCACCTTTGTCGATGGAGATGATTGGGTTGATGCTAACTATGTGACATATTTTGTTGATTTACTAGAGAAATCAAGCTGCGATGTTGTGATGAATAAGAATAATTATTCAGGTTGCAATGATATATCAAATAATAATTTTTCTGTGATTAGTGCGGAAAAAGCTATTGAGTGGATTTATTTGGGAGATCTTTTTGTAGCAGTTTGGAATAAGATGTATCGAAGGAGTGTGCTCGAAGAGAATTATATAAAATTTAATGAAAAAATTTGGTATGGTGAAGGAATGCTTTTTAATGTTGAGTTTCTACAACATGTAAACAGTGTGGCAGTTGGTGAAAGTGCAGTTTACCATCAAACTTTTAATCCTGATAGTGCGATGAGAAAATTCAATTTAAAGAGTAACTTGTGTGGAATCAAATCTTTAGAATTGCAAAAGGAAGCATGGATAAAAAAGAACATTGATATTGAGAAAGCATGGGAATATCACAGGTATTGTTTCAATAGAAGTATAATTGATGGCCTTGTTCGATCTAATATGATTTTAGAATATAAAGAAACGTATAAGGAGTGTGTTTCTAACCTTAGGAAAAACATATTTTTGCCATTAAAAATGGAAAAAAGTATTAAGAAAAAAATTATGTGGTGTTGCTATTTTATTTCACCAAGGCTCATGGCTATTAGAAAAGCTATAGGATTTAAGAAGGCTGCAAAAATTGGGGGGGGTATAAGAAATAATGTTATAATAAAGAAAACAGCGTATATTCTTGTGCCTATCACGGGAGGTGCTTTTGCATGAAAACCGTGTGCGCTAAGGATATGTGTGCTGGTTGTATGGCCTGCATAAATATGTGCAAAAAGAGTGCTATTACCATTGTAGATGATTACAAGACATATAATGCCGTAATTGATGAAGTAAAGTGCGTGAATTGTGGGTTGTGTGAAAAAATTTGTCCTAATGTAAAATGCGTGGAGCAGGTTAACCCTATCTTTTGGAAAGAAGGATGGGCATTGAATCCTGAAATCAGAAGTAATGCATCTTCAGGAGGAATTGCTTCATCAATTATATATTCATTTATTAGAAATGGTGGATATGTTGCTTCGTGTATGCTTAATAAGGGAGAATTCGTTTTTGAATTGACAAATTCGACCCAAAGGGCTGAGCAATTTGTAGGATCTAAATATGTTAAAAGTAATCCAAAAACAATATATATAGATATTGAAAGGAAACTACAAGAAGGGAAAAAAGTCCTTTTTGTTGGATTGCCATGTCAAGTTGCGGCATTGAAAAATTTCTCACGCAATCAAGATAATTTGTATACAGTGGATTTAATATGCCACGGGTCCCCTTCGCCTGAATTGTTGAAGATGTATTTAAAAGAAAAATCAGTGGATATCGAAGAATTAGAAGGGTTGAATTTCCGTGAGAAAACATCATTTGGCTTAAGATCAGTAGGGAAAAATAATGGTTTTCCGCGGATTGTTGATATGTATACATATGCTTTCCTGAAAAGTATTGATTATACTGAGAATTGTTATTCTTGTCGTTATGCGTCACAATCTCGTGTTTCAGATATTTCATTAGGTGATTCATGGGGAAGTGAATTGTCTGAAGAGGAAAAGAAAAAGGGAATATCTTTAGTTCTCTGTCAAACGAAAAAGGGAGAAGAATTACTAAAAAAGTCAAATGTGGAACTATTTGATGCGGATATTACAAGAGCGATCCAATTAAATCATCAATTGGAATATCCATCGAGAATTCCATCATCAAGAATGTTTTTCTTTGAAAACTTAGAAAAGGGTTTTGATTTTGCTATGAAGAAGATACTACCGAAAGAATATTTGAAAAATGAAATCAAGATTATTTTGTCTAAAGTTGGAATTAGAAGATAAACTTTCATATTGACAAAGAGTTGGGAGATGACACAATCTTGAGAGCAGAGCAGAGCAGAGCAGAGCAGAGCAGAGCAGAGCAGAGCAGA
>OLQP01000861.1_pt1 | contig 19270 bp, 18 predicted proteins | sample 1643181 | NCBI WGS metagenome assembly OLQP01 (sample SAMEA3136710, study PRJEB25190) | human gut metagenome | biome: human gut; feature: human-associated habitat; material: faeces | place: Austria | collected 2013 | reverse complement strand
TTACAGCCCGGACAACAGTTATATGGAGTAAACCAGAAAGGCTGAAAATATGGACAGCAGTTTGGTTATGAAATGGTTTGTATGGCTGCTTCGCAGAGAACGCTCAGAAACAGAGCTGAGCAGGACACAGAAAAAGAAGATCAGCCGGACAGTGAGAAAGGACAGAAGAGAAAATGGACTATAAGAAAGCCGTTGAAGCGGCGCTTAAAGGAAATGAAAGCGCATTTTCCGCACTTTATGAATCAACACAGCGGGATATGTATTATATTGCGCTGAAATATATGAAAAATGAAGAAGATGCCATGGACGTGCTGCAGGATTCCTACATAAAGGCATGGCAGTCGCTGGCAACTTTGAAAGACCCTGCAAGTTTTCGGGCATGGTTTGGACGCATTGTGGCAAACACTGCCAAAAATGCGCTGGCAAAAAAACGTCCCATGCTGTTTTCCCAGCTTGAGGGAGAAAATGATGAGGGAGAGCAGTTTGCTCTTGATATCGAGGACGAGAAATCAGAATTTCAGCCTGAGCGGAGCTATACACAGAAAGAAACTCAGGAGCTGGTGCATGAGCTGATCGACAGTCTTTCTGATGAGCAGAGACTTTGTATTCTGATGTACCATCTGGATGATCAGAGCATTAAGGATATTGCGGAAACCTTTGGAATTTCAGAAAATACTGTAAAATCAAGATTATTATATGGAAGAAAAGCTATAAAGGCAAAGGCCGAGGAGCTTCAGAAAAAAGGATATCAGCTCTACACAGTTGCACCTGTTGTATTCTTCCTGTATCTGCTTGACAGCGAAAAAGCGTCTACTGTATTTGCTGCCACAGCCAATGCAGTTATGCAGGCACAGAAGACGGGAATCCTGGAGAGCGCCAAAGCATCTGGAAACGGAGCAGGAGCGGCAGAAAGCAGTGCGGCAGACCACGGCACAGAGACGGTTTCACATTCTGGAAGCAGTGGATCTGCTTCACGTTCTGGTAGAAGCACCAGCTCTTCCGGCAATACAGGCAGGACAGCTGTATCCGCAGGCCGCAAAGTGGGACAGACAGCTGCAAAGCAGGCGTTTATCCACACCGCAGCAGGCAAGGCCGCAGCGGTAGCAGTAGCAGTGGCAGTGATCGGAGGCGGCGGAGCCGCAGCTTATCATTTTGTTGGACAGAATCAGGCAGGGGAAGAACAGCAGACAACTGTGGAGGCAAATCAGTCTGAAGCAACAGAGGAAGTTTCGACAGAGGAGGCTGTAACCCCAGCGCCCACAGCAGTACCGGAGCCTACGGAAGCGCCAATGCCCACTGCGACACCAATTCCAACGGCAACTCCCACACCGGAGCCTACCCCAACTCCGGCTGCGGCAGATCCGGCATCTGTATATACCAGTGTAGTAAATTCAGCAGCCGCAGGGGAAGAGGGATATAATTTCTCAGAATATGGAAATGGGGATTACGGACAGCTTACCGGAGAGAGGGAATATACTCTGTATGATATGGATCAGGATGGAAACGAAGAACTGATTCTGACAGAAGGGCTTGCAAACGGACCGTTTATTTATTATGCATACCGGGTGTATACTGCGGAAAATACAGGTTCCGGTTATCAGCCGAGAGCTGTAGAAGGAAGTGGAGTTTCCTTGGATCTGGCAATCCCGCCGGAAGGGCCTGGTTTGTATTCATTACAGGATTTCAGCCGGGGAATGGGATATGAAGAGTATTATCGTGTGACGATCCAAAATGGAGCGCTGGCGGAAGAGGGAGATCCGGCGCTGCAGGCAGTTATGGGAGACGAGGCTCACGTAACTAATATTGAGCAGGCACCGGATTTTCACTGGTTCCCGGTAACAGACTTAAACGGTCTTAACTAAAAAGCTCCCGGGTTTTCTGCATCCATTCAATGACAGGTACGGAGAAGGGGCATCTTTCCTCACAGCCGCCGCATTCCAGGCAGTCAGAGGCATTGGCCTCCAGAGCCTCGTAGTGGGCGCGTACTGTGGGAGGAACCTCCTTCTGCATCCTTGCCAGGTCAGCAAGCTTGTTTACCATGGCAATGTCGATTCCGGCAGGGCAGGGAGCGCAGTGACCGCAGTAGGTGCACTGTCCTGCAGCATAGGCATGCTGAGGTGCGTTGGCAAGTACGCTTGCATAATCTTTTTCTGCATCTGTGGCTGTTTCATAGGCAACAGCCTGATATACATGCTCCGGTGAATCGAAACCAGCCATAACGCTTGCCACAGCCGGGCGGGTCAGAGCATAGTGGAGACACTGGACAGGCGTAAGCGCAACGCCGAAAGGAGAGGTTTTTGCATCAAAAAGTCTTCCCCCTGCATAGCCTTTCATAACAGTGATGCCTACATTTTCCTGTTCGCAGATACGGTAAAGTTCTTCCCTTTCCGGATCAATACGGTTCAGGCCGTCCGCGTATTTTTCCACAAAATAATCGTCCAGATTTTCACTTGGAGGCAGAAGGTCAAAGGCCGGGTTGATGCTGAACAGGATCATTTCAATTTCGCCATGAAGAGCGGCCATTTTTGCAACTGTGGGGTTGTGGGTGCTCATTCCGATGTGGCGGATAGTTCCGTTTTCTTTCAGGCTCCGGACATAGGCAATAAATTCGCCGGACATGATTTCTTTAAATTCCTCAGGGCTGTCAACAAAGTGGATCATGCCCAGATCAATGTAATCTGTCTGCATTCTTGTAAGAAGATCACGGAAAGCTTCATCCACCTTGTCCAGCTCTCTGGTACGTTCATACTGACCGTTCTGCCAGGTGGAACCAATGTGTCCCTGAATGATCCATTTGTCCCTGCAGTCTTTGATGGCATTTCCGATATTGGAGCGGACATTTGGTTCGGACATCCAGCAGTCCAGGATGTTGATGCCCTCTTTCTGACAAACATCAATGATCTCTTTTACCTCTTCTGTGTTGTGGCGTTCCAGCCATTCGCCTCCAAGACCGATCTCGCTGACCTTGAGACCTGTTTTTCCAAGTGTACGGTATTTCATAACATTTTCCTCCCTTTAAAAATAATGCGGTTCCGGAAGAAATCAGCTTTTCAGAAGATTTTGTCCGGACCGCATGTAATGAACAGCTTATACAAGATCTTTATTTTTCTTAATTGTTTCCAGAATAATGTTCTGTGTGTATTCTCCAAGATGTCTCTGGTCATTTTTGTCCAGCTCTTTTACATAGATGGGTTTGCAGTATTCCACGATCACATGGCATGGTTTGATCTTTGGAAAATGGGCTTCAAAAATTTCCGCCGTATTGTTCATGGCAATGGGGATAATGGGACAGCCTGATTTGGAGGCGATCTTAAAGCTTCCCTCATGGAAGGGAAGAAGCTCTGTTTCGTCCTCTGCCTTATTTCTGGTGCCTTCCGGGAAAATACAGATGGAAATTCCTGATTTTACCTTTTCAATGGCAGTAAGGATGGTTTTCAGCCCCTGCTTGATATCTTTACGGTCAAGAAACAGACAATGCAGATATTTCATCCAGTTTGACAGAAGGGGAATCTTTTCCATTTCTTTTTTTGCCACATAGCCGGTGCGGATAGGACAGCGGCTGTAGGTGAGAAGAATGTCAAAATAGCTTCTGTGATTGCCGATGTAAAGCACAGGAGTATCCTTTGGGACATTTTCTTCGCCGATCACAGTGATTTTTGTTCCGGCAACCCACAGAATAAATTTAAAAGCGCCCTGGATCAGCCGGAGAGAGCTGATTTCTTTTGTCATGGGAGAGAATTTACCAATGATCCATTCTACAATAAGAACAGGAATGGAAAGAATCAGAAATCCGATCACAATGACAGCAACAAGTAAAAAGCGAATCATAATCGTACCTCTTTCGTATACGGCAGCCCATATCATGTGCGGCTGCCTTAATAGTAACATTATACAAATTAAATGAAATTGTTGCAATAAATCTTTTGGCAATTACATACAATACTTATCAAGGAACGGATTGGGGTGGCATTATGAAAAAGACAGTCCTTCTGGTCTGTTATCTGATTCTGATTCTGTCTCTGGGAGGCTGCCGGCTGGTGCGCATCGAGGAAGAAAAAAGAACCCCTCTTGAGTATGAGGTGGTGGAGCCGGAACAGCTTCCAGATGAGGCCGCCGCACTTGTGGAAGAAAAAAAGGCTTCAGAGTTCAGGGTCACATATCAGAGCGGAAAAGAGCTTTATCTGATCAGAGGCTACGGAAAACAGATGAGCGGCGGATACAGTATTCAGGTAAAAGATCTTTCAGTTTCTTCCACAGCTGTATTTTTTGAGACAAAGCTGATCGGCCCCTCTGCAGAGGAACAGAGCGGGGAGCCGTCCTATCCGTATATAGCAGTAAAAATACAGTACCGGAAGGAACCGGTACAGTTTCAATAATGACAGGAGGAAAAGAAAAGTGGAATTAAAAAAAGAAGATATTCAGATGCTGCGGGTAAAAAGCCGGGCAACCAGTCAGGTAACCTTTGATGCTGATTACAATGTTCCGGATGTAAAGCCGGATATCGGGCGCATGATCCAGAACAAAGGCGAGGTGGAAGTGGAGGAAGTCCGTTTAAACGACGGGCATGCTTTTGTACGGGGAAGCCTTAATGTGGATCTTCTTTATGTAGGGGAAGAGGAAGGAAGGGTGTACAGTCTTTCTGCGAAGCTTCCTGTGGAAGAGACACTGAATCTGGAGGGAATTGTAAGCGGAGATAAAATGTGCCTGAAATGGGAGATCGAGGATCTGAGCCTTCATCTGATCCACTCCCGAAAACTGAACATAAAGGCAGTGGTGACATTTTTTGCAGTTGTGGATGAACTGGCAGGAATCCGTCTGCCTGTGGCTGTGGACGATGAAACTGTTTCCGTAAAAAAGAAACCCATGAAGCTTTTAAGTCTTGCCGTACATAAAAAGGACACTCTGCGCAAAAAGGAGGAGATTGTTTTATCTTCCAATAAGCCTAATGTAGCAGAGCTTTTGTGGCATACCACAGAAGTCCGGGGACTTGATCTTAGGCCTGAAGAGGACAGAATAAAGGCAAAGGGAGAGCTGTATGTATTTGTTCTTTATACCGGAGACGATGAGGGAAGGACGCACCAGTGGCTGGAATATTCGGTTCCGTTTTCCGGGGAGGTGGAGTGTCCGGGATGTACGGCAGATATGATCCCCAATATGGAGGCTGCCGTGATCAGCCAGTCAGTGGAGGTGAAGCCGGATTCTGACGGGGAGGAACGGCTTCTGATCGCAGATATGGTACTGGAAGTGGATATGAAGCTTTACCGGGAAGAAGAGCATGATGTGGTCCTGGATGTATATACGCCTTTGCGCCAGTGCATTCCAAAGGGAAAAACTGAACCGCTGGAAAGTCTGCTTATCCGGAATTTTTCCAAGTGCAGGCTGTCTGACAGGATCGAAATGAAGGAAACCAGAGGGAAGATCCTTCAGATCTGTCACAGCCAGGGACAGGTGAAGGTGGATAAAACAAGGATTGTAGAAGGCGGCGTGCAGGTGGACGGTATTGTTCAGCTTAAGATCCTTTATATTGTGGGAAATGACGATATGCCGTTTTATTCCATGGAGACCATGATTCCCTTTACTCAGACGGTGGAAGCAGGCGGAATCACAGAGCAGAGTGTGTATTATCTTCATGCAGATCTGGAACAGCTTGCCACTTCCATGGTGGACAGTGATGAAATAGAGATCAGGGCAACTGTGAGCCTGAATCTTCTTGTTATGAGCTGCCAGGAAACAATGGTCATAGATAAGGTGGAGGAGCAGCCTCTGGATGAGGAAAAGGTGCGGGCAATGCCGGGAATTACTGTTTATGTGGTAAAACCGGAAGACTCTCTCTGGGATATCGCAAAGAAATTTTATACTACAGTGGAGGAGATCAGTACAGTCAATGAACTGAAGGACGGAGAGATCTCTGTGGGGCAGCCTCTGCTCCTTATAAAAAAAGTGGAACAATGACTATTGAAATTCCTGTAAAAATCATATAAAATATTTGCAAAGAATTGTATACAAAGTACAGAAAAAAACGCTACTGTCCACAGATTTTACGGCAGTGCATAATAAAAAGTATAAAAGATAAAGTACGAAAGGACAGAGGAATGGCTTATGCGTCTTAGGGCAATGGCAAAAATCAATCTTGGACTTGATGTGATCCGCAAAAGGGAGGACGGATATCATGAGGTGCGCATGATCATGCAGACTGTGCGTATGTATGATACTCTGGAGATCAGGAAAAAACAGGCACCGGGAATTTCCCTGCGCTCCAACCTGCCCTATGTTCCGTCAGACGAGAGAAATCTTGTCTATAAGGCTGCAAAGATTCTTATGGATGAATTTCATGTGGAAGAGGGCCTTTCCATGAAACTCACCAAATCCATTCCCGTAGCAGCAGGAATGGCAGGAGGAAGTTCGGATGCAGCCGCAGCCTTTGTGGGAGTGAACCGTCTGTTCCGTCTGGGTCTCAGCCAGGAGGAGCTTATGAAAAGGGCTGTTCAGGTAGGGGCAGACGTACCTTACTGTGTGATGAGAGGCACTGCCCTGGCAGAGGGGATCGGTGAAAAATTAACGCCTCTGCCGCCAATGCCGGAGTGCTGTGTTCTGATCGGGAAACCGGGCATCAATGTTTCCACAAAAACAGCATATGAAAATCTGAGGCTGGACGCCATTCAGAGACGGCCGGATATTGACGGAATGATCGCGGCTATCCGAAACCAGGATCTGCGCTCCATAACAGAAAAAATGGAGAATGTATTTGAGCCGGGAATTATGGAAAAATATCCGGTGATCAGCGAGATTGAGAAATTTATGGAAGAAAGAGGAGCGCTGAAGGCAATGATGAGCGGAAGCGGCCCTACTGTATTTGGTATTTTTGAGGACAGAGAAAAAATGTTTGCCGCATCAGAGGCTCTGAAAAAGAGCGGTCTGGCAAAAACAGTTTTTGCTTCACGGATCTATAACCGTTCTGAGTAAGCGCGCAATTCAGATATTCCGGAGACATCAGTGATAAGGAGGAAATACAAAGGATGAATGATTTTTCTGTTGATATGAATGAGTATCTGCCGTTGAGAGACGTTGTATTTAATACTTTGCGCAAGGCAATTCTCAAGGGAGAGCTGAAGCCGGGAGAAAGACTGATGGAGATCGCTCTGGCAGACCGTCTGGGAGTCAGCAGAACTCCGGTCCGTGAAGCCATGCGGAAGCTGGAACTGGAAGGCCTTGTGGTGATGATCCCCAGAAGAGGCGCTCAGGTTGCAAATATTACAGAAAAGGATCTCAATGATGTTCTGGAGGTTCGCATTGCCCTTGAAAATCTTTCCATAGAAAAAGCCTGCGCCCGTATGACGGAAGAGCAGTTAGCCCAGCTGTGGGATGCCGCGGAGGAGTTTGAAAAAACAATGGCAGAGGGGAATCTGGTAAAGCTTGCAGAGGCAGACGTGGCTTTTCATGAGGTGATCTATCAGTCTTCAGACAACCGCCGTCTGAACCAGGTGCTGAACAATCTCCGGGAACAGATCTACAGATATCGTGTAGAGTATCTGAAAGATGAGGAGACAAGGAATCTTCTGGTCAGGGAGCATAAAGAGCTTTATGAGGCGATACGGGCAAGAGATGTAAAAAAAGCCCAGGAGATCTCTTTCCGCCATATAGAAAATCAGAGAGAGGCCATTGTATGCTCTATCCGGGAGGAGACGGAAATCAGGGAAAAGGCATCCGATCGTAAATAAAACTGAAAAATGTGGTTATTCTAAGAGAGATACAAATGGTATCTCTCTTTTTATTTACCATGATTTAGAGAGTTGGAAGAGGAAGTGTCCTCTTTTTTGCAGACGATGTAGCAGGAGTTGTATATGGGAAAAACAAAAATTTCTTCCAGTCTGAAGGAAAATGAAACATATATAAGAGAACGCTGCAGAAACTGCGCGGATATTTTAATTCGTCCCATGCGTCTTGGAACTGTGGGAAAAACAGACTGTCTTATGGTATATATTGAGGTAGCAGTTTCCAATATGATGCTGGACGATTCGGCTCTGGGGAAAATGATAAATCATTTTTGGGAAAGTTCACCGGAACAGATCCAGGAGTTTATGAGAAATAACAGTCTGGGAATTGCAGATGTAAAAAAATTCGAGTACATGGAGGACGCTTTTGCTGCCCTGCTTGCAGGAAACGCTGTCTTTTTTATGGAGGGCTATGACCACGCCATGAAAATTTCCAGCAAGGGTTATCCCAATATGGGAGTGTCGGGAGCAGAAACAGAAAAGGTTCTCCGGGGTTCCAGAGAAGGATTTTCCGATTCTGTAAAAACAAACTCCGCCCTTGTGAGGAAACGGCTTCGGGATACAAGAATGAAAGTAGAGGAAATGAGCATCGGAGTCCGTTCCAATACTGTGCTCCAGCTTCTTTATATTGAAGATCTTGTTCACCAGGAGCTTCTGCAGGCCATCAAAGACCGTCTGGAGGAATTTGAGATTGATGGGATCCTGGACAGCGGAATGCTGGAGCAGCTTACCGAGGAAGCCTGGTATTCGCCCTTTCCTCAGTATCAGACAACAGAACGGCCGGACCGGGCGGCTCAGGAGCTTCTTAACGGAAAAGTCGTAGTGATCTGTGACAATACGCCTTATGCCCTGATTCTTCCAAGCTCCTTTAACGGATTTATGGAAAGCAGCGAGGACTGGTATCACCACTTTGAAATGGCGTCGTTTTTAAGGATTCTGCGCTATCTGGCTCTGATGACTGCGGTGCTTCTTCCCGGGCTTTATCTGGCAGTGATACGGTTTCACACTCAGATTCTTCCCACAAACCTTTTACTGTCTTTTGCAGAGGCCAGGGAGGGAGTGCCCTTTTCAAGTGTTGTGGAGCTTGTGTTTCTGGAACTGTCCTTTGAACTTATAAGGGAGGCAGGCGTCCGCGTTCCCGGTTCTCTGGGAAATGCCATTGGAATCGTAGGAGGTCTGATCATCGGACAGGCGGCTGTCAGCGCAAATCTGGTAAGTCCGATTGTTGTGATGATCGTAGCCCTTACGGCCCTGGGGGGAATGGTGATTCCAAATGAGGAGTTTGCCTCTGCTTTCCGGCTTCTGAAATATGTTTTTCTGTTTCTGGGAGGATATCTGGGGATCTTTGGAATTGTGCTGGGAATCTACCTGACGGCAGCTCATCTGTCAGGACTGTTAAGCTTTGGAATTCCCTATCTTCTGCCTTTTGTAAAAAAATCTCCCATAAAGGATGTTGGGGATGGGATTTTGAGGCTTCCCTTCCGTAAGCGCCGGATCCGCCCTCTTTATGCCAGACAGGAACAGAGTCTGAGGCTGAAAAGGAGGGAAAAATCATGAAATTTGCAGAAAATAACAGAATTTCGCACCGACAGCTGTACCGGCAGATGGTTCTGGCGTTTCTGGCGCCTTTTCTTCTGTGTCTTCCCGGAGAAAACCGCGTCACAGGGATATCAGGGATTGTGGGAGTGGCAGCTGCTCTGGTGCTTCTGGTGATCTACAGCTTTTTTCTGAGAAGACTGACGCCCTGGTACACGGATCCGATTAAAACCTTTGGAGCCGCAGGCGGCAGGATCATAGGAGTGTTTTTTCTGAGCTATGTGGCGCTGACAGGCGCATATCTTCTGGATTTGATGGATGAGCTGGTTCCGGCTGTTCTGATCACCGGTATTCCGGGAATTGTGATTTCTTTTCTGGCGGCAGCGGTCTGCAGCTTTGGAACCCATAAAGGTATGCAGAGAAGAGGAAGAATGGCAGAGGTGTCAGGCGGACTTCTTCTGGGCGGAGTTTTACTGATGATGGTTCTCTGTCTGTGGCAGATCACGCCGGAATATTTTACAGAAATGACAGAAGCTTTTGTTTTGCAGGGAAAAGAGGTTTTAAAAAGCTGTTATGGAATCCTTGCGGCATTTTCCGGAATCGGGCTTCTGCCCTTTCTTCTGAAGGATGTAGAAAAAAGGAACTGCAGGAAAGCCTGTGGTCCTCGGAATTGTTACTCTGGGAGGGATCCTGATGGGAATGCTTGTACTGATCCCATCAGTGCTTGGATGGCAGAGATTCAGAAATGAAGCATATCCGGTTCTTCCCCTTCTGGCAGGGGCAGATCTTCCTGGAAATGTACTGGCAAGATTTGATGTACTGTGGATGGGATTTCTTTTATACAGTCTTCTGTTTGCCCTGGGCAGTCTGTTCCATTACGGACACAGGATCCTCGACCGGATCCGTATGGGAAGCGGGAAACTGTGGCTGCCTGCAGTGATCTTCGGGCTGTCCCTGATAAAATTTCAGGGGACGGGAATCCGGCAAATCTTTGACTTTTATCTGAGCCGCATCTTTGTTCCCGGTCTGCTTCTGATCCAGGTGTTTATGGCGCTGAGAGGAAAACGCAGGCGACAGAAAAAAGTAGCGCTGGCAGCCGGCCTCTGCTTCGTGGTGTTTTTCAGCGGATGTGCAGCCATAGAGCCGGAAAAAAGAATGTATCCTCTTGCACTGGGAGTAAACAGTGAAGAATCAGAGTTTTCTCTTATTTATGGAATGCCGGATCTTCCTCAGGCTACCGGGCAGGAGAAACAGGAGGAGTCAGGAAGTGAGACTGTGCTTTCTATAACAGGAAGTGATTTTTACGAAATAGAAAGGATCTATGACCGCTCTCAGGAAAAATATCTGGATATGAGCCATCTGCAGGTGATTATTATGGGAGACAGACTTCTGGAAGGGGAAGGCTGGAAAATATTTATGGAATATCTTAAGGAAGAGCCCTTTGTTGGTGAAAATGTTTATATTTTCCGGACAGAAGACCCGGAAGCAGTGCTATCACGGGAAAGCGGAGGAACCTCTGCGGGAGAATATCTTACCGGGCTTCTGGAAAACCGTCTGCCGTCCCAGCAGAAAGACGGGGTGACATTAAGGCAGGTTTATCATCAGTGGTATGAGAGCGGCGCTCTTGTGGAAATTCCACGTATCATTATGGAAAACGGAGAATTGCAGGTATATCTGGAAAAGAGCTGAGAACCTTTAAAAACAGGTATCTTACCGGAATAGAAAGCCGTAAATTGTCTATACTCTGAATAGTGAATTCTGGTCAGAGGTTCACAGATGATAATGGTGTGGACAGGAACAATTTTGGAGGTACAGACTAATGGAATGGTTAAGAGACAGAAAAAACCGTCTGACGGTTTCAATACTTGCTGCAATGGCTGCTGCGATTCTGGTGGCAGGAGGATTCAGGCTGCCACAGTATCCGGCTGCATCTGCATGGTGGGGAACCATGTATCCGGAATTTTGCTTTTCGGAGGGAAGCGGAGACAGCCCCCGAAAGATTTCCTTCTGGCTTGCGGAAGTGCTGGAATGGTGATATGATATAAAAACCAGAGACTGCGGAAAAGCTCCGCAGTCCTACCAGAGCAGAAACGGAGACTTATATTTATGAAGCCAGACAGAGACGCGCCCATAGGTGTATTTGATTCCGGAGTGGGCGGGCTGACAGTGGCCCGTGAGATCATGCGGAATCTGCCGTCAGAAAAAATCGTATATTTTGGAGATACAGCCAGAGTACCCTATGGAGGAAAGTCCAGAGAGAATATTATCCGGTATTCCAGACAGATCATTCATTTTCTTATGGAGCAGCAGGTCAAGGCAATTGTGATCGCCTGCAATACGGCAAGCGCTTTTGCCCTGGAGGCAGTGAGGGATGAATTTGATGTTCCGATCCTGGGCGTTATAGAGCCCGGAGCCAGAGTGGCTGCAGCGGAGACAAAGAACAAAAGAGTAGGTGTGATCGGTACAGTAGGAACTGTTGACAGCGGCATTCATGCATCTTATCTGAAAAAGCTGGATCCGGAGATCACGGTGATCGGCAAAGCCTGTCCTCTGTTTGTTCCTCTGGTGGAAGAAGGATGGCTTCACGATCCGGTTACTGCAGAGGTTACAGCCAGATATCTTCAGGAATTTAAAGATAAAGATGTGGATACACTGATCCTGGGCTGTACCCATTATCCACTTATCCGGTCTGTGATCCGGGAATTTATGGGGGAGGAAGTACGGCTGGTCAATCCGGCTTACGAGACAGCCCTGGAGCTTCGTTCTCTTCTTGAAAAAAAAGAGCTCCTTAATACAGGAGGGAAAACAGAAGAATTTCCATATCGTTTTTATGTCAGTGACCTTGCGGAGAAGTTCCGGGCATTTGCAGGCTCGATTCTTCCCTATGATGTGGAAATGACAAAAAAGATCGACATTGAAAAATATTAGGAGGCATTTATGGATAAAAATGTACTCATACATGTGCGGGGACTTCAGATGATGGAAGTGGGAGAGGAACAGGAGCCCATAGAGCTTGTTGTACCCGGCCAGTATTATTTTCGCAACGGAAGCCATTATCTCAGATATGAGGAAATTCTGGATGAAGGCTCAGAACCTACGATAAATTACATAAAAATGTCACCTCAGAGCATGGAGGTCAGGAAACAGGGCCTGGTCAATGTACATATGGTATTTGAGCGGGGAAAAAAGAATATGACCTTTTATACCACTCCGTTCGGAACACTTCAGATGGGGATTGTTGCCACCGGAATGGAGCTGAATGAAAGTGACAATAACATTAACATGAAGGTTGATTATGCCCTTGACATGAATGAAGAGCATGTGGCGGACTGTTACCTTTCTGTGCAGGCTCAGCCTGCCGATTCAAAGGATTTTGTACTGTAAATAAAATACGAGACAGCTGCAGGAAAATTCTTACAGCTGTCTCGTGTTTTTTAGTCTTTTTTGCTGAACATTCTTTTAAAGAAGCCTTTTTTCTTGGCCGGCGGAGTATCCAGATGACCGCGGATACCGCGTACACCTACAATGTACAGACCGCTGATATCAGCTTTTACTTCTTTTTTTACAGGAATCTGTTCGTAAATTTTTTCATCTGCTATCAGAATAGAGATCTTCGGACCGATCTTGGCCTTGACGATAGGCAGTTTGGTACGACGCATCATCTTCGGTGTCTGATCGATCACCATCTGCGGGAGACCAGATTCTTTTATGCGAAGTCGTTTTTTGTCAATTACCAACATGGAAACAGTCTGTTTTGCAGCTTCAATCTGTGCCTGCTGTTCTTCCTGTTTTTTCTGAGCCTTTTTTCCAAAAAAATAAAGGGCAATCAGTACGCCGACGAGAACAACAAGGATGACAAGCAGGACGATGGTAAGTGTATTCATAAATACCCTCCTCAATATGTATATTTTTCCCTCTTATAATCAGATACAGGCGGACATACATGTCCTTCAGAGAGAATTCCTGTCATGCGAAGTATATTTTATCATTAATCCGGTTAAAAGGCAAACAGTTTCGGGCAAAATCACAGCAAAATCCCGAATGGAGATCCAGGAGAAACGGTTTAGATAAAAATTATAAGAAATTAGTTTATATTAGGGGAAAACAGTGGAAATTATACGGATAAAAAGTTATAATAAGCAAAGTGACATAATTTGACGATTTTTGGCAGCTGTTCACAGGCAATATTTCATAAGATGTATTGATAAAAAACCGAAAAATAAAGGAAAAATACCATCATCGAATGTAAATTGCAGGATACTTTGACCAGGCTTCCGGGAAAGGAGTGAACAGTAAAATTTCCTGACTGTTGTGATACCGGAATAAAGGATTTTACATTGGGTATATTAAAAATTACAGAAAAATAATGGACAGGAGTTACTATGGAAGAGCGAGGCAGGGGAAAGAGAAATATGCACAGTGAGAAAAATAAGGATGAGAGGGACAGGCAGCTGGAGGCCATGACCGAAGAGGAACGTGACGAATATTTCCGTGAGATGCGAAGGGAGAGAAGGCTGCGCAGGCAAAAAAGGGAGCGCCGGAAGAAGCTGGCGGTTCTGGGCGCCACAGCAGTGATTTCCCTTGTTGTAGTAGTTGGCGCAGTCAGCGGGATCACACGTTTTGTCATTACAAAAAGCAGCGGTTCCGGCATAGTTTCCAATAAAGATGAAAACAAAAAAGGCGGGGGAGAAGCAGCAGAGGCTTCTGCGCAGACAGACCTTCTGGCAGAGGCGGATCTGAAGGCAGCCCAGTATGATTATGACGGGGCTGTACAGCTTCTCAAAAGCGACAGCAGCTATGACAAGAATGCGGATTTTCAGGCTGCTGTGAAGAAATATGAGGAGGCAAAAGCAGCCTGCGTATCCTGGCCTCTGGAAGAAGTGACTCATGTTTTTTATCATACGCTGATCAAGGATCCGGCCAAGGCATTTGACGGTGATTATAAAGAAGGCGACTACAATCAGGTTATGACAACCATAGATGAGTTTAACAAGATCACTCAGACTATGTATGACAAGGGTTATGTTATGGTCAGTATCAAAGATATGGCTATTGCTGACGAGAACGGAAATGTGACTCCGGGAGAGATCCTTCTTCCTCCGGGAAAAATTCCGTTTGTCCTGTCTCAGGATGATGTGTGTTATTATCACTATATGGACGGAGACGGTTATGCCACAAAGCTTGTGCTGGATGATGAAGGCAAGGTTCGCAATGAATATGTGGAGGATGACGGAACAGTTTCGGTAGGCGACTATGACATGGTGCCGCTGATTGACCGGTTTGTGGAGCAGCATCCTGATTTTTCCTACAGGGGAGCAAAGGGCATCGTAGCTCTCACGGGGTATAATGGAATCCTTGGATACAGAACAGACATCAGCTACGAGACACGGCCGGATGATCTGGACGCCAACAAGGTGGAGTGGCTGGACGCACATCCGGATTTCAGTCTGGAAAAAGAACGGGAAGAGGCCAAGAAGGTGGCAGACGCCATGAAAGCCAATGGATGGCTGTTTGCAAGCCATACCTGGGGACACCAGAATGTAGGACAGATCGACCTGGCTCATCTGCAGACTGATACCGAGAAATTTAAAGAAAATGTAGATCCGCTGATCGGCGGAACAGATATCATTATTTTTGCCTTTGGAACAGATCTTACTGCTCAGGAAGATTATTCGGGAGACAAATTTGAATATCTGAAAAGTGTGGGATACAATTATTTCTGCAATGTGGACTCAAGTAAGTATTTTGTGCAGATAAGAGACAGATATTTCCGCCAGGGAAGAAGAAATCTGGACGGATACCGAATGTACTATAATCCAGAGCTTCTGGAAGATCTTTTTGACGCAAAGGCAGTATTTGACCCAAGCAGACCGACTCCTGTACCGCCTATGGGATAAAGATATATCATCCGCCGGATGAGGGTGTCCGGCGGATTTATATACCGGTCAGAGGGAACCGGAAGGGGAAACAGAAGAAAGGGGAAAACTCATAAATGAAAAAAGCAGTTCTGGCAGTGACGCTTGCGGCAGCAGTTGCGGCAGGCAGTGGAAATATGCCGGTTTGGAACGGAAACACGCAGGAAATCACATCAAAGACATATATGCCGGTGTCTGCATCAAAGGATAAAAAGAAAACAGAAGAGAAAAAAACAAAAAACAGTGAACAGTCTGTTCTGGAGCAGGCAAAGATCATGTATGCCCAGTATAATTATGACGAGGCTATCAAACTTCTGAAAAGTCAGAAGGACTTTGAAAAAAATAAGGATTATATGGATATAGCTGCAAAGTGCCAGGTGGCAAAAGCATCTCTGGTGGAATATCCCATTGAAAAGATCACCCATGTGTTTTTTCACACTCTTGTGAAAGATACTTCCAAAGCTTTTGACGGAGATTCTGATTCAGGCGGTTATAATCAGGTTATGACAACCATAGACGAGTTCAACAAGATCATTCAGATCATGTATGACAAGGGCTATGTAATGGTAAGTCCTCACGATATGGCTACAGTGAATGAGGACGGCTCCATGAGCCGCGGAAAGATCATGCTTCCCAAGGGGAAGATTCCGTTTGTACTGTCTCAGGATGACGTGAGCTATTATCATTATATGGATGGGGACGGATATGCTTCCCGCCTTGTTCTGGATGAGAACGGGGAAGTAAAAAACGAATATATTGAGGATGACGGTACAGTATCGGTAGGCAATTATGATATGGTGCCTCTGATCGATGAATTTGTAAAGCAGCATCCTGATTTTTCCTATCATGGACGAAAAGGCATTCTCGCAATGACAGGATATAATGGCGTTTTGGGATATCGTACAGATATCGCCTATAAGACAAAAGAGAATCTTCAGGATAATCAGAGAGAATTTCTGGAAAAGCATCCTGATTTTGACTATGAGGCAGATGTGGCTGCGGCCAAAAAGGTTGCAGATGCCATGAAAGCCAATGGATGGGAGTTTGCAAGCCATACCTGGGGACACAAAAATGCAACCGATTCCTCTGCTGAGGAGCTGAAGGCGGATAATGAGAAATGGGAAGCCTATGTGGCGCCGATCCTTGGAAAAACAGATACCATTATCTTTGCTTTTGGGGCAGATATCGGCGGCTGGGAGGGATATTCCTCCGATAATCCGAAATTTCAGTATTATAAGAGCAGAGGATATCATTATTACTGTAATGTGGATTCCAGCCAGTATTTTGTACAGCTTTCAGACCAGTATCTGCGCCAGGGAAGAAGAAATCTGGACGGATACCGAATGTATTATAATCCGGAAATGCTCAGTGACCTGTTTGACGTGTCGGAGGTCTGGGATTCTTCAAGACCCACTCCGGTACCTGAAATGTGACAGAATAAATGAACGTAAGGCATCAGAAAGGAGCTATTTATGAAGAAAAAAACAGTTTTGGCAATGCTGGTAATGTGTATGGTATTCAGCGCGTCTGCCTGCTCAGATAAGAGCGCAGAAAAATCTGCCCCGGAAAAAACAGAAAGCAGCGCAGAGAAAACGGACAAAGCAGAAGAAAAGACGGAAACGAAAGAAGATACAAAGCAGGAAGAGGAAAAAACAGAGGTCAGACTTGTGTCTGTCAGCGATATTTCCAAATATATCACCGTAGGCGAATATAAGGGGCTGAAGCTTAACAATATCGTAGAGCCGGTTTCTGATCCTGAGGTGGATACAGAAATTGAATTCCGTCTGCAGGATAAGGCAGAGGAAGTAAAGGGCGGAACAGCCCAGTCCGGAGACCAGGTAAGAGTCAGCTTTACGGGAACAATTGACGGCAAAAGCTTTGAGGGCGGATCGGAAGAGGATTATGATCTTGTGATCGGAGAGGGAGCTGTGGCAGACGGCTTTGATGAAGGAATTGTCGGCATGAAAGCCGGAGAGACAAAGGAGCTGAATCTGACTTTCCCGGAAGACTACTATGACAGTGAGCTTGCCGGCAAGTCTGCAGTATATCAGGTGACTGTTCAGAGCATCCGCAGAACTCCTGAGCTTACAGATGAGTGGGTTGCAGCAAATACAGACAGCAAAACTGTGGCCGAATACAGAGCGGCTGTTCAGAAGGAGCTTGAGGATGGCGTCAACGAAGCTGCTGAGAATCAGCTTTATGCAGATGCATGGAACCAGGTTTTTGAAAGCTCTGAGATCATAGAATATCCTGAAGAAGATATTGATACAGCCATAGAAGCATATAAAGAACTGAATGGCGAGTATATTGAGCAGGCGCAGATGGATATGAGCGAATTCCTGAAATCACAGGGAATTACAGAAGAAGAATATGAGGAAGACTGCAGACAGTATGCGGAGGCCAAGGTAAAGCAGAACCTGATCGTTCAGTACATTATGGATGAAGAAAATCTGAGCGTAGATGACAAAGAAGCAGAAGCTCTGGACAAGAAGCTGCTTCAGCAGTACGGTGCAACGGATATCAGTGAAGTTGTGGATCTTTATGGAGAGAGAGAAGTAAATGAGACACGGGCTCTTCTCAGAGTGGAAAAGTTTATTGTTGACCAGGCCGAGGTAGACCAGAAGGTCGGCGGAGGTGATGAGCTGGCAGAAAATGAAGATGCGGTAACAGAAGAAGGCGCTTACGATACTCAGACAGAGGACGCCGGAAATACTGCAAATGAAGATGTAGCAAATGAGGATGCCGCGTTAGAGGAATAATCAGAAAAGCTTTATAAATAATCGGAAGCAGTGCCGTTCGGTATAGTGGCGGCTGTCTGTGCAGAGCCGGAAACAGCCTGCCTGACAACGGGGTCTCAGGAAACTGGATAAATTTAGAAAAGTTTTATAAATATATGGAAAATGCACGGGAAGCGCTATTGTATTTCTGCAAAAAATGCAGTATGATAGACAGGACAAACAAAGACAGATTGATATAATAGCAGGTGGGAAACAATGGATAAAAGAGTATTGCAGGAAAGGATGCGCAAAAAGCAGCAGCAGCTTCGACGCCGCAAAATGATGAAGCTTGGCGGTTATGTACTGGCTGTGGTGCTGGTAGTAGTATTTATCATAAAGGGCGTGATTTTGCCCGTTGCAAATAAGATCAGCGGTAAGGATGCAGCTGAACCCGTGCAGGTGGCAGCAGATGCTGATAATACGGAAGATGAGGGAAAGACAGAAACAACAGGAACAAAAGAAGAAGTAACCACAGACGAAACAAAGGCCATCCGGATGCCTCTGGCAAGTGTCTCTCATGTTACTAGGGCGTCTGATCTCACAGCCGGATGGCACGAAGACGAAAACGGAAAATGGTATCAGAATTCTGACCGTACCTATTATGCCGGGGGAATGCAGGAGATCGACGGACAGACATATTCTTTTGACGACAATGGGTATATACAGACCGGATGGGTAAGTCAGGGATTTGACGATCTGTATTTTAATGAAGACGGTTCCTATAATCCTGAGAAGCATAAGCCGCGTATTGCCCTGACCTTTGACGACGGACCGGGAGAGTATACAGACCAGCTTCTTGACTGTCTGGAAGAAAACAATGCTCATGCAACGTTCTTTATGCTGGGACAGAATGTATCAGGCTGGGAATCCACTGTACAGAGAATGGCGGATATCGGATGTGAGCTTGGAAACCACAGCTGGGATCATCCGGAGGCAACACTTCAGGGTATTTCTGATGAAGCTGTAATAGAAGAATTTCAGAAAACAGACGAGGCTCTGATGAAAGCCTGCGGACAGAAAGCCACAGTAGCCCGCGCACCTTACGGCGCAGCGGATCAGAGAGAATTTGACCTTGTGCAGAAGCCGTTCTTTATGTGGTCTCTGGATACATTAGACTGGAAAACATTAAATGTGGAATCAACTGTTGATGCAGTTATGAACGGAGATCTGACAGACGGTTCCATTATATTGATGCACGATATCCATGAGACTTCCGTACAGGCTGCTCTTCAGATCATTCCTCAGCTGGTGGAAAAAGGTTATAAGCTGA
>OLQP01000858.1_pt1 | contig 19358 bp, 13 predicted proteins | sample 1643181 | NCBI WGS metagenome assembly OLQP01 (sample SAMEA3136710, study PRJEB25190) | human gut metagenome | biome: human gut; feature: human-associated habitat; material: faeces | place: Austria | collected 2013 | reverse complement strand
GAGCGTGTGTAAGCGAGTATTCAAACCGCAGCGACTAAAGTCACAAATATAGGTTATTTACTGAGAGCGTCTCCTTGCCTGCGGCAAACCAGAATTCAAACTCTATTATGCAGCTTCTTCAAACTGTGAATTATACAATTGAGCATAGAATCCACCTTTCGCAAGTAACTCTTCATGATTTCCCTGTTCGATAATATCTCCATCTTTCATCACAAGAATCACATCTGCATTTTTAATCGTAGACAATCTATGCGCGATTACAAAACTCGTTCTGCCTTCCATAAGATTATCCATAGCCTTTTGGATAAGAGCCTCTGTACGAGTATCTACAGAAGATGTTGCCTCATCAAGAATCATTACCTTGCTGTCTGCCAAAATAGCTCTTGCGATAGTAAGGAGCTGTTTCTGTCCCTGAGACACATTACTTGCATCTTCATTAAGTTCCATGTTGTAACCGCCTGGAAGTGTTCGGATAAAGCTGTCTGCATGAGCTGCTTTTGCTGCCTCGATAACTTCTTCATCTGTTGCATCCAAACGTCCATAACGGATATTTTCCATAATAGTTCCTTTATAGAGCCATGTATCCTGTAACACCATTCCAAATGCTTTACGAAGATCACGTCTGTTATAATCACGAACATCATGATTATCTAAAAGAATCTGACCACTATTTACATCATAGAAACGCATAAGCAGTTTCACCATTGTTGTTTTTCCTGCACCGGTAGGCCCGACAATTGCGATTTTCTGACCCGGCTTTACGTCTACAGAAAAATCGTTGATAATCGTCTGATTTGGATTGTAGCCAAAATTCACATGAAAGAATTTCACTTCTCCTGTTACGTTTTCTACAGATACCGCTCCCTCGTGTTCCTGATCTTCTTCCTCTTCTTCTAAGAATTCAAATACTCTCTCGGAGGCTGCTGTCATGGACTGTACCTGATTGATAACCTGAGCAATCTGCTGGATTGGCTGTGTAAAGTTCTTTACATACTGAATAAATGCCTGAATATCACCGACACCAATCGTTCCTCTAATTGCTAACAGTCCACCGGAAATAGCAACTCCGGCATACCCAAGGTTTCCGACAAATGCCATGATTGGCTGCATTAAACCTGACAAAAACTGAGATTTCCATGCGGATTCATATAAGACTCCATTGGTTTCATCAAATGTTTTTACCATATCTTTTTCTTTGTTAAATGCTTTAATGACCAGATGACCACCATAACTTTCTTCTACCTGTCCATTAATATGTCCAAGATATTCCTGCTGTGTGCGGAAATATTTCTGAGAAAACTTTACGACTGTAGACATTAAGATTGCCGATACCGGTAAAATGATAAATGCAATTAATGTCATTAACGGTGAAATGGTGAGCATCATTACAACGACACCAATAAGCGTTGCTGTTGAAGTAATAACCTGCGTTACACTCTGGTTTAATCCCTGACCTAATGTATCTACATCGTTGGTGATTCTTGAAAGAACTTCACCATAAGTACGACTTTCAAAGTACTTCATCGGCATACGGTTAATTTTCTCCGAGATTTCTTTTCGAAGGCGGTAACAGATTTTCTGTGTTACTCCTGTCATAATCCATCCCTGTAAAAAGTTAAACACTGTACTTGTCAGATACAATCCTAAAGTAAGCAAAAGGATCTTTCCGATACGGGTAAAATCAATCCCACCTGTTCCGGCAATCTTTTTCATCAGGCCTTCGGCCAGCGCAGTAGTTGCCTTTCCCATAACCTTTGGTCCAGCTACTGAAAATACTGTAGATATTGCCGCAAAAATCATTACCGCAAGAATCGCAAATTTATAATTTCCAATATAGCGAATGAGTTTCTTAAAAGAACCACTAAAGTTCTTTGCCTTCTCTCCACCTTGCATCATTCTTCTTCCGCCGCCCATCGGACCACGACCACCCATTGGGCCTCTGTTTGATGTTCCTGCTTTATTTTCAGCCATTTTACTTACCTCCTTTCTTATGTTTTAACTTCCTGTCATCAGACTTTTTCTTTAATTTGTTATTTTCTTTCTCATCAATTTTGGTAGAAAGGATTTCTTTCTTATTTGTTTCCTTCTCTACTTTTTCTTCTGCCAAACCTAATTTCTCAAGTCCAAGCTCCTTTTCAGAAAGCTGTGACTTAGCAATCTGAAGATATACCTCACAGTTTTTCAGCAGTTCTTCATGTGTTCCTTTTCCAACAATCCTTCCATCATCCAAAACAAGAATCTGATCTGCATGTAAAATCGTGCTGACTCTCTGCGCTACAATTACGATAGATGCATCCTGCACCTTTTCATTTAATTCCTTACGAAGTGCTGCATCTGTCTTCATATCAAGTGCGGAAAAACTATCGTCAAATACAAGTACTTTTGCCTTTTTCGCAATCGCTCTTGCAATCGCAAGACGCTGTTTCTGTCCACCAGATACATTACTTCCGCCCTGGGCAATCGGACTGTCGTATTTTTCTTTTTTCGTCTCAATAAATTCTGTCGCCTGGGCAATTTCTGCTGCTTCTTTTATATCCTCATCTGTCGCATCTGCTTTTCCAAATCGCAGGTTAGAAGCGATTGTTCCTGAGAAAAGAACACCTTTTTGTGGTACAAATCCTATTTCTTCTCGAAGTTCTTCCATAGAAATCCGGCGAATATCTTTGCCATCTAATGTAATCTGTCCACCTGTCACATCATAAAATCTTGGAATCAGATTAACCAGCGTAGACTTTCCACAGCCGGTACTTCCGATAATTGCCGTTGTCTTGCCTGGCTCCACTTTAAAATCAATATCAGAAAGCACGTTATGTTCTGCTCCCGGATACTTGAAATCTACATGTGAGAATTCCAGAACACCTTTATGCTCCTTAAGCGTTTCTGGCTTCTTCACATTCTGAACAGAAGCTTCTGTCTTAAGAACTTCATCAATACGATCTGCTGCAACACCCGCTCTTGGTACCATAATAGACATCGCTGTCATCATAAGAAATGCCATAACGATCTGCATTGCATAAGTAATAAACGCTGTCATCGCACCAACCTGTAACGTACCCGCATCAATTTTTTGTGCGGAAACCCATGTGATCAGAATGGTAACACTGTACATGATAAACATCATTCCCGGCATCATAAACGTCATAATACGGTTTGTAAAAAGCTGTGTTCCTGTTAACTTTTTATTCGCTTCGTCAAAACGCTCTTCCTCTGTTTTCTCTCTGCCAAATGCACGAATAACAGAAAGTCCTGTTAAAATCTCTCTGGAAACAAGGTTAAGACCATCTACTAATATCTGCATAATTTTGAACTTCGGCATCGCCATCGAAACAAGCAGCATAACAAATCCGAGAATCACAACAACCGCAAGAGCAATAATCCATTCCATTCCTGCTCCGGTCTGATACACTTTAATAATTCCACCAATTCCGATAATCGGTGCATACAAAAGAAGTCTCAGCATAACTGCTGTAACCATCTGAATCTGCTGAATATCGTTTGTACTTCTTGTAATAAGAGATGCTGTAGAAAAACGGTTCATTTCCGCATTTGAAAATCCCATAACCTTTTTATAGATTTTTCCTCGCAAATCTCTACCAACACTCGCACCTACCTTAGAAGCAAGAAAACCGACTCCAACCGCCGCTACCAGAATCATAAATGCAATTCCAAGCATACGGCCGCCTTCTTTCCAGAGATAATCTGTCTGTATCTTATCGATATCTACTCCTGCAGCTTTATCACACTTTGTCGCATAGGCAACACCTGTAGAAAATAAAGTACTCTCTCCAATATCATTCATTTTCTTTTCGATTTCTTCTCTGGACTTCTGGATATCTTTGGCACTCATCATTCCCGTCTGCTTCATCTGATACAGCATTGGGCGCACATCAACGTAAGTAACCTTTTTCCCGTTATCATCTTCCTCCTGAAAGCTTTTAAACTCCATGTTGAGCATCTTTCCAATCTCATCGACACTCATATCATCTATTTTATCCTTCATCGGAGCCATCGCAGGATTCGAAGCAATCGAATTCTTAATCATCTTCTTAAACTGCGATTCTTTTACATTTGACATGTTATGATTTAAGAAAATCGCTGTAAGAAATGTATCATCTAACTGATCCAGCTTCTCCTCATCTTCCGCCTTGCAAATGTAATACTCACCTTTTTTCTTATAAGTATCTTTCCATATTTTCTTCTCTTTCGAAGTCATATACAACTGCGAAATCTCATACTCATCCTCCGTCATTTTCACAGGAAGAATATGCTCCACACCTTTATTCTGAATTCCCACATCAATGATATCTGACGTATACTGCGGCAGCGACAAATCGCCAAACGCCTGCACAATAAGCAACAGCACAATCGCAACGATCATATACCAGTATGGGGCCATATTTTTAAATATTTTTGTCATTCTTTATGTCCTCCAACTACTTTTTGTCAAAACAATTTTACTCTGACTACTATGTTCATCAAAAATCAGCATCGTTTATTATTATACTTTCCAATGCCTACTCGTTCATCCTCTTCAATAAAATCTCTGAGCACTCCTCCAAAGAAAACTTCGCTGTATCAAGAACCAGATCATAGTTCTTCTCGTCCTTCCAGTCCTTTTTCGTCCAGAACTTAAAATACTTTTCCCTGCCCCAATCCTTTCTGTCCATTAAACGACGTGCCTTCTGCATCGTGTCTACATTTTCCTTATCAAAAATGCGCTGTACCCTCTTCTCCTTATCACTACAGCGAACAAAAACTGTCACAACATCTTCGCAAGATCTCAAAATTTCTGTAGAACATCTTCCGATAAAAACCGCCGGACCTTCTGCATGAAGATTCTTGATCGTCTCTTTCATTCCATAGAAAATCTCATTAATTTTCGCCATATTTTCATACTGATTATAGCCTGCCATCATCGCGATATTATAGAGAAAACTTCCTACTTTATTCTCGTCAAACTCCTTAAGAGCTGCAATCTCTATGCCATATCCTTTCGCGGCCTCAATCAGCAACTGTCCATCATAGTAAGGAATCTGTGCCTCTTTCGCGATGCGAATTCCGATATCCCGTCCTCCGCTGCCAAATTCCCTTTCTATTGCCACTGACTTCATATACTGCATTCCTTTCTTCTAATCTGACTAACTCTTTGGTCATCATCTTCATCAATACTCCAAAAATTATCTAAAATTTCTCCCGGTCATTTTCCAGTGGCATTATCAGTCGATGCCATTAAAAATACTTCCTGTAAATGCTATCTGTAAATATTTCCGTAAAGTAATTCTGTTACTTTTGAAGTTCCTCATCCAGACTGCGAAGCATCTTCTGCATTATCTGGTTCATAAGTTCTTTCTCCTCATCCGTCACATAACGCATGACAACCTCTTTACATTCATTATGAACCTCCATCATATTTTTCGCTGCTTCCACAGCCTTCTCAGTTAACTCAATGTGTCTCTTTCTGCGGTCATTCTCATCCTCTGTCAAAACGACAAAACCTTTCGCCCGTAAATTATCTACAGACTTTGAAATGTGTGCTTTGGATAAATTCTTCTCCTCCACAATATCTTTTGCTGTATCACCACATGGTGAATGATATAAAAATAAAAGAATCTCCAGTTCTACATTTCTCACTCCGTATTTCTGTGCAAACACCTCTGACTTTTTATCAAGAAGCTTACGCATCTTCATTCCACAGGTATTAATTAACGAATCCCGCATAGTTTTATCCTCCTGTTATGTATCTTTTTCATATTCCTTAGGTTGCCTTTCGGCAATTAGTTCACTAACGAACTTGTTTGCATATAATAATCCTTTTCTTTCCAAATGTCAATGGTGAATTTTGAATTGCCGAGCTGGCGAGGCAGACGAACTATTGTCATAGTAGCACCATAATTTAAATGTCAGATCTTCAGAACTTTAACTCCCCGAAATGCCGTAACCATCTGAAGCCTCCCTCAAATCGCTCCCAAGAATAAATTTTGACTTTTTTCTGATTGCTAAAAACAACCCTTTGACTAATCCACAAATTCTCTAACAATAAATTCTATTTTTTCCAGCCAAAGCACAGCCCTCTGGGAATAAAATAATCCTTATTTGTGGCCTCGGAGCAAGGTTTGGATACGAGCGCGTATAAGCGAGTATTCAAACCGCCGCGACTAAAGTCACAAATAAGGATTATTTTATTCCCAGAGGGCGTCTCTCCTGCGGCAGCCAGAATTTACTTCATAAACTTGTCTATCGCATCATTCAATGCTTCAATCGCCTCATCATCCCCCGTTTTTATCGCATCAACAATACAAGTTGACATATGTTCTTTCAATATAACCCGGCTAAGGCTCTTGACTGCGGCATCTACAGCGGCGAGCTGGATTAACACTTCGCTGCAGTCTCTTCCAGATTCAATCATAATTTTTATAGACTTCATATGACCTATAATCCGGGCAATGCGGTTTAGTTCGTTTTTCACGATCTGGGGCGAATGGGTGTGTGTATGAGTATAAACATTTCCGTTTGCATCTACATGGGTATGGGTATGCTGATTCACTGATGACTTTTCTGATTTACCAATATGTTGATGTTCTGACAATTCCTCATGCTTATGAGAATGTCCTTCTTTATGTGTACTGTCATAGTGTACATTTCCTTGAATATCTTCCTGATTGTAAAAATTATTTCGATTTTTTATATATTCATTTTCTTGAATATGTATTTTCCCTATCTTTTTTGTTGTATCATTTTCCTTATTATTTTCATTTCTATTATTTTGAATATGTTTATTTTCCATTTTTATCCTGCCTCGTATTATTAAAATTTGTGGTAATTTTGAATTTTGTAATATCCAGAGAGATAGCAGAGAAGATTACAAAAATAAAATCAATGTATATAAGATTAATGTTATAAAATCGTATAAAAGATATATTCCAGCAATTATTTTACTCATTGCAATAATATTATATGAAAATGATATTAAAAACGCCGCAATTTCATTACCGAATATAATAGATAAGTAATATCATTTTCTGATTGAAGTATTTATAATCCAAATATCACAATCCGCTCTCTCATATCATTTCCCGGAAATAAATCTCTGCAATCTATTTCGTCTTCAAACATAAATTCATCTACGGTCATTAAATAAGAAATATATTCATCTGACGGATAATAAAACAGTAGTTTTATCTCTCTTGGTTTTTCGTAATAGGATTCTAGTATCCTGTGTATCACTTTTTGCAAAATTTCAAGTGAAAATGGGTTAAAGAAGTAAATTCTATCTACTTCTCTTGGTACAGAAAAGTATTCGGCATTTTCCGCTTTAAATGCTACTCTTCCTGCTGAAATGGCTTTTTCTTTGTTTTCTATTGCTTTATTGTAGATTCTCTCATCATATTCCACGCCGATGGACCTGCATCTGGTCTGATAGGCAAGGAAAAAGTCTACACGGCCTTTTCCACACCCGTAATCAAGAAGTGTATTGCCTTTTCTTATGATTCCTGTGTTTGCCAGCCTTTCTAATACAGAATATGGCGTTGGTTCATAGGGATAATAATATTGTCCTGCATTGGAATCATCGCGTCCCATTGTATGGATTTTCAGTAGTTTATCCCATTTATTTTCATATATATCTTCTTTCATTTTTTATTTGCCCCTTTTTTTATTTTTCTCTTATATTCTCCTATTTTCTTTCATTTTCTTTCTCAAAATATTTCCTGTGATTCTCAATTAGTCTACCATAATCCCACTTCTAATCCAATCTTCCAAAATAGAAATTCATATTTTTTAAATAGAATATCAAATGTCATTCTTTTTTCTAAAATGCTAAACTCCAATCAAGTTAAGAAACACGCAAATAAAAAAAGAGGAGAGGAAAAATGGAAAACAACAGTAACAGTGGTGTTATATACCAAGGAAAAATACCAAATCGTGTGAAGTACTGCTTTGCCTTTGGTGCATTAGGAAAAGACTTAATCTATGGAATGATTGCAACTTTTTCTATGATTTATTTTACAGATATTATTAAAGTTGCTCCCGCATTTATCGGAAGTATGTTCTTCGTTGCAAAGTTGTGGGATGCTTTTAACGATTTATTTATGGGTATGATTGTTGATAATACGAGAAGCCGGTGGGGTAAATTCGTTCCGTGGCTTGTTATCGGTACATTGATTAACGCTTTTGTATTCATTACCGTATTTACAGACTTTCATTTATCAGGTGTAAGTCTTTGTGTATTTGCATCTGTCGTTTATGTTTTATGGGGAATGACTTATACGATTATGGATATTCCGTATTGGTCTATTATTCCTAACTTAACTTCCGACCCGGAAGAACGTGAAAAAGTATCTGTTTTACCAAGAATTTTTGCCAGCATCGGTCAGTCTCTTATCATTGCCGGCTTCGGTGTTCAGATTATCAAAGGACTTGGCGGCAACTATACTGGTTACCACAGATTCGCATTAATTATCGCAGCAACCTTTATTTTTACAATGGCTGTCTGCGTTATCAACCTGCCAAAGAAACAGCAGGCTACCGGAACTGCAGAGAAAATGAAATTCAGAGATATTTTCACTGTAATCAAAAAGAATGACCAGTTAAGATGGGCTGTCCTCTTAATTTTATTATACAATATTGGAATTCAGGCTATCATGGGTGTTGCTACATATTATTTCAGCTATGTTTGCAATAATGCCGGAATGTTATCTGCTTTCATGATCAGTGCATCTGTTGCAGAGGTAGTTGGATTATTAATCTTCCCTAAAGTCACAAAATTATTATCCAGAAAAAAGGCATTCTTAATGGCTTGTACGCTTCCACCAATCGGCCTTATCTTACTGCTCATTGTAGGATTTGTATGTCCTTCTAATATTCCTTTAACTGCAATTGCGGGAATTATCGTTAAAACTGGTACAGGTCTTGAACTTGGATGTGCTACCGTTTTCCTTGCAGACGTTGTTGATTATGGCGAATATGTATTAGGTGTCAGAAATGAAGGTGTCGTATTCTCCCTTCAGACATTAATCGTAAAACTGACCGCAGCTTTTACAGCTTTAGCAATCGGATTCGTATTAGAGTTAACTGGATACGTTCCAAATGCAGTACAGTCTTTAGCAACACAGAACTCCATCCGTGTGCTGATGTGCATCCAAGACGGCAAAACAAACTGCATTTACATAAAAAACACATACAAACTTGGCTATGAAAGCATTCAAATGCTGGATACTTATTCACGAAATAAATATATGAAAGATATATCTATTCCATGTCATAAAGTAGATAAGGCAGCTATTGAGAGCGGGGAATTAGATGCACTACTGACAAATTAGAAGAGTAGTTTTAATTCAATCTACACACCCCAATTTACGGTATATTTCGCCTGAATGAATACAAAATATACTGTAAATTAGAGCATGCAGGTTGCAGGAATGATTTTTCAAACACGCTCTAAATATAATAGTTTTCCAAAAATTTAGTCAATATTTATCAACTACAGATAATAAATTATACAGAACACGAAAGGATTTCCGTTATGAAAACAAATCTTTTTAGCTATAATTCCATCCTGTTTACCTTAATCATCATCCTGATAAGCACCATAACTATATGGAAATTACCTCAAACGCAGAATGGATACACCCACATAGGCATCGCTGTTTATGATATGGACGACACTTTCATAAACGACTATGTAACCAAACTCCAAAACAAAATTGACCGTTCTTCTTTTTCTGGCAAAAAAGTTCTTTACGAAATCTTTGATGCAGAAGGAAATGCCAACCGGCAGGAACACCAGCTCCAATATATGTACACCCAAAACTTCGATGCCCTGCTTATTAACCTTGTAACTCCATCTTCTGCCGCTAGCGTCCTAAACGAGACAGCAAACCACGATATCCCTGTTATTTTATTTAACAGAGAAGCGGATAAAAAGGACTTATCCATCTCCAAACAGACATGGTACGTCGGAACAGCGGCAAAAAAAGCAGGAGCCATTCAGGCAGACATGCTCCAGAATGTATGGAATACAGGCAAAATAAACCTGGACCGAAACAAAAATAATAAACTGGACTATATTCTAATCGAAGGAGAACAGACACATTTTGATGCTGTAAGAAGGACAAATGGCTTTTTAGAAAACAGCCAGAACCTCCCTCTAAATCAGCTTACTAATCTCTCCGCAGATTGGCAGAGAAACCTTGCCTCCGTGAAATTTTCAAAACTGGATACTAGCATTATCCAATCTGCAGAAGCCATTATCTGCAATAATGATGACATGGCACTTGGAGTTTACGATTACTATAAACAGCATAATCTCAAACTCCCCCTTATTCTCGGAATTAATAACAGTCCAGAGATGAATCAGAAAATACAAGCTGGAGAAATTTATGGAACTGTAGATAATGGCACAAATGACCAGATATCTTATATCTGCAAATTGCTTAATGATATTCTAAATAAGGATACCGCCAAATATCACAAAATATGGTATAGCAAACCGTTTGCTATTGAAAAGTAATTTTTAACCCAGCTAAACACAGAAAATAGAAATGCCATATTATTATATCTGTGGCCTCGAAGCAAGTGTGGAATGCGGGCCCTTAAGCGAGTATTCCACACACTGCGACTAAAGTCACAGATATAATAATATGGCATTTCTATTTTCGTCTGTTTTACATCTGCTTTTTGAAATTACTTTTCTCTTACTGCTATTTTACCTTCACAGTCTTTGCCTTACTCCATGCAGAATAATAATTCTTTCTACCAACACGTTTGTAGGTGCGGATTCGTACATAGTATTTTTTCTTTGCTGTTTTTACCTTTAAGCTTACTGTTTTATATGACTTAACCGCCTTTGTTTTCGTGCCGGATCTAAATCTGGCATTAGTGGAATATTGCAGTTCGTAGCCTGTATTCTTTACGTTATACTTTTTCCATTTTGCTATAAAGTACTTTTTATATCCTTTTACCTTGGAAAGAGTCGTTGCTTTTGGATTAATTACCATGCTACGAGTTACGACTCCTGCATAATTACCCTTGAACTTAATTGTATAAGTATATGATCCAATCTCTTTTCTTCCCTTAGGCACAGTTACCGTATAATCTGTTCCGTTTCTTAAAGATTTTCCTTCTGAATCTTTTACAATTACCGATGGACTCTGTACCTTTCCGTTATATGTATATACAGTACGTGATAATGCGATTTTTTGTATTTCATTGATAAAAATCATATGCTCATAATCCCATTCTCCACAAACTGTACATTCATCGTATATTGCTCCCAACTGACCTACTCTTGCTTTCTGTTGATGTCTTTTAAACTTATGTGGAAGTTTTGCTATTTCTTTTCCTTCTTCAATCAACTCTCCACAGTCAGAACAATATTTATCGCCTGTATATCCAGCTGCTTTGCAGGTAGCTTTTTTCTGATTACGAATTTCTGTCTTTGTGTGCTCACATGCCGATGGTTCAGGAGTCACTTCTTTCTGTACTGTAATCGTCACTGTATATGTAGCTGCTTTATAGCTTTCTGTTTCTGACGCTTCTACAGTAATTTTCGCTGTTCCTGCTCCTTTTATCGTAACAAGACCTTTTCCATTTACTTCTGCTACATTACTATTATTGGATTTATATGATAACTTACCATTTCCATTTGTCCTCACATCTAATGTAAATGGATTATCACCATATTTCTTCTCGATGTTTGCAGTACCTGTTATAATCTGGTCTTTTTTCTCTATCGGTACTTCTGTTACGGTAACCTTACATGTCTGGCTGACATTACTTCCGTCTAATGATGAAACTTTAATATTCGCTGTTCCTGCACTAACCGCTTTTACCATTCCGTTTTCATCTACTGTGACAACATTTTTATTGGTTGACACCCACTTCACAGCTGGATCTGATGCATTGGCAGGTAATACCGTTGCTGTTAACTGCCGTGTCTCTGCAACTTTCATATTAAGAGAAGCTGGACTAATTGTTATTGCTGTAACTGGATGTACCTCTGCTTCGTCCTGTGCAACAAATGTAATATCATTTTCTTTTGCATAGGTTTCTGCATAACTTCCAGCCTTTCCGTAAATTGTTATACTTCCCGGATAGCTAAATGCATCGCTCGCTATAGACTTCGTAGCGGATGGTATCGTTATCTTTGTTAAGGACGCACATTCGTTAAATGCACCTTTTCCTATAGATTCTACCTTATATGGTACAACGATTTCTTCGAGGTCATAACATTTGTTAAATGCATAATTCGGAATAGCTGTCAGTCCATTTCCTAACGTAATCTTTGTCAAATGCTCACAATTTTCAAATACATTGTTTCCAAGTGTTGTTACACTGTTAGGAATTGCAAGCTCCGTTAGTTTATCGCAGCCATAGAATGTCTTAGATCCAATTGTTTTTAATCCACCTGGTAAAGTAATATTCTTCAAACCAGAACAGCCCTCAAATGCATTTCCTCCAATTGTTTCAAGATTCTTTCCGCATACTACTTTTTCAAGCTGCTTACTTGCATTAAATGCACTTGCATTAATTTTCTTCACATTATCTGATAAAGTAATCGAAGTAATTCCTGATTCTGCAAATGCTTTCTGTCCAATGCTTTCCATTGTTTCTGGTAATGTTACCTGCTTTAAGGCGCTGCATTTATTAAATGTCTCATCAGGAAGTGCTGTTATACTTGGTAATTTCACACTTTCTAATGCTGTACAGCCTTTAAACATACCATTTGCTAATGTTGTAATACTTTCTGGTAAAATAACTTTTTTCAGGTTTGGACAATAACCGAACACTTCCTTATTCATCTTTGTAACGCCATCAGGTATTGTTATTTCCTCTAAACCTGTACAATTTGCAAATAAACTTTCACCAATTTCTGTGATTCCCTCTTCAAAGTTTATCGTTTTTAAATTATCGCAATTTCCGAAGACTCCTGTATGTGCTGAAAAACTTTGGCTCTTTGATATACCATTTGCCAGTTTTTTAGGTATAAACACCTCTTTTAAATTCTTACAATCTTTAAACGCACAGCAGTAAATATTTGTAAGAGTTTTCGGAAGTTCTGCCTTCTCAATTCCTGAATTTACAAAGGCTTCATGCTCAATTGTTTTAAGATTCTTTGAAAATGTTACATTCTTTAAGTTCACACAACTTCCAAAGGCATTATGGCCAATTGTTGTTACTGTATCAGGAATAGCAATCGACTCTAATCCATTACATTGTGCAAAAAGCTGAGAAACAATAGCTGTTGTTCCTTTCTCAAATGTCACCGTCTTTAAGTTTGCACAGTTCCCAAATGCATCTGTATGCGTAATAAATGATGTACTTGTTTTATAATTTGCCAGTTTTCTTGGTATAAATACTTCTTTTAACGCAGTACAATTTCCAAAGGCACAACACCAGATTGTTGTAAGACTCTTTGGAAGTTCTGCCTTCTCAACTCCTGAATTTACAAAAGCTCTATGTCCAATCACTGTAAGATTCTCATTAAAGTTAACTGTTCTAAGACTCTTACAGTCAGCAAAAGCGTCTTCTTCAAGTTCTGTTACTTTTTCTGGAATCGTTACTTCTTCAAGTCCTGTACAGTTTGCAAATAAACCGGCAGGAATCTTTGTCCTTCCATCTTCAAATGTAACTGTTTTTAAACCATCACAGCCATAGAACGGTCCATTTACATAGCCCCATACATACTCTGGAATATAGGAAGTCTGGCATTTTTCCAGACTTTTTGGAATCCAGATAGACTGAATCTTGTCATCGTTGAAGAATGCATGTGCACTCATTTCTTTTAAATTTTTAGATAACTTAACACTCGCCAGATCTGTACATTTCGCAAATGCACCTTCCTCAATCTTTGTAACGCTGTCTGGAAGTTCAATTCTGCTTAATGAACTACATCCAGCAAAACACAATCTCGGAATAGTCTCTAATTTTTGTGAAAATGTTACCCATGAAAGATTGGTGCAATTTGCAAATGCTTCTTCTCCTAACGAAGTGATATTATCTCCCATTGTTACACTCGTTAGAGCTGTGTTGCCTTTAAACACTCCTTTACCAATCGCAACAACTGGATATCCGTCTATTGTTTCCGGTAATGTGAGCGTCTTCATATTTCCCTGATAGCTGGTAATTGTTGCATTATTGTTGGAATCTAATTGATACTTATAGATACAGTAAGGTTCACCTGCAGAATTTAGCAGATAAGAATTATCTCCCTTACTCCATCCACTTCCGCTAAATGGGGAATCTGCTGTCGTAAAGTACTTATCACTCCATTTGATTCCTCTCGTACATCTTGCAACCTGTCTTCCGTCCTCATAATGTTTGACAATTTTTGCAGGACTGTTGTTTTCATCTAAAATGGTTCTTAATATGCTGGAACCTTTTGAAAATACACCAAACTTAACCTTCGCATCCATTCCATATTCCGCATACACATAGGCTGCAAAATGCATACATTGTTTTGGCTTTTTATCATCTTTATAGGTTTCTCCCTTGATACTTGCCTTTCCGCCTGCTTCTATATAGGTATTCGCTACAATTACATTACCTGGAACATCATTAATACCAAAGTTTGCCTTTAAACCTAATGCCGCAGTTGCCTCAGTATTAACACCATACTGTTTATTCTTATAGGAACTTATTCCTCGAATAACACCATCGTCCGCACATACACCTACTTCGACATCTCCACTTGTTTTACAGCTAAGACTCGCTTTTGCCTCGGCATTCATATTTACATAAAAGCCACCGATTCCCGGTACACCCATGTAGAATAATTTCAAATCAGATATTGATGGAAGTAAATCTGTCTCCATCATTGAAATGGTATAATTTATATCTAATTTTCCAACTAATTTTACTAATGCCTTTCTTTTTGCAACATTAATATTGTAGACAATCTTTGTATTCTTCAAAGAAAATCCGACAGTCAGTGAACCAGCACCTAATGTATAGGTTCCACTTCCCTTGATTGCTATTCCACTTAAATCTGCTTCACCGGAAATTCTCGGTGCTGCTTTAATCGCACGATTTAAAGAACTATATGTCTTTCCCGTTGATTTTTCCACATAATAAATATCCATGCCTTCTGCAGGTTCCACAAAAACATTACTTAAATCCAGTTCTCCCTGTGCATCAATATCAGGAACTAAATCTTCATTTTTTGCATCTGCAATAGTTACGGTTGTTACATTTCCATTTACAGAAACTGCTTTCGCATTATAGGTTCCCACAATCTCATCCATATGAATAACAAAGTCTTTCCCCTGCTTTAATTCCTTAGGACAATCCGTAATTTTTAATGTTTCTTTATCTATCCATTCGTACTTCGTATTCTCCGGTAATTCAACCGCAGTTCCATCAAGATCAATTTCATACGCATTCTCATAATCTGTTTCTACCGTCTCTGACTGAGTAACTTTCTGCCCTTCCTGAAGCATCGTCTGTGCTTCTGCCTCTGTCAGTTTTCCTTCTGGTAAAAATGAGCCATTGTTTAATGATAACCACTTGCGGCTCACCGCAACTTTATCATCTTCCAAATACTTACAATCATCAGCATCATTAAAAGTAATACTTGTATCACCTTCATCAACTTTAAAACCTGACTGAAGATTCATCGTATGCGCTGCAAACTCTCTCGTTACCGCTGCATCTGGTTCTAAATTCTCTCCTGCTTTTACATCAATCAAACCATAAACAACGGCAGTCATAATATCCGGATAATATGTATTATCTTCCGGCAAATCTGGATAATAATTATCCGGATAATCACTTTTAATTACTGATAAATCAAACTTTGTCACAAGCCGATGAATCCATTCCCCTCGCGTAAGTGAAACTGCACTTTTCCCCGATGCCTCCGCGGTTGTTGCCTGGGCATTTGTCGATACAGCCAACACTAACATACTAGTCAGACATAATGTCCAAAGTAATATGGCAGCAAATCGTTTTTTCCACATCTTTTTTCTCCTCATTTCTTTAAATTTTATGTATTGGATAGATATAGTAAAATTATACAATGAATTGTCTTGGGCTGTCTATGCAAACTCAGAATTTATTTTGAGAGAGATTTGTGAGTGGCTTCAGATGCTTATGGCGTTTACTAGAGCGTGTTTGAGTTTTGAAGGATTTACACTGGAACTATTATTATATTATAATATGGTTATTAATAATTGAGGAGGAACACCATTGAAAACAATTGAATTATCAATTTCCGATAAAAATAAATCTTTACTTACACACCTTCAGGAAAATGGAGAATTTTTACCTGCCTATTGTGCCGGTAGAGGAACCTGTGGAAAATGTAAGGTACAATTTTTAAATAATATACCAGCCCATACTACACATGACGCTGCCTTTTTTTCAGCAAAAGAACTCTCTGAAGGCTGGCGGCTGGCATGTCAGGCTTATGTAAAAGGGCAGTTTACTATTCAGATAGAAGATTATGAAGAAGACCAGATTCAGGCTGCCTCTGCATTTAATCTGTCGGCAGATAAATCTGTTTCAAATAAGTTTACTGCGGCGGATACTGTCTCTGACTCTTCATCTAAATCTGCCTCAGTTCAACACATCTCAATGCAGCCATCTTCAGAAAAATCTGATTCGAAAATTGCTACTGCTCCATCTTCATCCACTCATAACGAAATTTCCAGTTATGATTCTCTTGCTCTCGCTGTCGATATCGGAACTACAACCATTGCCTCCAATCTCATTGATACAAATCAAAAAAAAGTATTACAGACCATAACCAGTATCAATCATCAGCGAATATTTGGTACCGATGTCCTTTCACGAATTGATATAGCCAATCAGGGAAGACTTTTGGAGCTTCAGAGAACTATATTAAACGATTTAGATTCTATCTGCGAACAATTTCAGCTAGGAAAAGATATCACAAAACTTTCTATTCCTGTCATCATTTCCGGCAACTCTACTATGCAGCATTTACTTCAGAAATTATCCTGTGAAAGTCTTGGATCCTTTCCTTTCACCCCTGTTGATATTTCCATGCATTCCTACAAAAACATGACGATTCTTCCGGGGATCAGTACTTATGTAGGTGCCGATATTGTCAGTGGTATTGTAGCCTGCGGAATTGATCAAAAAGAAGAAGTTTCACTTCTCGTAGACCTTGGTACAAACGGGGAAATGGTTATCGGTAATAAAGATCGACTCCTCGTAACTTCAACCGCAGCAGGTCCGGCTTTTGAAGGCGGCAATATCCGCTACGGTATTGCCGGTGTTCCAGGCGCAATTGATACCGTAACTATTTTCGATAATCATCCAGCCATTTCTACTATTTCAAATAAAAAACCAATTGGCATCTGTGGAACAGGAGTCATTGAAACAGTCTATGAACTTGTAAAAGAAAAAATTGTTGATAACACAGGATTGATTGCTGATAAATATTTCGATAATGGATATCCATTGACAGAGAATATTTCATTTACTAACAAGGATATTCGTGAGGTTCAATTAGCAAAGTCGGCTATTCGGGCCGGTATAGAAATCCTCGTAACCTCCTATGGTATTGATTACTCTCAGATTGCACATCTATACCTCGCCGGAGGTTTTGGGCAAAAAATCAATTATACCAAAGCTGTCGGAATCGGTATGCTGCCCAAAGAACTGAACGACCGAATCATATCCGTCGGAAACAGCTCTCTCGCAGGCGCAGGCATGTTAGCGATGAACTCTGAATTATCCCATCGCTTTACACATATTCCAGAAATTTCAGAAGAAATCAGCCTTGCAAATCATAAAGCATTTAATGATTTATACTTGGAATATATGTCTTTTTAAAACTTTCCGCTTATCATTATTATAGAAAAATTCTATTTACAGATTTTTCTTCACAGTAGCAGACGCAATTCATCTCCCACCTTAGAGGTCGGAGTCTTCTTGCTAGAGCGTGTTTGAAAAATGCTTTCTGCAAGATGTGCGTTACAATTTGTGGGAGATTTCGCCTGAATGAGGGCGGCGTAGCGGGCTACGTCAACTGAATGAAGGCAAAATATACCGCAAATTGGGGCGTGCAGGTTGTAGGAATGGTTTTTCAAACACGCTCTAGAAAAGGATAAAATATTTAAAGGGTGCGAAACAACTCACATGAGTAGCTCACACCCTTTCTTAGAACTATCTTGCGACAATCCTATTTTCATTTCTGATAGTCGGTATCTTTATGGCCTTTTCTATTTCCAATCCTTCCAAACATCTGGCTCATAGCCGACTGTCGCCTGCTTTCCATTTCTGACAATCGGTGTTCTTATAATCTTTTGATTTTCCAGAATTTTTTCTTTTTTATCTTCCTCAGAAAGATATTGAACTAATGCCAGTAAGTTTTTATCCTTACACTTAGGGTCAATCAGCTTTTCATAACCACCTACAGCTTGACATACAGAATTAAACTCCCCCTTACTAAGTCCTTTTTCTTTCATATCTACAAACTGATATTTTATTCCTCTTTCTTTAAAATAGCGCTCTGCCTTTTTGCTGTCAAAACTCTTTTTCGTCCCAAAAATCTGTACGTTCATCTCAATTTCCTCTCTATTCCTTCACAATATTATTATAGTTTTTTCACTATCTTCAAATATATCTGATTACATTTATATTTATTTTTGAATATATTTCTTAATAGTATTTTTCTTATATTCTATACCTCTCTATATTTCTCGAACAACCCAAAATACTCTTTTTCCACCTCAGAAAATGATCTCACCGTATAATCAACCTTCACATGCAGCTTTGGCTGCTTTTCTTCTGATTCTTCATCCAATAAATACTTTAAATCATACCACAATAATGCATTATCAATCTCTTTTATCAACTTCTCCTCATCTATGTTTAACGTGAAACCTAAAAACTTCGTATAAATAACATCTAATAAATGATTCTCATATTCCTTATACTTCTTCATATTCTGTTTTAAAGGTCTTGGTACATCTGACATATAACACTCACTCGCATCATGTAGCAAAGCTGCCAATACAAGTCGATTAGAATATCCCTTTGCCGCTGCTTCCTTCGCACATAAAATACAATGCTCTCCCACAGACCAGAATGAGCTGACATGTCCATTTCCCCGACAGATCATCGGAAGTGCGTGAGCAATATCCTCAATGCAAATTAATTCTGCATCAGGATTTATCGGATCAAAATGTTTTCTCGTATATGTAGTAATATAATTTCCCATAAAATCACGCCTTTCTTATTACTGTTTAATTCATTAGATAAACTACAGACGAAGCCAGTGAACTTCATAAGCCATATTTGTGCTTTTAGTCGTGGCGTGTTGAATGTTCGCTCCACACGCTCGCATCCAACACTTGCTCCGAGACCACAAATATGGCTTATGAAGTTCACTG
>OLQP01000856.1_pt1 | contig 19407 bp, 16 predicted proteins | sample 1643181 | NCBI WGS metagenome assembly OLQP01 (sample SAMEA3136710, study PRJEB25190) | human gut metagenome | biome: human gut; feature: human-associated habitat; material: faeces | place: Austria | collected 2013 | reverse complement strand
AAGAATCCCCCTGTCCGGCTTCTGCCGTTCTTTATCCTCACCGAGAACAACGACCCTGCCACGGAATATGAATACCGGCATGAGGGCGTGAACGACTATATCACCGCCCCGGTCAATATCCCGGAGCTGATCCGGCGGGTTCTGTTCTTTGTGGAATGAAGCTTTTTTATTCGGCGGCTTTGTTAAGCAAGGCCGCCATTTTTAATTCATTTATCTTCAATGTTTGTTCTGAATATCGTATAATGTAGGGGAACGGCTGTGGTTTCATAGAGTGGTGAGGTGTTTATATTATGAATGAACGAGAAAAAACGATTCGACTATGGTTTGATATGTGGCTCAATCAGCAGGATATGGGCATTGATGATATTTTTACAGAAGATGTAATCTATACAGAAAGCTGGAGTCCCCAGTATAACAACCGAAAAACAGTAAAGCATTGGTTTCAGGAATGGAATACCCGTGGCAAGGTGGTGATTTGGGAAATCAAGCAATTTTTTCATAAGGGAGATCAAACGATTGTGGAGTGGTATTTCAAAAATGAAATGAACAATGGAAGTATAGAGGAATTTGATGGAATCTCGCTGGTTGAGTGGACAGAGGATAATAAAATAAAGGCATTAAAAGAATTTGGGTGTAATCGCAATACCTATAATCCATACCAGGAAGGCGATACCCCTCAATTCAAAGCAGAAAAAGCGAATTGGTTTTGAATTGAGTGCTTATAATGTTAGCTGCTGTGGTTTCATAGAGTGTTGAGAAATTTTTGAGATTTACCATATATCATACAAAGAACGGAGGTGCATGATTTTGAATCCTAAATTACTGATCGTTGATGATGAACGCGGTATTGTTGATATGATACAGAGTTATTTTCAAACACAATATGATATTCTGACTGCTTATAGCGGACAAGAAGCGCTCAAAAAAGTAGCTTGCAAACCAGATTTAATTTTATTGGACATCAATATGCCGGGAATGGATGGTCTGACTGTATGCCAGCAGATACGGGAACACATTGCCTGTCCCATTCTTTTTTTGACTGCTCGTATTGAATCCAGCGATAAGATCATTGGATTTCAGGCCGGGGCGGATGATTATATCGTCAAGCCCTTTGATTTGGATGAATTGGGGGCGCGTATTGCCGCACATCTGCGCCGGGAGCAGCGACGCCAAAATAATTCGGCAGTACGCTTCTTTGGTGAATTGATACTGGATTATTCCGCCCGAACAGTTACAATCAATAATCTGAACATCCCGCTATCTAAGAGGGAGTTTGAGATTGTAGAACTTTTATCCCTCAATGCAGGACAGGTTTTTGACCGTGAGCGAATTTATGAGCTTGTGTGGGGCTTGGATGGGGACGGAAACAGCGATACAATTATGGAGCATATTCGGAAAATACGCGCTAAATTTGCAGCACATACATTGCACAATTACATTGAAACGGTTTGGGGGTGTGGTTATCGGTGGAACGCCTAAAAAATATGGGACTAAAGAAATCTTTCCTGCTATTATCCCTCTCCTGTTTGGCAGTGGCATTTCTCCTGCTTGGGACAGTTATCTTCCTTTGCCGAGGCATTGAAAACCATTATCCTTTAGGCGGTGTAGAAATTTTGTCGGATGGCTCTGTTGTACCTTTGCCATCTCCTACGGTGTCACAACAGCGTATTTTGGCTACCCTAAACATTGTGCAGACGGTTTCCTGTATTCTTTTTCCAGTAGGCGGATTGATTGTTTCAGTCTTTCTTTTTTATTATCTCAAATTGAAACAGCCTATTTCCTGCCTGCAAAATGGCATTATGCGGATTCAGAATAATGATCTGGATTTTTCGCTGCCGATTTTGTCTAACGATGAAATGGGACAACTATGTGCTGCCTTTGAAGAAATGCGGAGTGAACTTCTGAAATCGAATCGGCTATTGTGGCAACAGGCCGAGGAACGCAAACGGCTCAATGCCGCATTTTCCCATGATCTGCGTAACCCGATTACGGTATTAAAAGGAAGTGTAAAACTTTTGCGGCAAGGTATTCAGGACGAACAGACCATAGACCGGCTGGAAAGTTACACTTTACGGATTGAGCAGTATGTAGAAGCTATGAGCAGTGTTCAAAAGTTGGAACAACTCTCTGTTAAGCCAAAAGAAATCAGACTATCCGTTTTGCAGAGTGAATTGCAGGAAACAGCACGACTGTTGGCGCTATCCAAAAAAGTTTCTGTTTTAGTCCCATCAGGCGGAACTGTTTGTATAGATCACGGGCTATTTCTTACCGTAGCGGAAAATCTGATTGGAAATGCGGCGCGATTTGCAGAAAAAGCAATCTCTATTCAAATAACGCTGCAAAATGATTCTATGACCTTGAATGTAGAAGATGATGGTGCTGGTTATCCGCTGTCTCTCGTACAGAATGGGCCAACCCCCTTTGAAACGACAAGTAGTAATTCCTCACATTTTGGAATGGGGCTTTACAGCAGCAGAATTTTATGTGAAAAACATGGTGGCCGATTGATTTTGGAAAATCGGGCCGGGGGCGGTGCATCCGCAACGGCTATTTTTTATTTCGTGTAATCCTTGAGCGATTTTTGAGATTTATCATTTACACTCTCCTTATACCACAAATAAGGAGAGTGTTTTTTATGAATATTGAGGCAAAGAATTTATCAAAGATTTATGGTGACGGTGAAAACCGAGTGGTGGCTTTGGATCGTGCAAATCTCGAAATTGTATCCAGCGATTTTATTTCTATCATGGGGCCATCGGGAAGCGGAAAAAGTACCCTGCTGCATTTGCTTTCCGGCTTGGATAAGCCATCTTCCGGCTCGCTGACCTACGATGGTAAAGATATTTACAGTTACAGCGATAAGGAATTGTCGGCATTCCGCCGTAAACGGATTGGATTTATTTTTCAGCAATTTAATCTGCTTCCAGTTCTGACGGCGAAAGAAAATATTATCATGCCTCTTTTGCTGGATAAACAAAAACCGGATGAAGCATACCTGAAACAGATTACAGAACTACTTGGCATTCAGGGCCGCTTGGAACATCTGCCCCATGAGTTATCCGGCGGCCAGCAGCAGCGTGTAGCCATTGCCCGCGCTTTGATTGCAAAGCCGGATGTAATTTTTGCGGATGAGCCTACGGGAAATCTGGACAGCAAAAGCGGCGGCGAAGTCATGGAACTGCTTCAAAATGTATGGAAAAAGATGGGGAAAGCTCTCGTTGTCATTACCCATGACAGCCGTATTGCACGAATGGCAGACCGGCAGTTTCAGATTGTAGATGGTGTGCTTACGGAGGTGACAGCGAAATGAAATCTTATCGTACATTAGCATTGAAAGAACTGCTGTCCCAAAAAGTCACTTCTATTCTTATTTTGATTGCCGTTGTGCTGTCTACTATGATGACAACCATTGTAGGACAATCCATTGGCGTACTTAGTGCAATGCGGGAACAGCAGGCCATCGCTATCGGAGGAAACCGATATGCCACTTTTTTGCAGATGAATGCAGATCAGCTTCACGCACTGGAACAGGATGAGCGTCTTTCCTATGTAGGGAAATCTATTTATATGGGAAGTTTAGAACTCTCCCCATCTCTTACCCTTGGTTTGATGGAATATTTGGATGACAATGCCGCTATCTATCCGTCCAGTACCAGTGTAGAAGAAGGTCGTCTGCCAGAAGCCCCGATGGAAATAGCTCTTTCGGAAGATATTCTGAAATATCTTGGCTTTGAGGGCGGTATTGGAGATAAGATTACACTTTCACTGCAAAAAAATCTTCGCCACAACATTGCGGACAGCTATTCCTATACAGCAGAATTTGTTCTTACAGGGATATTGAAAAATAACTACTTGGGATATACAAGCGGCACTGTTACGGGAGTTGTAGGAGAAGGAACTGCCGAACAACTTCTACCGGAATCTTATATTTATTACAATGTGGATATTCAGACTACCGATAAAAAGAGTTTTCAAGCAGTTGTCGATGACTTCAATAAGGAATTGAACATCCATGAGCTTGATACCAGCTACAATATTGTATATTTGAACGCTTTGGGAATTTCCTATACTGCAAATTCCGAGGATGCTAATGATAAGGGATTCTCTTTTATGACAGTCGCAGGGATATTAGTGGGCAGTTTAATTTTGCTGGCTGCTGGCCTTGTGATTTACAACATTCTGAAAATATCTGTCTCAAAACGAATAAAGGGATATGGAACACTTCGGGCTATTGGAAGCGAAAAAGGACAACTTTATCAGATCATTGTAATTGAAGTAACCCTATTGTGTCTGATTGGGATTCCTATTGGTATGCTTCTTGGCTTTTTGAGTACCAGAGGGATTTTAGAGACAGCTACCGGCCTGGTTTCTCCTGAATTGTTCTTGGTTCAGGATTCTTCCGAATTGAAAACCCTAATAGCAGAAAACAGTTCTTTGAATGGAACCTTACTGATATTAAGCGGAGCAATCACTTTGGCGTTTGCGTTGTTTGCAGCATTACCAGCAGCCAGATCAGCCGCAAGGGTATCCCCTATTATGGCGATGTCTGGAACAAATCTGAAAATTCGACGCAGAAAGCGTAAAACAAAGAAAATCCATAATTTTGAAGCATACTATGCCCGCCTGAACTTAAAGAGAAATAAAGGCCGTACTGCAATTACAATTTTGTCCCTTGTTATGAGTATCACGGTTTTTATTGCACTGCAAGGTTTTTCCTCTTTACTGAACGCTGCAAGTGCCCTGCAAGATAACCATTTAGGAGATTATCAGATCACAAATGAAAGTGTTGGATTTACCACAGATGATCTGAACACTTTGCGGAAAAATGAAGCTGTGCAAAGTGTAGCCGCCATACAATTTTCGCTTTACGAACAAAATGAAAATGGGCAGCTCGATGGAATCAGTCTTGAATTTCAACTAAAACCCGGCGAAACTTTTCAGGTTGTCGGATTGAACGATGAATATTGGGATTATTTTATGGGGGATCAATTACCAGAAGAACAGCTTGGACAACTGAAATCAGGGAACGCCTGTATAGTAAGAAATCCTATTCCCATGAGCTACGGCGAAGATGTTCTTGAATTTACAAATATAGAGGCCGGAGAAAACATCTGTGTTACGGGAATGGAGCTGAATGTTTTGAAAACCTTGGATGGCTATGACGGTTATCTTGGTATTGGAAATGGCGGTTTCACAAATGGTGTTCAAGTGATTGTTGATGATGCTATCTATGAACGCCTGACGGGAAAAGATACCTATTCAGAGTTTTTGCCTACACTGAACGAGGGTGCTGACAGGGAAAACTTTGATACATTTATCGAGGCGTTTTGTAACAGAATACCGGGGACAACATTCTTGTCATATGAAGAAACCGACCAGCAACTAAAAGAGAGCTTTGCACAAATTCAAATGCTGGCATGGGGGCTGATTCTTTTCGTTGGCCTGATTGGTATTCTTAATATCATCAATACCGTTTACACAAATATTCACACCAGAGTAACAGAAATCGGTATGCAGCGGGCCATTGGAATGAGTGCCGATAGCCTTTATAAAACTTTCCTTTGGGAAGGTGCATATTACGGAGTCATTGCCTCTGTGATCGGAAGCGTACTGGGATATGTTTGTACGATCTTCATTGAGGCGGCCACGAGCGACACCATCCAGCTTGTTGCAATCCCTGTCATGCCCATTCTTGAAGCAACCCTCTTGGCAGTAGGAGCTTGCTTGCTGGCAACAGCAATTCCGCTACGGAAAATTTCAAAAATGAATATTGTGGATTCGATTGAAACGGTTGAGTAGAACACTATTTTTTGAAATGTCCGAGCGTTGTAACAATTCAGCCTGTTTTTCTGTCGAAATCAAAGGTACCTCGGACATTTGTGTAACATTTGTAGTTTATGCTTGTGGTAAATCAATAAGAAACATCTGTCTCCACAGCGGGGAAAAGAAAAAAACCGCTGACGGGCAGAGGATTTCGTGCGCTTTCCTGTATCACTGACGGATACGGCGGTTTTGAGTAGATCAAGGCCGCCGTTTCTTTTTGCTTCGACGACCCCTGCACCGTGTTCTGGCATGGCGGCTTTAGGAGGGAGCCGCCATGCAACGAAAACTACTTCGACAAAATCCGACAGGGGTTAGCCTGTCAAAAAAAGCCGTCCCCCAGCAGCGGGGACAAGCGGCTGTGTATATGTACTATACCATGTAGGAAAAGAACATATTGCTTTTTGTTTCGCCCTGTGGGTCTTTGACCTGCCGGGCGAATTTTGTTGTTTCCTGCGGTCTGTTTCCCGGCGCAAAAAGAAATTTCAAAAAAGTGAAAAAAGGAGGCGTTTAGCGGGCAGCCAGAGAGATTCCATTCGCTCTATTGGCGGAAAGGGAGAGAACCACCACATCCCCCATAGAAAGGGGGTGAGAAGATGGAAGCGATCCCCCGCAAATACGGTGAATGGGGCCAGTTTGACCGCTACTGCAAGCTGGTTCTGTACCATGAGGCGATAGATTATCTGCGGGAAATGAAGTGCCGCCGCGACCGTGAAGTGTCGCTGGACGCTCTTTCCCCGGCTGATTGGGACAAGCTCTCGACCGTAGATCGGTATTCATGCGACAGCTTTACATTCAGTTCGCATGGCTATGACCTACATATCGACAACGAGCTTGTGGCCGAAGCGTTTGCCAGCCTGCCAAAAGACGAGCAGAGTATTTTGATTCTCCGCTTTGTTCTGGATTTGACTGACGAAGAAATCGGCCGCCTGATGGGAATGTCCCGCAGCGCAGTACAGCGCCACAGGACAAGCACCCTAAAAGACTTGCGTATAAAATTGATGGCGTTCATGCCGGAGGGAGGTTAAACGCGGATGAACCTTTGAAGATGTGCTGATCAGCGGCACTACGCCGTACACCATCGAGGAAGTGGATACCGCTATTCGCTATGTCATTCCCGCAGATCAGACCGCACCCGTCAAGTGGAATGAGGTCACTACCCGCAATTTCACAAATATCCTGAAGAAGTTTACCGTTACCGTCACAAAAAGCGACGCTGAGACGGGAACGGCTCAGGGCAATGCCTCGCTTGCAGGCGCAAAATACGGGATTTTCAAAGGCGAACAGCTCATTGATGAATACTATACCGATGAAAACGGTCAGTTTACCACAAAAGAATATATCTGCGGTGCGGACTGGACGATCAAGGAACTGGAGCCGAGTGAACTCCTCGTGGGCGGACGAGTTTATCGAGCTTTATACCGCCCTTTCTCCCGATGAGTATGAAAGCGCAAGGGCAAGCACCCTGACCGCTTTCTATACTCCGCCCGTTGTCATTTCCTCGATCTACAAGGCAATGGAGCAGATGGGATTTAAGGAGGGCAATATCTTAGAGCCTTCCTGCGGTATCGGCAACTTTATCGGTATGCTGCCCCAGTCTATGCAGGACAGCAAAATCTACGGCGTGGAGATTGATAAGATTTCGGCGGGTATCGCACAGCAGCTTTATCAGAAAACCTCGATAGCGGCGCAGCCGTTTGAGGAAGCAAATATCCCCGACAGCTTTTTTGACGCTGTGATCGGAAATGTGCCTTTCGGCGATATTCGAGTGAATGACAGGAGGTATAACAAGCATAACTTTTTAATTCACGACTACTTTTTTGCGAAGTCCTTAGACAAGCTCAGACCGGGCGGCGTGATGGCACTTATTACAAGTAAAGGCACAATGGATAAGGAAAATCCAGCCGTGCGGAAGTATATCGCACAGAGAGCCGACCTGCTCGGCGCAATCCGCCTGCCCAATAACACCTTTAAGGGAAACGCCGGAACAGAGGTCGTTTCGGATATTTTGATATTACAGAAGCGTGACAGACTTATTGACCTTGAGCCGGAGTGGGTACACCTGAACACCGATGAAAACGGTGTGAAGATGAACGCCTACTTTGTCGATCACCCTGAAATGGTATTAGGCGAATGGAAAACCGTGTCCGGCAGATTCGGCGAGGAAGATACCGTTGTATCCTATGAAAATGCTGACCTTGCGGAGCTTTTGGACGAAGCCATCTCCAATATCCACGCAGAGATCACGGATTACGAAGTGGACGAGGAACTGACCGAAGAAGATAACTCCATTCCCGCCGATCCCGAAGTACGCAACTTTTCCTATACGGTTGTGGACAATAAAATCTATTACCGTGAAAATTCCCGAATGACTCCGGTTGAATGTTCGGCAACGGCTGAAAACCGGATTAAAGGTATGATTGCCATAAGGGACAGTGTTCGCAGCCTGATTGAAATGCAGACTGCCGACTATCCAGATTATGAAGTCGAAAAGGAACAGCAGAAGCTAAATGCGCTTTACGATACTTTTTCCAATAAGTACGGACTGATCAATTCCCGTGCGAATGTGTCCGCCTTTTCGCAGGACAGTTCCTTTGCCCTGCTTTCCGCACTGGAGGTGCTGGACGAAAATGGAGAACTGGAGCGCAAGGCGGATATGTTCACGAAGCGGACGATCAAGCCACACACACCCGTTACCTCGGTGGATACCGTCAGCGAAGCGCTTGCCGTATCTATGGGCGAAAAAGCCTGTGTGGATATGGAATATATGTGTTCCCTTACGGGCAAGACCGAGCAGGAAATCTATGAGGAATTAAAGGGCGTTATCTTCCTAAACCCGATGTACGGCTACGGAAACAGCACCGAGCGAAAGTACCTGATGGCGGACGAATACCTCTCCGGCAATGTGCGGGAAAAGCTCGTTTGGGCGAAAAAATCCGCAGAAGTTTATCCCGAAGATTACAACATCAATGTAGAAGCGCTGGAAAAGGTACAGCCGAAAGACCTGACTGCCAGCGAGATTTTCGTGCAGCTCGGCACGACTTGGCTGCCGGAAGAAGTCGCACAGCAGTTTATGTACGAGTTTTTGGATACGCCCGTTTATGCGAGATGGAATATCAAAGTCCATTACTCAAAGCTGACGGGCGAATGGAATGTGGAGGGAAAATCCTATGACCGTGGGAACCTGAAAGCCTACAATACCTATGGCACAAAGCGTGTCAATGCCTACAAGATTATCGAAGATACGCTCAATATGAAAGATGTGCGTGTTTTTGACTATATCGAAGATGATGAGGGTAAAAAGAAAGCTGTCCTCAATAAAAAGGAAACGGCTATCGCCCAGTCTAAGCAGGAGCTTATCAAGCAGGGCTTTCAGGATTGGGTATGGCGTGATCCCGCAAGACGGGAAAAGCTGGTACGGCTGTATAACGACAAATTCAACAGTATCCGCCCCCGTGAGTATGATGGGAGCCATATCATTTTTAGTGGTATGAATCCGGAAATCGAGCTGCGGGAACATCAGAAAAATGCGGTCGCTCATATCCTTTACGGCGGGAATACCTTATTGGCACACGCTGTGGGTGCGGGCAAGAGTGCGACACGTTCGTAACTGAAAAGGTTACGCACAAGTCAGCTAACAATAGAATCGGGAACTGGAAAGGAGTCCCTGAAAAGACTTGGAGAACTAATATTCCGATAGGTGGAATGAAGGGGTAACGCCCTGAAACGCCTACCTTATAAACTGCGATATGCGGCAGTCCTCTGTAACAAGGGCTATGGTATAACGCTCGCTAAAGTCGGCGGAAATGCACCCAAACGGATTATGCCGTGGAAAGTGTCCCAGAGGTGGGATATGTGCATGATACGCCGGAGGTCTATAAACTGCCTATGGTCAGAATGTCATGGATGACTGACGAAATCCCGAATGTACGGGTCTAAAAGGCGCAGGAGCAGAAATGCTCCTTTCCGATTACGGAAGTATGTGAGGATGAGTAAGAATTTTTACTATGAAAGTCCTTGCGGTGTTATAGGCACCGCCCAGCATACAGGCTCAGAGGGACACCTAAGGGCAGATATGTACAGATAGGAATATTGGAACGTGGAAAGGCTGGAACACGGAGCCGGTTACAGGCTATGAGGTGTTGGATTGGAAAGCGTATTGCGTATAACAATCCTTTATCCAGTTGAGAGAGATGGCACAGTACCGTTGAAGCCGTAGAAATACGGTGGAGGGATGGCCATTAGTCGTCAGCAATCAATAAATTGAAAACTATACAGGCACAAAGGTTCGAGTATGACTAAGAAAAGCGAAATCCTCTCGAAAGAAAGGAAAGTACCTGACTTTGGCAAACAAGAAGAAACCCTTAAAGAAACAGAAAATCCGCAACTCCGAATACTACGATATGCAGCTCGTTCTTGACGAACTGTATGCCGCAAGTGTCAAGGGGCAGCGGTTCTGCAATCTTGTGGAACTGATAAAACGCCCTGAAAACATCAAGTTGGCCTACAGAAATATCCGAAAGAACAGCGGCAGTCGGACGGCGGGTGTGGATAATAAAACAATAAGCGATTTGAACAAGTGGAACGAAAATGCCTTAGTTGCCCATGTTCAGCGCAAGCTGGACTGGTATATTCCTAATGCTGTCCGCAGAGTGGAAATACCAAAGGATAACGGGAAAACCCGTCCCCTCGGAATACCCACGATTATGGACAGGCTCATTCAGCAATGTATTCTGCAAGTATTAGAACCTATCTGTGAAGCAAAATTCTTCAAGCGAAGCAATGGTTTCAGACCAAACCACAGTGCAGAAAATGCCATTGCCCAAGCGGAGAGAATGATACAGAACGTCGGTTGCCACTATGTCATTGATATAGATATTAAGTCTTTCTTTGATAATGTGAACCACGGAAAACTGCTGAAGCAGATGTGGACACTCGGAATTAGGGATAAAAAGCTGCTGTCTATCATTTCTGCCATGCTAAAGGCAGAAGTGGCTGGAATCGGTTTTCCCGAAAAGGGTACGCCACAGGGCGGTATCATTTCCCCACTGTTGTCAAACATCGTCCTGAATGAACTGGATTGGTGGATTGTCAGCCAGTGGGAGGAAATGCCCACCCAAAGGAACTATGTACACAGAATCTATGCGAATGGAACTCCCGACAAAAGCAGTACCATCCGAACCCTGCGCAACTACACGAATCTGAAAGAGTGCTATGTTGTCCGCTATGCAGATGATTTCAAAATCTTCTGTAAAAAGCGGTCAGATGCAGTCAAGCTGTTCGAGGCAACGAAACAATGGCTTTTGGAACGTCTGGGACTGGAAACCAGCCCGGAGAAATCGAAAATCGTAAATCTGAAACGCCATTATTCCGAGTTTCTGGGCTTTAAGCTGAAAGTTCGAACAAAGGGAAAGAAGCCTGAAGGACAGCCACGGTATGTAGTAGAAGCACATATCAAGGATAAGGCATTGTTGAAAATCCGGGAGAAAAGCAAGGAAATCATTGGGCAGATACGGCAGACCTATGACCCAGGAATGGAATATCGTCTGATACAGAAATACAACTCCTATGTCATGGGCGTTCATAACTATTACAGCATTGCAACCCATGTGAATATTGACTTTCACAAAATCGCTTTCGATGTCAAAAAGAGCCTTTACAACAGATTGAAGCACAGACTGCAAAAGAAAGGTCAAATCACAAACAGGTATATCAAGGAGAAATACGGCACAAGCCGGGAGGTGCGTTATCTGAATGGTCATGCCATCGTCCCGATTGCCTATGTTCAGCATAGAGTACCTATGGATAAGAAAAGTCGGGTAAACAAGTACACGCCAGAAGGACGGGTTGAGATTCATAAGAATCTTGCTGGTATCAATATGGCAGTACTCTATCATCTGATGAACAATCCATGCGGTAAGCAAAGTGTGGAATACAACGATAACCGCATTGCGCTCTATGTTGCACAGAAAGGAAAATGTGCCGTCTCCGGTGTGGAACTGGAAGCAAAGCAAGTGGACTGTCACCACAAAAAGCCATTGGTGCTTGGGGGCAATGACAGCTACCAAAACCTGATTATTGTCTCCGCTGTGGTTCACATTCTCATTCATTCCAGTAATGAGTGCACCATCCGAAAATATCTGAAAGTGCTAAACCTGGATAAAAAGCAGTTGGCAAAGCTCAATAAACTTCGTGTGATGGCAGAAATGCAGGAACTCGTTTTCTAAAGGGCAAATCTGTTTGATGTATAGATTGTCATAAAAAGTGCTGACGATGGAAAGCCGTGTGATGGGAAACTGTCACGCACGGTTTGGAGCGGGGGAAAATCTGGAGGAACGGATATGCAGCCTGCGGCTGCATATCCCGCCCAAAGGATTACCTATCGCTATCCTTTGAAATGACTGCCGCTGCAATGGAATCCAAGCGGCTCGGACTTTGCAATAAATCCCTCTTTGTCGTGCCGAATCATTTGACGGAGCAGTGGGCGGCGGAGTTCTTGCAGCTCTATCCGGCGGCAAATATTTTGGTTGCTACGAAGAAAGACTTTGAGATGAAAAACAGAAAACGCTTCTGCGGCAGGATTGCCACAGGCGATTATGACGCTGTGATTATCGGTCACTCGCAGTTTGAAAAAATCCCGATAAGCATTGAAAGGCAGAGGGCTGTTTTAGAACAGCAACTTAGTGATATTATCGAAGGAATTGCGGATATAAAGAGAAACCGTGGCGACAGGTTTTCCGTCAAGCAGCTTGAAAAGACGAAGAAATCCCTGCAAACGAAGCTGGAAAAGCTGAACGATCAATCAAGAAAGGATGATGTCGTAACCTTTGAAGAACTCGGTATAGACAGGCTTTTCATAGATGAAAGCCATTATTACAAGAATCTGTATCTCTACACAAAAATGCGGAATGTAGGTGGTATCGCTCAGACGGAAGCGCAGAAATCTTCCGACCTCTTTATGAAATGCCGCTACCTTGATGAGATTACTGGAGGGCGTGGCGTCGTGTTTGCAACAGGTACGCCGATTTCAAACAGTATGGTTGAACTGTATACGATTCAGAGATATTTGCAGTACAGGACGCTTCAAGAACACGATTTACAGCACTTTGACGCTTGGGCGTCGATGTTCGGCGAGACGGTCACGGCGGTAGAGCTTACACCCGAAGGAACGGGATACAGAGCGAAAACACGCTTTGCGAAATTCAATAATCTGCCCGAACTGATGGCGATGTTCAAGCAGGTGGCAGACATCAAAACCGCAGATATGCTCAATCTTCCCGTACCGGAAGTGGAGTATCATAACATCGCCGTGAAGCCGTCGCAGGTGCAAAAAGATATGGTCGCCTCTCTCGGCGAACGAGCTGAAAAGATAAGGGGCGGCGGTATAGATTCCAGCGTGGACAATATGCTGAAAGTTACAAACGACGGGCGGAAGCTCGCCCTTGACCAGCGAATGATGAATCCAATGTTACCCGATGAGGAAGGCAGTAAAGTCAACGCCTGCGTATACGAAGTATTCCGTATATGGGAGGAAAACAGCGATAAAAAGTTGACGCAGCTTCTCTTTTGCGACCTTTCCACTCCAAAGGGAGCAGGCGAATTTTCCGTCTATACGGATATACGACAGAAGCTGATCGAGCGTGGTATTCCCGAATCGGAAATCAAGTTTATCCACGAGGCAGATACCGAGACGAAGAAACAGGAGCTGTTCAAAAAGGTGCGCCGTGGCGAAGTGCGAATCCTGATGGGCAGTACCCAGAAAATGGGTGCGGGGACGAATGTGCAGAACAAGATCATTGCTTCCCACGACCTTGACTGCCCGTGGCGACCTGCCGATCTGGAGCAGCGTGCCGGACGGACGGTGCGGCAGGGCAACGAAAACCCGAAGGTCGGTCTGTACCGATATGTTACGGAAGGGACTTTTGACGCATACTGCTGGCAGCTCGTAGAGGGCAAGCAGAAGTTCGCAAGTCAGATTATGACGAGCAAATCGCCCGTGCGTTCCTGTGAAGATGTGGACGCTACTGCTCTTTCCTATGCGGAGATCAAAATGCTTGCGGCGGACAATCCGCACATCAAGGAAAAAATGGATTTGGATATTCAGGTGCAGAAGCTGCGTCTTTTGAAGTCAAATTATCTCTCTGAGAAGTACGAGCTGGAGGACAAGATCATCAAATACTACCCGACAACAATCGCTCGGACGAAAGAGACGATTGCGGGACTGGAAAAGGACATATCACTTGCAAAAGAACACCCGAAACCTCTTGAGGATACCTTTGTAGGGATTGAGGTTAAGGGTGCTTCTTATTCCGAAAAAGCGGAAGGCGGTCAGAAAATCATTGACGCCTGCAAGGAAATGACCTCGCCCGATCCCGCCCCTCTCGGCAAGTACAGAGGCTTTGAGTTGGAGCTTTCCTTTGATACCTTTGAAAAAGCCTATCAGGTAAAAATCAAGGGCAACCTTTCCCGTTCTGTCTCTTTAGGCACGGACGCTATCGGCAACATTACCCGAATCGACAATGCCATTGAGAAAATCCCTGAACGGCTGGAGGCGAAAAGCAGGGAGCTTTCAACTCTCGAACAGCAATTCGCTACTGCGAAAGCAGAGGTTGAGAAACCGTTTGACAAGGAAGAAGAACTGACCGAAAAGACAAATCGGCTCAATGTCCTTAACGGCTTACTCAATGTGGATAAGCGGGAAAACGAGCTGGTGGACGGTGCGCCGGACGAGGGCGACAGCGTACCCGTTTCAAAGGAAAGAGCTTATGAGCGATAATCCTTTTGCGGTATGGGAATCATCTCATACCGCCTTTACATATCACGGCAAGGTGGAAAAAGACACAATTCTGTGATATAATAATCAAAATACAAATTGGAAGTTGTAGATTGGAGTTAGTTATGAAAAATGTAATATATATATTAATTCAATGCACTTGGGGATTGCCACAAACATTGTTAGGATTTATAGTACTTTTAATTAATATAAAAAATAAACATTATTTTTATCACGGTGCAATTATTACTGAAAGAAATGTTCCTTCAAGTGTATCTTTGGGAATGTTCGTCTTTACAACAACTAATCCGATGAAAGATAAAAGAACAAAAAATAAAATACCAGATGAAGAATTAAGTAAAAGGCTTTTAGTTCACGAATATGGTCATACAATTCAATCCCTTATTTTTGGACCATTATATTTAATAGTAATAGGGATTCCATCAACACTATGGGGATTTTTGCCATATTTTCAAAATAAAAGAAACAACGGAGTATCTTACTTTAGCTTTTTTACAGAAAAGCTTGCTAATTATTTAGGTGAAAAAGTTACAAAAGAAAAATCAATGGAAAATGCTATTATATAAATACTAATTTTAAATATAAATAAAAGATATATAAGATAATAGCAAATCCTAAGTTGTCGAGATAAATGGCTTACAGCTTGCAAAACAAATCGTTCTAAAAACTGAACATCTTTTTTACATAGCCGCTCGGTTTTACAAAAAATCAGGCGGCTATATCTATCACGGCAAGATGGAAAAAGACAGAGTAAAGTGATATAATAAAGTGTCTCTTTGAGAGTCAATGTCAAGAAAACGGAGGTTATTTGCCTATGAAAAATTGAGAGGAATTTCCTCTATTACTCCTGATTTGTTTGACCTTTGTTATGACATAATTAAAAAGAGATTTTAGATTGCACAGGGCTTTAGCAACAGCGAGTTGCTTGTTTGGTAGATTTATCTGCCTTATAATTTGTTACAAGGAGGTGATTTGTAGTGGAGACAAAAGATGTCATACTTGAACTCCGGACAAAAAAAGGACTGTCGCAAGATGAACTTGCAGAAAAAGTTTATGTCACAAGACAAGCAGTGTCTCGTTGGGAAAATGGAGAAACAATCCCCAATACAGAAACGCTAAAATTACTTTCAGGTTTTTTTGATGTTTCCATCAATACACTTTTAGGCTCTCCGAGACAACTCATTTGTCAATGCTGTGGTATGCCGCTTGATGATTCCACGATCAGTAAAGAACCGGATGGTACTTTCAATGAAGAATACTGTAAATGGTGTTATACAGACGGAAAATTCACATATGACAATATTGATGATTTAATTGCTTTTTGTGTTGAGCATATGTCAAATGAGAATTGGTCTGCTGAACAGGTGCGGGGATATATGGCGGATATGCTGCCTAAATTAAATCACTGGAAAACTCAAGAGAAAATCAAATAATCATCAATTTTATACTTAAATAACTTTTACATAGCCGCTTGGTTTTTATGAAAAATCAAGCGGCTATATTTTTGCTTAAGGAGGTGTTCGCTATGGGCGAAACAGACTATAACGCTCTGCTCTACGACAAGATGAAAGCCGAGCAGGATAAGTACAGGGACTGGCTGCTTTCACAGCCGCCGGAGGAAATTCTGAATCATACCTACGAGTATACCTTGATGTGCAGAGCCGTATGGACAGGTACACGGCGAACAATGCGCTGCTGATGTATAAGCAATTCCCGCAGGCAAGCCAGATCAAGGAATTTGACGATTGGGCGGCTGAGGGCGTAAAGGTCAATAAAGGCTCCAAGACCTTTATTATCCTTGATCCGTATGAGTACACAAAGAAAGACGGGACAATCGGCATTGATTTCAACTTGAAAAGAGTGCTGGATGTTTCGCAGACCAACGGCAAGCGCCCCGCCGCCCCGACCGCTAACCGTGATCCGAGAAAGCTGGTGGCGGTTATGCTCGACAGCGCCCCGATCAACATTGAAAGCACCAATGAGCTGCCTTATCCCGATATGGGCGCTTTTTATAAAAATGAAGATCAGACGCTTTATGTGAAGCGGGACATCGGCGACAGCGTTGCCCTCTGCCAGTGCGTCGCTCAGGAACTCGGTCACGCCGAGCTTTCTATGAACAGCGAGGTATACTACAGCCGCAGGGATATGGGATTTCAGGCGGTGTGCATTGGATATATGCTCTGTAAGAAATACGGCGTCGATACGCAGAACTTTGCGATTGACCGTATCCCCGACGAACTGAAAAACAAAGAGCCGAAAGAAATTAAAGCTGAACTCGGCAAGACGCAGAAGGCGTTTAAGGAAATTACCGCCCGTGTTTCCGACGAGCTGTACCGCCAGCGGGCGGAGCGCTCAAAGGAACAGGAGAGATAACCGGAGGTAGCTGCGATGAAAGAAGAACTCTACCATATCGCTTTGGACGATTATGAACACGGTGTTGTAATCCGTTCCCTGAACGATAAAAAGACCGACCTCAAAAAAGAGGGCAAGTCCACCGACGCCGTAGACGATCTGATTATTAAAATCGGTCACGCCCCAAGACGCAAGTTCAAAGTGGTAGAAAAGGAATCCTGCCGTGAATCGAGATAGCAACAAGCAGTCTGCGATTATCCTTGCGGTTATTGGGATTCTTCCCGTTGTGTGGCTCGGCTTATTGATAGCACCGTCCGTCAAGGGCGGTCTGCCGGAGATACTGCCGAGCCTTTTGACGGCATTCAATGATCCGTTCCATATCGAGCTTTGCGGGGACAGCTTAAAAACTGTCCTCGTTTTGCTTTTGCTCTACGGAATGGGGATTGGAATTTATTTGTCCACACGGAGGAACTACCGCAGGCGTGAGGAACACGGCTCAGCGAAATGGGGCAGCGCAAAAGCCATTGACAAAAAGTACCGTCAAAGCCCGCCCTCGGAAAATAAGCTGATGACGCAGAATGTCCGAATCGGACTCAATGCGAAAAAGCACCGGAGGAATCTGAATACTCTGGTGTGCGGCGGCTCCGGCGCAGGCAAGACAAGATTCTATTGCAAGCCGAATTTAATGCAGACAAGCAATTCCTCTCAGGTAATTTTAGATCCAAAAGGGGAAATTCTGCGTGATGTCGGCAATCTGCTTGAAAAAGCAGGCTATGAGATCAAGGTGCTGGACTTGATTTCAATGGAGAAAAGCCATTGCTACAACCCGTTTGTCTATCTCAGAAACGACAACGATATTCAGCGCCTTGTGACCAACCTTTTTAAGAGTACCACCCCGAAAGGCTCTCAATCCAATGATCCTTTTTGGGATACTGCGGCGAGTATGCTTTTACTCGCCCTTATTTTTTATTTGCACTACGAAGCACCGGAGGAGGAACAGAATTTTGCAATGGTAATGGAAATGCTCAGGGCGGCGGCGATTGAGGACGAGGAGGACAACAGACCTTCTCCCCTCGATAATCTGTTTGCCGATTTGGAAATGGATAATCCCGACCACATTGCCCTGAAATACTATCGTTCCTACCATTCCGGTTCGGCAAAGACGCTCAAATCCATTCAGATTACCCTTGCCGCAAGATTGGAGAAATTCAATCTTGAAAGCTTAGCGGCGCTGACTTCCGCCGATGAGCTTGACCTTGCTTCAATGGGCGAGAAGAAAACGGCGCTGTTTGCGCTGATACCGGATAATGATTCGAGCTTTAATTTCCTCGTCAGTATCCTTTATACGCAGCTTTTCCAGCAGCTCTTTTATTCTGCCGACCATATTCACGGCGGCAGTTTGCCCATACCCGTCCATTTCCTGATGGACGAATTTGCGAATGTTTCGCTGCCCGACGATTTTGACAAGATACTATCTGTTATGCGTTCAAGAGGCGTGTCGGTATCTATTATCCTGCAAAATCTGGCACAGCTCAAAGCCCTTTTTGAAAAGCAATGGGAATCCATCGTAGGCAACTGCGATGAATTTCTCTATCTCGGCGGCAATGAGCAGAGTACGCACAAGTATGTGTCCGAGCTTTTAGGCAAGGAAACGATTGATACGAACACCTACGGGAAAAGCGAGGGGCGGAGCGGAAACTACTCGACCAATTATCAGATTTCCGGTCGTGAGCTGCTTACCCCTGATGAAGTGAGAATGCTTGACAACCGCTACGCTATTTTGTTTATCCGTGGCGAGCTTCCGGTAATGGATTTGAAGTACGACATTTTGAAACACCCGAATGTGGCATATACCGCAGACGGGAAAGGTGGCGTGTATCAGCACGGCGAAGTCACAAAAAATGTGGCGACGATTGAAACTCTATATGTTGATCTCGACAGCGTTCCCGAAATGGAGCTTTCGGAAACGACTTACGAGCTGTTGTCCGATGAGGACTTTGAGAACTTATCAAATTGATTGGAGGAAAACAGAATGAATATTTTTCATAAGACTCAGAAGAAAGAAACCCGCAAACTGCCGATGACCGGAAAGGTAAAGAAAGGCTTTCGTTATTACTGTGCGGCGGTTTTAAGCCTGACTGCTATTTTTGCGATGTCTACAACGGCTTTCGCCGCAGGCGATCCGCTTACCGTTGTCAACAACCTGTCCGATTTCATCTTCGGCTTTATCCGTGCGATTGGTCTGATCCTGCTCGGTTTTGGTATCGTTCAGGTAGGACTTTCCCTGAAATCCCACGATCCCTCGCAGCGTGCGAACGGATTTCTGACGCTGGCGGGCGGTATCATTATCGTTTTTGCGAAAGAAATCCTCACTCTGATTACGGGCTAAGAGCAAGCGGTCAGTCTATGATTGAAGCAGGGATTGATGACGGCGACCTTGT
>OLQP01000851.1_pt1 | contig 19538 bp, 24 predicted proteins | sample 1643181 | NCBI WGS metagenome assembly OLQP01 (sample SAMEA3136710, study PRJEB25190) | human gut metagenome | biome: human gut; feature: human-associated habitat; material: faeces | place: Austria | collected 2013 | reverse complement strand
AGGCACCGGTCTTCACAGGGGCATTTTCCTGGATGTCTTTTCTCGCCTGTGCGCCTGCCTTCTTTACTGCTTTTTTCATATCATCCGCCGCAAGCTGTGCGTACTCTTCCAGCCCTTCCATGATCACATCTGCCATCACCCTGGCCGCCTGCATAAGGCTTCCCGGTCAGCGGCTGGTTTACCGGCTGGTTCAGGTTCTTTTCCATTTCCTCAGCCTTGCGGTGGCGGTCAATCGCCTTTGTCAGATCCTCAATCTCCGCTTCCATTCTCTCATAGGTTGCACTGTCCTCCGCAGACAGCACCCCGTTTTCATTCTCATGGGTATCCACAAAATTCTTTGCAGCTTCCCAAACCTTAGCTCTCTTCTCCATTAATTCCTGAATCGTCATAATCCGTATCCTCCTCAGATATATTTTTTGATAAAATTTAAGCGTTCACGCAGATCATCTGCAGAACGCCCTGTAACATTCGTATTCACTTTCTTCTTTTCACACTTCTGGCAGGCATTCTCCGCCGCCCCGAAACATCCATTACAGGGATCGTCCCCCTCAGCACCGGCACTTCCACTTATTCCAGTCCCCTGCATACCAGCACCATTTCCATTCAAGCCAATTTCCGCCTGGTCTTTCACGGATTTTCCGGTCTTTCCATAATACCTCTCCAGCTTATTCATCAGCGCATTATTCACTGCCCGTCTGGAAAACATTACAGAATCAGACGTCCCGTTTTCTGTACGGCCAGCACCTGGATCTCCATTTTCGCCTTCACTGCCCTGTTCCTCTTTCTGGAACAGGATGTCATCCGCAAAGCCAAGCTCCACAGCCTTATTCGCATCCATCCACGTTTCCGCATCCATCAGATGTGACAGCTTCGCCCTGCTCTGTCCCGTTTTCCGTACATAAGCATTGATGATAGATTCTTTCACCGCATCCAGAAGTTCCATAGCCTTCTTCATCTCCGAATGGTCACCCCACGCAACCGTCGCCGGATTATGGATCATCATCATGCTTACCGGACTCATCCATACCTCAGTTCCGGCCATTGCAATGACAGACGCAGCAGATGCCGCAAGCCCGTCAATCTTTACGGTAACCTTCCCCGGATATTCCGACAGCATGTTAAAAATCTGCGCTGCGGCAACACAGTCCCCGCCCGGACTGTTGATCCACAGGGTAATGTCCCCTGTCCCTGCATTCAGTTCATCCTTAAAAAGAGCCGGCGTGACATCATCGTCAAACCAGCTGTCCTCAGCGATAACTCCGTTCATGAACAGGATTCTTTCCTCAGCTTCCTGTCCGCTTTCCAAATTTACCGCTTTCTTTTTCCAGTTCCAAAACTTCTTCACCAGTATCCTTCCCCTTTCCAGATCCGGCAAAGATACCGGCATCCTGTAATTTCGTCATATTTCCATTGATCAGATACAGATCGCCGCCAAGTTCTTCCGGGATCCGGTCCATATTTTCCAGTTCCCGGATATCATTGGCACTCATCCATCCATTCTGTCTTGCCGTGGCATAACCGGTCATCCTTGACTGGTAATCACCCCTGAGCAGCCCATCCACATTGAACTTAAAGAAATACTTCTTCTTTTCCTCCGCAGACAGCAGAGCCCTGACCATTGCCTGTTCCCACCGGCTCACCCAGGGATCCAGTGTATACTTCACAAACTCCAAAGACTGCTGCTCAATGTTGCTGAAACTGGACTTATCCAGATCCCCGACCATATGCGGCGGCACCCTGAAAATCCTGGCAATCTCATCAATCTGAAACTTCCTTGTTTCCAGAAACTGTGCTTCATTCGGTGCAATGGAAATCGGCGTATACTTCATTCCCTCTTCCAGGACAGCAACCTTATTGGCATTGCTGCTTCCCCCGAAAGTGGACTGCCAGCTCTCCCGCACCCTGCCCGGATCCTTCAAAGTCCCCGGATGCTCCAGCACTCCTGACGGAGCGGCACCGTTGGCATAAAACTTGCTTCCATACTCCTCCGCAGCAATGGCAAGCCCGATCGCATTCTTCGCCATGGCAATAGGTGAATATCCGACCAGTCCGTCAAACCCAAGCCCCGGAATATGCAACACATCCGCCGGATGCAGACGCACAATCTTTCCACTCGCTTTCGGATCCGTCCCGGTTCTGCCATCCACATCATCCCCGTCATAAACCAGGTACTCATAATAAAGCCTGCCATGCTCATCCCTGTCCACCGTCATCCGGTCGGGCATCAGCGGATAAAGAGCCACAATTTCACCCTTTCCATTCCGGATGATCTGACTGTACGCATTCCCCCACAAAAGCAAGTGCGTCATTAGAGTCTCCCGGAACACAAAAGAAGTCATCTCCGGATTCGGCTCATCATGCAGCAGAAAATAGAGCGGATGATCCACCGCCTTTTCCTTACCGCCATTATCGTTATACCTGTAAAACTGCAATGGCAGACCCGCCACTGCCTCAGAAAGAATCCTCACACGGGAATACACAGCAGTCATCTGCATGGCGCTCCGTGCATTCACCCTCTTCCCGGAAGCCGTACTCCCCATAAAGAATCCATACCCGCTTCCAGCTGTGCTGTTAGAAGGAGCATCCCTTCCCCGAAATAAATTACTGAAAAATCCCATACACCCTCCTTAAAATACCAACAATCCTCTCTCATCGTAAACGCTGCCACTCTGCCCTTCCTGACGTATACATCTATCAAGCGCCATAATTGCGGCAACAATGCCATCTATCTTCTCCTTAGATTTAGCTTTGGTTACTTTAATATTGCCAGCAGGATCTGTGTCAATAACAACATTACCCGCCATCCATCTAAGCACTGGATTCCCACCGTGAATAATTCTTCCCTCCATCAGTAAGCGATAGAATTCTTTCGTCGGAGCTGACATTGAAGAAAATCCCTGACCAAAAGGAACAATGGTAAAACCTTCGCCCTCCAAATTTTGAATCATCTGAGTCGCATTCCATCTATCCACCGCTATTTCCAAAATGTGATATTTCTCTGATAGGTACATGATGAACTTTTCAATAAAATCGTAATGAATCACGTTTCCCTCTGTAGACATGATATAGCCTTGTTTTTCCCAAATATCATAGGGAACTGAATTAGCTTTCACTCTTCTAGGTATGGTTTCCTCAGGAATCCAGAAGTACGGCAAGAGCACATACTTTTCATTTTCATCTCTCGGCGGAAATATCAATACTAAAGCTGTAATATCCCCTGTACTTGAAAGGTCAAGTCCTGCATAACAGTCTCTTCCTTCAAGTGAAGCCGCCTCAATTGATTCATTTCCTCTCATATATATCGCATCTGGAATCCATGCAACGGTTGAACTCACCCACATATTGCATCGAAGCCATTTGAAAGTAACCTCATCCGCCGGGTTCTGCTTTGCTTCCCTGTATGCATCTCTGAGTCTTTCAATATCAACGGTATATCCAAGAGAAGGATTTACCTTATACCAGTTTTCTTCATCTTCCCAGTCCTCATCATCCTTAAGTCCATAGACCACAGGATAAAAAGTTGGATCCACACGTCTGCCTTCTAAGATATCCACCGCCTTCGTATGAAGCTCATAAGCAATGGAATGTCTATCATTACCTGCAGTCGTTATAATAAAGTGAAGCGGATTCTGTCTTGCATCCGATGAGCCCTTGGTAAGAACATCATACAGCTGCCTGTTTGGCTGGGTATGAATTTCATCGAATACCAAACCGCTTACCGAAAATCCATGTTTACCACCAACCTCCGCTGACAGCACTTGATAGTAACCGGCATTGCTATAATTCACAATACGCTTGGTGGCTCCCATAAGCTTACTTCTTTTCATCAGAGCCGGTGACATCTCTACCATCTGTTTTGCCACATCAAATACGATGGATGCCTGCTGTCTGTCAGCCGCTGCACCATACACTTCTGCGGAAGGCTCATTGTCCGCATACAATAAATAAAGAGCGACAGCTGCTGCTAATTCGCTCTTACCTACTTTCTTACATATCTCCACAAATGCAGTGCGGAACTGCCTGTTCCCATCAGGTTTTACAATCCCGAATATATCTCTTATCAATTGCTCCTGCCACGGTAATAGCCAGAATGGTGTTCCTGCCCATTTACCTTTGGTGTGACAAAGATTCTCAATAAAGGTCACTGCCCTGTCTGCTTTCTTCTTATCATAATGTGAAGTCGGAAGCATGAACTGGGAAGGTTTATAATTCTTAAGCTTCGGATATCCCTTTGGTCTTGGTTCCTTTGCCACTAAGAATCACCCCCAAGCAATGCCTCCATCTCATCTTCCGGCTCCTTACCCTTTGCACTACCAGCCACAATACGTGACCTGGATGAAGGCGTAAGTCCAAACTCGGATGCCGCCTGCAGCATCAGCTTCTGATTGGTATTTGCAATACCAACCCAAGGTGTCTGCTGCTGATATCCTTTATCCGTTTCAAAGGTCGACCCCTCAGAATCTATATGCTCCTGCGCTTCCTTCCATCTGGCATAAGATTGACAGTAGGCCGCAAATGCCGCCATATCCACTTCCGTAAGAACCCCAATCTGATTCATCAAATCAGCTAAACGTTCCCACTCTTTCTTAGCCTCAGGTAATAACCATTCCGGACAGTTAGGCATTCCCTTTGCCGGAATTGGCTCCTTCGTATTCAATTTTCTTTTTCCCGGATTACCTTCCAGCTTTTTCAAAGCTGTAGGCTTTGGCTTTCTTCCTGCCACTGGAATCCCCTCCTTCCTAATTTTTTGCATAAGAAAAGGACCATGTATTTCTACACGATCCTCATTAATAATCATTGATGTTATAGTAATTTACTCAATGCAGACAATTTAGCTTTTATGCTAAACTCATACGTTTCAGACAATTTACGAATCCATTCGGTATCTTCATTTCGATAAGGATCTTTAATAAATCGTTTAATGAATTTCGTAACCTGACTTCTAAATGTCCAGTTAAGATTTGATGAATTATTAACAAGATCAAAATCTTTTACAGTCTGATTTTCATCAACGACTCCCATCAAATACCTTAATATTAAGACATCCGCAAATGTAAATGGCATAATATCATCTTCAAATTGTAACAATGACATATAAGGGCCACCCTGCTTCGTGTCATCTGTAACAAGAGAGTATGCACCAAGGGTTTGCGCTAATGATATTGCATATACTTCGCCCAAATCACCTGAACCATACAAATTTCTGTTTTCATTGACATTATGTTCAAAAATTTTATATACCTGCAAATCTTTTAGCTTCTGATTTGTATAAATTTCTATCCTACCTGCGGCAATATCAGAATCGACCTTGGAGATTACATCCTGCCCATGATTTTCCAACTCGACATTACGAATCTGTTCATAAATAAACACTCCTTCATCAAAAAAATCAAACAAGATATTCTGAAGATTCGCCTTATAGAAATGGATAATAACATTTGTATCTAAAGAGGCTCTCAATCTTCCAAACCTCCTATCAAATCATCCAAGTCATCATCACCGTCATCGTCATCAAACGAAACAAGCTTGTCACTAATATCTTCAATACTAAGCTGATAACATGCAAGCACCTTTTCCAGCGTTTCTTTTGGCACTGCATTATGGTTATAATTATAAATAACATAATCAATATACTCATGTGGTATATCAATCACATTACTTGGTTCATTCAACTTTGCATTGCCACCAACGCTTCGGAGCAAATTGCCAACCTTTTTCATAATTCTCTCATTATCAAGACACAGCTTCTGTTTTAGGTCTATTATGCCTAAACTCTCCAATCTGTTTAATGCCATATCAAAGCTAACATTAAACTCTGACATTATACGAGCAATGTCCATTGCTGACAAACCTTTTTCCCCGAAATCTTGAATCCCGAGATCAATAAATCTGCCTACATCATCAGCCGGCATCAATAAACAGGCTGCAAAATAATTTGCTTCCTGCTCTTTTTTATCAGTACTTCTACCATTAATTGTTATACTATCGTCAATAAATGAACTTTCATCGTTTAAATGCAATATCACATGACCAATTTCATGTGCAAGTGTGAAGATTTCTCTGGATAATCTGCTACAGCTATTTGTAAAAATAATAATATCATTATCCTTCTTTACTGCGAAGCCTAAATCAGCATTGTCTCCGAGAGGATATCTTAATAGCTTATATCCAAGTCTCTCACACTCTTTGAACAGATCAATTATTCCATATCTGCTTATTTTACACTTCACCCTAAATGAATCCGCTTTTATTCGGATTTCTCGTTTCCTACTATCCTGCATGCAAACCCTCCTAAATCATATCCTTGTGCTGTAGCTTTGCACACATATGCTTATTCGCATAAAACAAATCAAGCATATCAAATATCTTTTTAGAAGATGCGCCTTCCTCTCCTGCTCTATATTCAACCACCGGAGACTCGTCAAGTACTCTTGTTATATCTCCCACAGTTACGCCTAGAACTTCAGCAACCTTAGAAAGGATATCCAAAGTAACACTATTGACTCCACTCTCAATTCTTGCATACTTCTGTCTGCTGACACCAATCTGATCAGCGACCTGCTCTTGAGTGAAATTTTTTGCACTTCTCAACGCCTTGATACGGCTACCTAACATTTCATTCATGATAATCCCTCCATTTCTGCTTACTAATATTTTATCACAAAAATGAGAAAAGTCAATCTGAAATGTTATGATTTTGTAACATCATATAATATCATGTTATGTTTTCACATCAATAACAACCTTTTACTCATACCCCCATCTTCTATTTCGCGATTTTGCACAGAAGAGGGGGCGCCGGTCTTGGAGCTTAAGGCCTGTAGAGATTCAAATACCCCCTACCCTCGCTCCATCAGAACCGATATTCCTTGAATCTATCCTCGGTCATTGTCTTTACATTATGATGATGCTCACACAAAGGCTGCCAGTTCGACCTATCCCAGAACAGTTTCTGGTCTCCACGGTGTGGAATAATATGATCCACGACTGTAGCCATAGTAATATGACCTTCTTCATAACACTTCACACAGAATGGATTGCTCTCTAAGAACTTCTTTCTCTCTCGCTGCCATTTGGCACCATAACCACGCTCTGATGCATGGGCTCTGTCCTTTGTATGTAATGGCTTATGTTTCTCACAATACATCTGACCGTGCGGAATCAGTGCTGCACAGCCAGGATGTTTACAAGGAATATTACTTCTATATGGCAATGCATCCACCTCTTTCCCACTCGAAAACAATTTTTCTCGTTGTCGCGGTGCTCCTCAAATACTCGTGCAAGCTCGGCATTTTCATCGCTACTCGCGCAAAAAGCCCCGGAAGTTTTTGGCTTCCAAGGCTCTTCTCTGTCGTACAATTTCTACACTATCATATTAACATATATGCTTATGCCATGTTGGGACAAAGTGTGCCAACCTTATTTCGGTACGACAAAATTATTTAATGCTGATGCATGAATACGATGTACTGTGCGATATGATACATTAAGCTCGTAGGAAATATCTTCCCAGCTCTCGTTTTTCAGATAACGATATTTCAAAAGAAGTCTTTCCTCTGGGTTCTCCATACTTTCAATCGCCGCATTAATTTCTGAACGAAGGTCTACCAATCTGTTTATCTGTGCATCAATCCTCTGCTCATAATCCCATATCTTTTCAATGGTCTTTATAAACGGCGCTTCCAGATTTCTATTCGGATTGGTACCAATCTTTTCTCCATAAGAACATCCCTGAATCGTGCCTCTCATTTCACGAAGCGGTTCCAGCTCCTTCACTTCAACCTGTATCTGCTTATCCAACAGATATGCCTGTTTCAAATACTCTTTAGCCGTCATAAGCCACCTCCGAAAAGTTATTTCCCTCGGATTTACTCTGATTGTCTTATTTCGTCCTGAAGCTTACGGATTAAGAATTCTCCAGCAACCGAAGTCAGCTGTTGATACCACGAACTTCTGAAAAACTTCTCAATCTGTAAAGCCTCATCTATTGCCGACTTGCTTTTGGGATTACGCTTTACCTTTTTGAGTGCGGCTCTGTAATCAGCAACCGCGCTAAGGATAATCGCATTCGCAAGTCTTTCATATGGGTCTTCAAATTGGTTCTTACCTGCCATGTGTTACCCTCGCTTTTACTGCAGCAATCAATCTATTTTGTGTCATATCCTTACTTGCTAAAGCCTTCATAATATCCTCATCTATTGTTCCAGCAGTAATAATATGCTGAACTACCACCGTCTCCGCAGTCTGTCCCTGTCTCCAAAGTCTCGCCACCGTCTGTTGATATAGCTCCAGGCTCCAGGTAAGTCCAAACCAAATCAGGGTATTTCCACCTGATTGCAAATTCAAACCATGCCCGGCAGAAGCTGGATGTATTAATGCCACAGGCAGCTCCCCACGATTCCATTTTCTGATGCTTTCCTCAGAATCCAATTTTTCAAAAGGAATCTTTTTCTCAGTAAGTCTTCGCATAATCCTTGATAAATCATGTTTGAACCAATAAGCCACCATAACAGATCTGCCATTTGCCGCTTCAATCATATCCTCAAGGGCATCCAGCTTCTGATCGTGGATTACAATCTCATCGCCATCATCGGAATACACAGCGCCATTTGCCATCTGAAGAAGCTTCCCGGAAAGAGCCGCTGCATTTGCTGCTGTAATCTCTCCCTTTTTCAAAGGAATAAATAAATCCTCTTCCATGTCCGCATAAAGCTTCGCTTCCTCATCATTCATATAAACCGGATATTCATTACTAATAAGCTCCGGCATCTGTAAATGATCCAAGGCTTTCATAGAAATCGTGATATCGGAAATCTTCTCATAAATCTGTTCCTCAGCTCCATTTCTTAGCTTATAAGAATAAACAATCGGACCATTCATCCTGTCTGGCACAAAATAATTCACACGATACTGGCTGATAAATCTGCCAAGTCTTTCTCCCATATCCAGACATTTAAATTCTGCAAACAGATCCATCAGTCCATTGCTGGAAGGCGTTCCGGTAAGTCCAATTACTCTCTTTACCTTCGGGCGAACCTTCATAAAAGCCTTAAAGCGTTTACTGTTCCAATTTTTAAAGCTGGATAGCTCATCCAGAACTACCATATCCCAGAAAAAATTCACTCCACTTTGTTCAATCAACCACTGCAGATTTTCACGGTTAATAATGTAAATATCTGCATCCGCCTCCAAAGCCTTTTTCCGCTCTGCTGCTGAACCAAGAACAATGGAATATCTCAGGTGTTTCAGATGATTCCACTTATGAATCTCATCACTCCAGGTATTTCTTGCAACTCGAAGTGGCGCCACCACCAAAACCTTACTTACTTCAAAGCTGTCATAAATAAGCTGTTCAATAGCTGTCAACGTAATACTGGTCTTACCAAGTCCCATCCCAAGTATCACGGCTGCTATCGGGTGTTCTAATATATAATTGATTGCAAACTGCTGATAATCATGCGGTTTGTATTCCATCAAGAATCCCTCCAATCTGTCCTGCATCATCCAGGACGAATACTTTATATCCAAGAGACCTTAGCTGGTCATGCCTGTGCTCCTGTAAAACTCTTGGTTTCTTTCCTGACGCCTTCACTTCCACCAACCCAAATTTCCCATCAGGTAATAAAACAAGTCGGTCGGGCCAGCCCGATGAACCGGAATTCCACTTCTCACACAAGCCACCACGCTTTTTAACTTCTCTCACTAATTTCTGTTCAATATATTTTTCACGCATTGCACGCCTCCATCATTCTTAACAGGTGTGCAGGTCGAGTACCTCGTTCCGTAAAACTCTCTTAAGCAGATATTTATTCAAATTCTTCCTAAAGGGACTTTTATGTACTGAGGTTAACGACCTACACAAAAGAGCTTTTTCTTACTCCAAAAAATCCTGTCCTTCCTTAAGCTTCAATCCCACGACCTGCACTCCGGTATTCTTGCGAATACGGTTATAGCCAGCCTTGTCCATCGAAGAATAGAAATCCGTGGTACTACGGATATATTCGCCGTTCTGCATGCAATGCGCTCTGTAAGCCTGATACAGTTCACCCGATTTTTCCTTATAAGATGGATCAATCTCACAGCATTCCTCCAGAAACTGCCCCAGCCAGTCATTGTCCTCGCGATATGCCTGGATAGCAGCCTCTACGACATCTGGAAGTGTTGTATGGAAATTCTTATCAATCGCCCTCTTCGCACCTTCGATAATCCAGCTCATAATCGCAGGACCAGCATGCTCAAACAGATAATCCGCATAATTTTTGATGTCACTTTTACCTGTAATCTTTGCATTGAAGGGAATGACCACCAGCCTTCTCCAGATACCGTCATCATTGGCTCCTACCTTTGGAAGATGGTTGGTATAGAGAACCAATGTATGTGACGGTACAAAGGAAAACGGATCCTTATACTTCTTCTCTGCCTGAATCTCATCCGTAGAGCAAAGCTGCTTCACCACAGCGGTATTCAATCTCATACCTTCCTCCATTTCCGAAGAAATGATGAGACGTTTTCCCTTAAGCTCCGCCATCTCCGGCTTCACATTTCTCTTGCAATTCATAGTCAATGCCTCAGCAGAAAGCTTTCCGGCATAATTTCCAAGCACTCTGAAAATGGTATTCCAGAAGGTACTCTTACCATTGGCACCGCCACCATAAGCAATAATCATGTGCTCTTGATAAACCTTACCGATTGCAGCCATGCCAACCGTCTCCTGCACATAATCAATCAGTTTCTGATCCTTGCAGAAGAAAAGATTCAAGGCATCCAGCCATATCTGTTTCCCATCCTCTCCCGGAGAACACGCAGTAATCTTTGTAATCAGATCCTCAGGATTATGCGGCAGTTCCCCTGCAAGCCCTTTTCGAAGGTCATAGGTTGCATAAGGTGTGTTAATCAGATTCTCGTTTTTATCCAAATCAGACACGGAAATAGCAATCATCGGCTTCGCCGTATTTGCCGCAGACACAATATATTTGTAATCACGTCTCTTCTGAACAAACTTCAGATAAGTCTGAGCACCCATCAGCATATAAACCAAAGGAATAAGCTTTCCATCTACCTCTTTTAAAAGCTCCTTCGGGCCAGCCTGGATAGATTCCTTCGGTACACCTGCATCCTCCAACGCCTTCTCAACTCTTGCCACTTCATCCATAGCATCCTGAAGCTGCAGATCCAAGAATTCCTCAACAGCACCAATCGCCATCTGCTTATCCTCTCGCCAACATTCGCCATCGAACCTTAAAAAGTCTGTAGCACTGGTATATTTCAATTCATTTCCATACTCTCGAACCAACACCTTTGCCTGTCCGATATCCGAATAATCTTCAGGCTTCAATGAAGCACTTTCAAAATCTGCGTTATATTCATCAGGTGGCACATACCCTTCCTGATTCACAATACTTTTCTTGAAGAACTTCACTGCGCTGTTCCAGATAGTCTTAAGCTCCGACTCCGGTAGCGGCGGATCACATTTCTTTGCATGTTCTAAGAATGCCTCGTGTGCCTTTTCCGTAATTCCATAGCGTTTCAGCACACGCCCGGCAAAACGGCTCATAGTATTATTTCTGCTACCTTCCAGAATCTGCCCACCAGATGCGCTCTCCGAATCCTCGGAATCAAAATCTTCTTCCTCAGCTACCTGACTGACATCAATTTCTTCATCAATAGTCATCCAGCCATCATGTACCAATACTTCTTCACAATCAGCACCGAAGATAAATCTTGCTGCATCCAATGCATTTCCATCAAAGAAGGGATACTCCTTCTGCAACGCCTTCTTCAGATTTCCATACACTTCTGCATCTGTAATCTCTGAAATAGGAAAATAGATGTGATATCTCGGCCTGGCAGACTTGCCCTCCTTCGGAAGCAAATGATGTCTACTGGAAGCAAGCATATATTCCATATCAGGGAATATTTTCTCCAGCTTTTCAGCCGTAATCCACTCTGCCGGTTCCTCTGAATGGTCATTATCAATATCCATGACAATCACATCTGAACGAATGAAATTACCAATACCTCGATAGCTTCCTTTGTACTCTGCACAAACATGATCTGCCTTCACCGCCTCCCGAAGCTGCTCCGGCGTACTCACCGTCACCCGGTTCGGGTAGCTGCAGTTTGCGGCCTGGCCAATGCAGTTTGCTGTAAAAATCGTTACCTGCATATCTCAAACCTCGTTTCTATAAAGTAAGGAACAAAATCCTCCTAACTTCCTAAGCGGGTTTAACCTACATTTTTCCGGTCGTAGGACAAAATTTGCAAAAAAATAACAGCCAGAGCAGTATCTCTTCCTTATAAAAGTAAAAAATGCCCTGACTGTTTTCAAAACTTTTTTTCAAAAAAATATGCTCTCGACCGGAAAAACAATTTCCAGATGCGCTTAGGAAGATAGAAAGGCACGAAAGCCATTCGGAAAGCGAGGTGCTGCAGATGCAGACAGAAACGATTGATAAAAGCCAGCAGGCTACACCGTCCATCGATGAAGAGCTTATTGACACTCTCATTGCAATCAGTGTTGTAGCCAAACGACTGGCAGCCAATCTAAGACAACAGAATACAGAAAATGGAGGAAAACAAGATGAGCAAAATGAGTGAATTATCTCAGGTTCTTGATGAAATGATTGCCTGCGGCGAAGGAATGATCAAAGCTGCTAACGCAATCAAAGACATCTTCTCTTCTACCGAAGAAACACCCGAAAAAACAGAACCCAAGTCAACCAAGAAAGCCACCAAGGCTCCTGAACCGGCTAAAGCTGAGGAAGCACCAGAACCTATCTACACCAAGGAAGATGTTCGTGCCGTGCTCGCTTCTAAATCAGCCGCCGGATATAAAAAGGAAGTCAAGGAGCTTCTTGAGAAATATGGTGCTCAGCAGTTAAAGCAGGTAAATCCTGATGACTATGCAGCCCTTCTTAAGGAAGCCGAGGTGATTGGAAATGCCTAAACACGCATATCTCTCTGCTTCTGCCAGTCACAGATGGTTAGCCTGCCCACCAAGCGCAAAGCTCTGTGCCAATATTGCGGATCAAACATCCAAATATGCACAGCAGGGAACCGATTGTCATGAGCTGTGCGCCTACCTTGTAGAAAAAGCACTTGGCAGAGCTGTCACTGATCCGACAGAAAACCTGACCTTCTACGATGCTGAAATGCAAATTTGCGCAGAGGAATACAGGAATTATGTCCTGGAACAAATCGAAGCAGCCAAGGAATTCTGCAAGGATCCGCAGGTCATGATTGAGCAGAGATTGGACTTCTCCCGCTGGGTTGAAAACGGCTTTGGAACCGGTGACTGTGTCATCGTTGCAGATGAAATTCTACAGATCATTGATTACAAGCATGGTCTCGGTATCCTGGTAAGTGCCGGTGATGAGGAACATGGTGGAAACAGTCAGATGATGTGCTACGCCTTAGGTGCCTTAGAAGCCTTCGGAGATCTCTACGACATCCATCAGATAAAGATGACCATTTTCCAGCCAAGACGTGACAATATCAGTACTTACACCATTTCCAAAGAGAAGCTTCTGAAATGGGCTGACGAAGTTCTGGCACCTACCGCACAGCTTGCCTATATAGGCGAAGGCGAATTCAAAGCTGGTGACCACTGCCAGTTCTGTAAGGTAAAAGCCACCTGCCGAAAGCGTGCAGAGTACAATCTGGAGCTTGCAAAATATGACTTTGAAATGCCTGCCACCCTGGATGACATTGAAATTGCTGCAATCTTAGCAAAGGTGGATGAAATGATTTCCTGGGGAAATGACATCAAAGAATATGCCTTACAGCAGGCCCAGTCTGGTGTTCACTTCGATGGTTGGAAAATCGTAGCAGGAAGATCCAATAGAAAATTTACTGATGAAGCCGCTGTGGCATCCAAAGTAAAAGACGCGGGCTACGACCCGTATGAGAAAAAGCTTCTTAGCATCACTGCCATGAGCACAATGCTCGGAAAGAAGAAATTCGAAGAGCTATTAGGTGAGCTTGTGTATAAGCCACCAGGTAAACCAACATTGGTACCGGAATCTGATAAAAGACCGGCAATGAATACAGCAATAGATGATTTTAGCGTATAAGTCCAGTCTCAATGCTTAAAACAGATTGGCTGCTCGCAGACATATCTGTTTAAGCATTAGAGACGACAACGGAAATGAGCAAGTAGCCTGATAAGGCGGATTGCGAATTTACGTAGGAATCATGAAAGTGCAAAGCACGAAATGATTCCGTGGACTTATACCACAAGACAAATAAAGGAGGGCCAATATTATGGCAAAGATTCAGAACCCTACAAAGGTAATCACAGGAGTAAACACACGTTGGAGCTATGCGAATGTATGGGATGCCAAGAGCATCAACGGAGGCGCACCGAAGTACAGTGTCTCTCTCATCATTCCCAAGTCCGACACCGTAACCGTTAACAAGATTAAGGCAGCTATCGAAGCCGCTTATGAGGAAGGTCAGAGCAAGCTTAAGGGAAATGGTAAGACCGTTCCTGCACTCTCCATCCTCAAAACACCTCTTCGTGACGGTGATTTAGAGAGACCTGACGATCCGGCTTATGCAAATGCATATTTCATCAATGCGAACAGCGCTTCTGCGCCTGGCATCGTGGATGCAGACCGTCAGCCTATCCTTGAGCGATCCGAAGTGTATGCATTGATGGTAAGCATTCCCAAGGACGGACAGGTATCAATCAGTATGTAATCGTATCTGCTCTTTAACGGTTCCAGAACCTCTGCAAGCATCCTCTCCGCACCCATTTCTGTTCTAAGCTTTGCATCCACCACAGACAGATAAATAGATGATGGAAGATAATCCACGCCGTCTCTACTCTGAATATAATCCTCAAAGCTCTCTGTCACCTCTTCTTCAATCTGAGCCATCATCAGATGGCCAATCGTATATTCCAAGACTCCGGTATCCTCTACTCCGTAACAGGTAGTCAGATTTGCCTGACTATCAAAATCTACCGTCAGCACCTTCTTGCCCAGTTCCTTCAGAGAATAAGCCAGGTTAAGTGTGGTCGTGGTTTTACCCACGCCACCTTTTTGTGAACCGATAACAATAATCTTTCCCATAATTACTGCACCTCTCTTCCGTTATATTCAGTGCTACTTTCAGCCACAAACTGAGCATGGAGTTGTTCTTTCTCTGCCTGAAAACGCTTCTGGAGCTTCTTCATTTCCTTCTCCATGAATTCCGTTTCTGCCTTTGCCATTGTAGCCTTTTCTGCATCCGGAGTAATAATCAGCTTCCCATCCTCACAGCTGACACTGATGTAATCACCAATCTCAAATCCCATTTCCTTAAGCCATTGACCTTTGAGAATGATGGTAGGTGTTGCCTTGTAGTTATATCCGCTCTGTTCGTGAACCTTCATGCTTCTAATCTTCTGATTTTTCATAAGCTTGTCTCCTTTTTCAATCAAATGTCATTTTTTGAAAATCTTACATAGTCTTATGTATCAATCTGTGCTATACTTTTCACAGGCAAATCTGCCAATACACATCCTGGAGGCTGTCATGAGTGAAGAGAAAAATGGTTCCTATAAGGGCTTAACCGAAGCTCGTCGAAGAGCAAACAAAAAATATAATGATCGTTTCGTTGAAATTAAGGTTCGTGTCACCCCAGAGAAGCGTGCCATCATTAAGGACCACGCAGAAAAGATGGGTGAAAGTGCCACAGCCTTTATCAATAGAGCAATCGATGAAGCCATGAAACGCGATCAGGAATCAAATCCCGAAACGTAAAAAATCCGGTGACGTATGGATACATTTCCACACATCACCGGATGATTTTTTCTCTCAAAAATTATCTCCGTTGTGTAATTTTCTATATGAGTATATTTGCAACAAGGCTCCCCATCTGCATGTTTTTTCGTTATTTTTTTACACATTTCAAATGGTCTAAACCTGGTCTAAAACAGAACTGTGAAGCTTTCCTTTCCCCGATAAATCAAGACTTTTTAGAGAGTTACCAGTATATTGCCGTGGCATACAAAGAGTACGCGTATACTCATATTTTCTCCTTTCAAAATGCGCTATCCTGCTGTCATTTGCAGCGATTTGCGCGGTGTAAATTCTTCTTTATGTATCGGTCATTTCTATACAGAAAATGCAAAACTTAGCAAAATATTGCAAGATGTGTACAATAATCGTAGTGGAAACGTAGTAAAAAGCGGGTGGAGGTACTACTGACTTTCCTCACTTAAATGCGATTGAATTCTTTCATCAATGAGAATATTAACATTGTCTCCGACAAAAGCCTTAAATGGGAATCCATCAACATCTATTATTTCAGATTTTAATGATACTTCTACACCCAGACGCTTGCTATCATTTATTATTCTATAATCAAAAAGAGACTCTGCGCTCCCTTTTGCTTGTTTAATACAAGACAGAAGTTCTTTTTCAGTTGATACTTGTGGTAAAATTCCAAGTATCAATGCTAATTCACTTAATAACTCTTTCTTTACCGCAAAACTTTCATCTACCGTTTTATCAAGTGCAGCAAATTGCAAAGAACGAACAATGTCAGAGAATTGAGCATAGATTTGTTCATTACTTTTTTCTTCCCAATAACTAACTTCATTAGCGGCTGCAGACGGCTTTCCATTAAACGTTGTATTCGGTGAAAAAGCGTAATAACTTTCCACCGCCCCCCGTCGAAGAATAAAACATCCTAAATTTTCTAAAATATCAAACAGTACAGTAATTCTCTTCTTAAGACTTATCCACTCATGTGAATCTGGCCAAGTTGCTAGTTCATCTGCACTAACCGTAAATAACCGCGCAACCAATGCACGACGGATAATTTTATCTTCCTCTGCTTCTGGATCTCGGTTTATCCAATACGGATGTTGGTTAAAAATCGTTACCATATTCTCTTTTTGAGTTCGAATTAACTCATCTGTTTTTGTCTTTATATCCCTAATCATACTTTGAAGATCCCCATTGCCATAATCATTAGCAATGTCAGTTGCTTCAGGTAAACCCGAAAATAAATTAATAATACTATTATCATCTGTAAAGCCATCTAAATCCGTTAAGACACATACTTCTTTACCAATAAGTCTAAACAATTTTGTAATAATAGGGAACTGTCCTTTTCCTTCAACCGGAATAATTTGTGAACCTGCCACATCTAAATTTAAGTTAAGTCTATTGCAAAGATATCGACATAAAATCATATCGCTGGAACCTTCAATAAGCATTACTTTTTTAGCAAAAAAGCCCTCATTATATATAAGACTCATTCGCAAAAGAAATTCTTTCAATTTTGCGCTATTCAATTCCGGTGTATCTGGCGAAATTTGTTTAGGTAATGCATCTTTACTAAAAAACACAAAGTTACACAACTCAGATGCAGTATTTAATTCAAGCATCTCTGCAGAATGGGTTGAAATAATAATAGTTTTATTGTATCTTTTTGCAGCACTTTTCATCTCACGAAGAAGATATGATTGTAATTGCGGATGCAAAGATACTTCTGGCTCATCAATTAATAATACTTCAACCACTTCATCAAATAGGGCAGCCAAAATTGAAATAACATTAACTAATCCACTTGCTTCTGCTGCAACTGAGTATTCTTGCTCACTATCGGTCTTTCCAAAAAACACCTTCATATGTCCAGCATCCCAACGAATAAAAATATTTCTATTAAATAACACCGATAACCTCTCAGATACCTTAATAAAAACATCCTTTCGTTCGTCCATTGCAAAGAAATCTCCACTTGCAGTTTCAATTTGTAAACGAGCACGTTTTGTCGCTTGATCTCCAAGTGTATAATCATCAATGGTATAACTGTATTGATTTGTTTTTGATCTATATTGTTCCATATTTCCAATTCTATTTGATGATAAATATCGAACCTTATCGCCACCTAACTTTCTTTTCATAATATCCCTTATTTTTTTCAATGTTTGAGTCTTTCCGGAAGCATTTGTACCAACCAATATTGTTAATCCCGAATACAGTGTTATTTGAACCTCTTGGTTGCCAAAAATCTTTTCTACGTTAAACTGTAATGTATGAGGATATTCCATAGTAATCACCTTGTCTTTCTCACATAAATTATATAATACTATTTCTTCTTTGATATATTTCTACTCGCGTTGTTCAACGGATTTATTGTACCATATTTATACAAGATTCTCTATACAAAAAACGCCCTGCAACCGCAAAGCGTCTTTCGTTTTCTTCTATAATCATATCGCCTTAAACATCTTCTGCAACACCGTCTTTTCTCCCTGCGTCCGTTCCAATTCCTTTCTGGCATTCTGCAGGTCTTCCAGCCGCTTCAATTCATCCTCTGCATCCTCAAGTCCCAGATGCGTATCCGAAGTTTTCACATCACCTATGGTCTCGTTTTTTATTTCTTTCAGTGGAAGATTGGTCGTGATGATCAAAGGTCGTCCCGAACGGACCCTGCGGTCTATGACACTAAAAACAGTTCCTAATGCATATTCTGAATTTCGTTCCACTCCAAGATCATCAATAACCAAAAGCTGGTAAGAAGCCAATGCATTGATATATTCCGTTTTGTCTGCCAGCGGAAATATATCATCGATAATAGTATTGAAATTTGTCATCTTTACTGTTACTTCCTGCTTAAGAAGTTCATTGGCAATGCACCCGGCAATAAAACTTTTTCCAGTGCCAACCGGCCCCCAGAACAAACAGCCTATATGATTTCTTTTCATTTCATCCCAGTTCTCAACATAGTTTTTTGCTCTATGCATGACTGCATCTGATATATCTGCATTCTCAAATGTCCACTCTTCCATTCTGCTCTCATCAAAACAGATGCTCGTATTTCTGCAGACTAATTCCCGGTGCTCTTTGTCTTTAAAATATTTTTGTTCTGCTTCATATGCTTTTCTGTCACAGGCACATTGCCTGGAATGTTTCTTCATTCCCATAAAGACACCCTCGGGAAAAAAAGCTTCTTTCGCTTCCTCACAGACTTTGCAGTATCGCAAACCATCACTGCCTACACATACGGTATCTTCTTCTCTCATCACAAACTCTCTCCTTCTCCATAGCAATAATTTACTTCATGATATTTATTTCTTTTATATTTCTCAGTTACTTTACTAGGTGCCATATTTCCGACTCCTGCACAGCCATTTTTACGACCAGATGATAGTTGCTTTTCCGACTTTATCGCAGCCATCTTTTCATCCGCCTTATCGTCAACCGGCTGTAAAACTATCTCATCAGATGGAATTCTCACATACAAATGATTGGGTTTTGAAAATCCGCCGGACTTGCGAAACACTAATCCCACATCATCTAATTCCTTCAATGCTGTTTTTACAGAAGATTTACATTTGCCGATTTGAACAGACAATTCCTCTATTGGAAAGATCAGATAAACATTTCCATACTTGTCTATCCAGTTATTCTTTCTCGATATCCGCGCCCGGTCATACAAAATCATATAAAGGAATTTTGCAGTTTGAGAAATTCGCAGTTTTAGCAAAAACTTCGGAAACTGGAAGTACTGAAGCATCTGCTCTGACTCCTTCATGTATT
>OLQP01000843.1_pt1 | contig 19803 bp, 14 predicted proteins | sample 1643181 | NCBI WGS metagenome assembly OLQP01 (sample SAMEA3136710, study PRJEB25190) | human gut metagenome | biome: human gut; feature: human-associated habitat; material: faeces | place: Austria | collected 2013 | reverse complement strand
GGATAGCAAGTAATATGTAATGAACTAGGTCTTAACGAAGAGGAGAAATAGATAATTTCCAGTTTAACAACTTGCCCTTTGAGAGAGGAAAAATCCTTTTCTCAAAGGGCTTTTTCTATTTATACAGATATTCGAAAACTACAGGATAAAGCCAAAACTTCATATACTCTAAGCACTAGGAGGTTGTGGTTTGGTTATGAACAGCAGTTTGCCAGAAGTACACTCAGAACTTGTTTTGGAATGATCAGAGAAGAACATGCCGTTGAACGGGAGTTGCAGTTATGTGGGTATTTTTGTATAATAACTTCCGGATATTATACACTTCCGCTGGAGGACAATACAAAAGTATCCAGCCTGAATTTTAACAGGGACTTCCTGACAGCAGAGTGGATTCGGGTCAGTGAGTTTTCCGGGCCATACACACAGCTTCATGTTTCTTCACAGAGAGAGCTGGAAGTGGCTGCAAAACTGCTGAAGGGTGATTATCTGCATCGAGCAATTGTATTGGAAGAAGATATTACCATAAGCAATCTGACAGAACCATATTTTGACTGCCTGGAATACGATTGCTATATCAAGGGCAGTTATACAGAAAACGGAGAAGAAAAGCACCATACGATCACGCTAGAACATGCGACAGCACCGCTGATCAATGAAAATGTCGGTACGATTGACGGAATAGATATTCTGGGAACGGTAAACGGCAAAGAAGAAGCGTCCGGTGAGGATACTTGTTTCGGAGCTTTTGCCAGAAAAAATTATGGTGCAATACAAAATTGCCGCATAGTCGGAACGACAAACAGTTTTAATGAGATCATCAGATCTCGTATTGAAGGCAGTGCAGAATATTTTGGCGGTTTTGCAGGACATAACTACGGATATATTACAAACTGTGAAATACACGACACTGACATCGTATGGAATGATCAGGAAGCTACAAAAGGAGGAAGAAAACAGGCATACGTTGGCGGAATCACAGGGGCGAATGATGCAAGAGCTGTTCTTTCCGATGGCAAAATGCACAATGCAGCGGTTGGTGTGCTGTCAGACCATATCCGGGATACCGCACAGACGGTTTATCTTGGAGGATTTGCAGGAAGCAGTTCCGGAAAAATTCAGAGAGGAATCCTGGAAAATGGAAAAATCGGCAGCATTACAACAAGATCAGATGTTCAAAGCATTGGCAGACTGTATGCGGGTGGAATTGCCGGAAGAGATGATAAGCAGACACAAGAGAGTGAGGATGCGTTCCGCTATGAAAGCAGCATCACGCAATGTCAGATTATGAACACCAGTGTAGGCAGTGCATACACCGCAGGCGGCATTATTGGAGAGAACAATTTCAGTGTGATCTCTGAAAATACGATGGATGGAGTATCGGTTTATGGCGGATGCGAGTATGCCGGACATATTGCCGGAATCTGGAGAAGTACCTGTTGTGCAGCAAAAGACAATTATATAGCAAATGCCAGGACAGCTACCGATACCGGAACAGCAGACATCGCTGCCGGATATGTAGAAAAGCCGGATGCTTATGATGGTGTCCATGCGACAGTCATGGTTCGTGCAAACGATAACAACACGAAAATAATAACAGGAGAGCAAAGTATGTCATATAAAAAAGGATATTTTGTGTGCTGCGTTGATCACAAAGGAGCACATCAGTTATTCTATGAGATGAAGTATTCAGGCAGTGAATGGTAAGAAGAAAAACGAACGCTAAGAAAAGCTTACCATTGACACTGTGACGGCTATCTCATATAATAACAACAGAAAACAGATTACAAAGAAAGACAGGGCATGGTCTGTTGTCAGGGTACAACAGGCCATGCTTTTTTGAAAGGGAGGTTTTTTATTTATCATGTCCAGTGACTCGACTTCATTGGTTATTATTCTGGTCTGTCTTGTTTTGTCCGCATATTTTTCAGCGACCGAGACAGCCTTTTCCACGATGAGCCATGCACGTATGAAAACAATGGCAGACAAGGGTGACAAATCCGCAGCACTTGCACTTCAGCTGGCAGATAATTACGACACGCTGCTTTCGGCGATCCTGATCGGCAACAACCTGGTCAATATTCTGCTCTCATCTGTGGCGACACTGCTCTTTGTCAAATTTCTGGGTGAGCAGACAGGGGCGAGCGTTGCAACAGCTTCCGTCACGGTTGTCGTGCTGATCTTTGGTGAAATCTCGCCGAAAAGCATTGCCAAAGAATCACCGGAGAAATTTGCCATGTTTTCCGCACCGTTTATCCGTGCCTTGATGGTGCTTTTAAAACCATTTATCTGGATGTTCGCTCAATGGAAAAAGCTGCTTGTCAAACTGTTCAACAAGCCTTCGGATGACCGTGGGATCACGGACGAGGAGCTGATGACGATTGTGGAAGAAGCAGAGCAGGAAGGCGGGATCGATGCCGATGAAAGTACACTGATCCGCAGTGCGATTGGTTTTATGGATCTTGAGACAAGTGATATTTATACGCCGCGTGTGGACATTGAGAGTATTCCGCTGGATGCGACAAAAGAAGAAATCGCAAAAATGTTTCTGGATACCGGATTTTCAAGACTTCCAGTTTACGAGGAAGATATCGACCATATTGTCGGCATTGTCAACCAGAAGGATTTCCACAATTTCATTTATCATACCGACCGACCTCTGAAAGATATCATCCGCCCGGTGCTGTTTATCACACCGACGATGAAGATCGGTGTCCTGCTGAAAAAGCTTCAGGACAGTAAAACTCACATTGCGATCATTCTGGATGAATTTGGCGGAACGGAAGGTCTGGTTACGATTGAAGATATCATCGAAGAGCTGGTCGGTGATATCTGGGATGAGCATGACCGTGTCATCAAAGAAATCGAAAAAATTTCAGACCGGGAATATCTGATGAGCGGATCGGCAAATATTGATAAAGTATTTGAACTGCTGGATATCGAGAAAGCGGTGGATGTCAATACCTTGAGCGGCTGGATCATGGAAGAGCTGGGGCAGATCCCGAAAGAGGGGGACAGTTTTGTAAGTGACGGCGTGAAAGTAGTTGTCCTGAAGATGGATGACCATCGTGTTGATAAAGCAAAAGTTTATCAAAACGTTCAAAATAATGCAGAAAACGAAGGAAACCAGGAAAAATAACAGCAAAAACATTCGAATAATGCAAAAATCTTTCAAAAAACTGCTTGACGGAAAAAATAAAATCGGCTATAATGCATAGCAAATCCATAGGGATAAAGACGCAGACAATGGAGCCTGTAAAAGGGAGCCATTGTCTGCGTCTTTTTTTGTAACAGTTCAGCCGTGACAAAATGCAAAAAAATATGAATGCAAACAAGTTTGCAAATGAATATTTTTATGTATTTTGATATGGCACTCTGCCAAAAGCGAGATTTTAGCTGCGATAGCAGCGAAAAAGGCGATGGAATCGCCAAATCGAGCTTGCATGGCTGAACTGTTGATGTTGATTTTATTCTTACTAAATAAACGAACAGGAGGATTACTATGAGACTTACCCCGAAGGAACAGGAAAAACTGATGCTTCACATGGCGGGAAATCTTGCAAAAGAGAGAAAAGAACGCGGCGTGAAGCTGAATTATGTAGAGTCGCTTGCTTATATCAGTTCGGAACTTCTGGAACTGGCACGTGACGGAAAAACGGTTGTGGAACTGATGCAGCTTGGAACGAAGATCCTTACCAAAAAAGATGTTATGGATGGTGTTGCAGATATGCTGGAAGAAGTACAGGTAGAGGCAACTTTTCCGGATGGAACCAAGCTGGTAACGGTACATAATCCGATCCAGTAGACAGGAGGCATCCCCGCAGATGATCTGCGGGCGAATCTTGAAGAAGGAGGACAACAAACCATGAAAATCGGTGAAATTATTCCTGCAGACAGAGAGATCACACTCAACGAAGGAAAAAACACAGTGAAAATTCTTGTTGCGAATAAAGGGGACCGCCCGGTGCAGGTGGGATCTCATTATCATTTTTTTGAAGTAAATAAATGCCTTTCTTTTGACCGTGAGGCAGCTTATGGATATCATCTGGACATTCCGTCCGGGACATCGGTCCGTTTTGAGCCGGGCGAAGAAAAAGAGGTTCAGCTCACACAGATGGGCGGCAGAAAGCGTGTATTTGGATTAAATGACCTGACAAGAGCCAGAGCAGAAGAAGATACGAAAAAAGCTTCTATGGAAAAAGCAGCATTAAAAGGTTTGGTATAGGAGGATGGCAGATGAGCGTAAAAATTTCCGGTGAAAAATATGCAATGATGTACGGCCCGACCGTGGGCGATAAAGTAAGACTGGCAGATACAAGCCTTGTCGTTGAAGTGGAAAAAGATTTTACCACATATGGAGATGAAATTAAATTCGGAGGCGGAAAAACCATCCGTGACGGTATGGGACAATCCGTTAAGACCTGCAGCAAAGACGGAGATCTGGATCTGGTCATCACAAATGCACTGATCGTGGATGTGACCGGAATCATAAAAGCAGATATCGGTATCAAAGACGGCAAAATCGTCGGAATCGGAAAAGCAGGAAACCCGGATATTATGGACGGCGTAACTCCGGGCATGACGGTTGGAGCTTCCACAGAGGCACTGGCAGGAGAAGGCATGATCGTAACTGCCGGCGGAATCGATACCCACATTCATTTTATCAGCCCGCAGCAGATCGACTGTGCACTGTACAGCGGCGTGACAACGATGATCGGAGGCGGTACCGGTCCGGCAGACGGAACCAATGCAACGACCTGTACACCTGGACCGTGGAACCTGAAAATGATGCTCAAAGCAGCAGAAGAATATCCGATGAATCTTGGATTCCTCGGAAAAGGAAACTGTTCGGATGAAGCACCGCTGATCGAGCAGGTCAAAGCGGGTGCAATGGGACTGAAAATCCACGAAGACTGGGGTGCGACACCGGCTGTTATCAACCACTGCCTGAATGTAGCAGATGAGTATGATGTGCAGGTAGCGATCCATACCGATACGCTGAATGAGGGCGGATGCGTCGAAGATACCCTGGCAGCGATCGGAGGTCGAACGATCCATACTTACCACACCGAGGGTGCAGGCGGAGGACACGCACCGGACATCATTCGTGCAGCGGCAGCAGGAAATGTACTTCCGTCATCCACAAACCCGACCATGCCATACACGGTCAATACACTGGATGAGCATCTGGACATGCTGATGGTATGCCATCATCTGGACAAAAAAATCCCGGAAGATGTCGCATTTGCAGATTCCAGAATCCGTCCCGAGACCATCGCAGCAGAAGATGTTCTGCATGACATTGGTATCTTCAGTATGATGAGTTCGGACTCTCAGGCAATGGGACGTGTCGGCGAAGTTATCACACGTACCTGGCAGACAGCAAGCAAAATGAAAGACGAACGCGGAGCACTTCCGGAAGACGAAGGCAAAGGAAACGACAACTTCCGTGTAAAACGTTATATCGCAAAATATACGATCAATCCGGCATTGACACATGGTATTGCAGATTATGTAGGTTCTGTGGAAAAAGGCAAGTTCGCAGACCTGGTACTGTGGAGACCGGCATTCTTCGGTGCAAAACCGGATATGATTATCAAAGGCGGCATGATCATTGCATCTAAGATGGGTGATGCAAATGCATCCATCCCGACCACACAGCCAGTTCTCTATCAGCCGATGTTCGCAGCACATGGAAAGGCAAAAAATGAAGCATGCCTGACCTTTGTCTCCAAAGCAGCTTACGATGCAGATATCAAAGATGCATACGGACTGGAAAAAACCGTTGTTCCGGTAAAAGGATGCCGCACGATTGCCAAGAAAGACATGGTATTTAATAATCGCACACCGAAGATCACCGTAGATCCGGAAACCTATGAAGTGACGGTCGACGGAGAATCCATCACATCCAAACCGGCACAAAAACTGCCGCTTACACAGCTGTATAACTTATTTTGATGTCCAAGGGAGAAATGGACATAAAATGGATGCTTGCATACATTTTTATGTCTATGAATCCCGCCAAATCATGAAAAAGCAGCCATTTTTCGCAGAAAAATGAGCGGATTTTGAATGATTGCAAAATTGCGAGAGTTATATTATAACGGAGCAATTTTGAGGACATCAATTTAAATAAAGAGTTAGGAGGAACAAAATGTTAGGAGTTTGCCTTTTATTTGTGGGAATTGTACTGATCAACAACGGCATGTGTACGCTGTACAAAGTCGAAGGCAAATCGGCGGCAGTGATGAATTTGCTGACCGGAGGCCTGTCGGTCTTTATCAATTTCGTGAGCCTGGTACAGGGCAACTATTATGCGGCAGGAACCGGACTTCTGTTTGGATTTACCTATCTGTTTGTCGCATTCAGCAAGATTTACAAGCTCAGCCCGATTCCGTTTGCATGGTTTTCCACCTTTGTTGCAGTCAATGCACTGATCTTTGGAACCATCGAGGGAATTACCGGAAGTGCAGCACTTGGAATTACCGCAGATATCCGCTGGGCAGGTATCTGGTATCTGTGGGCAATCCTCTGGGGAACTGCATTTGTAGAAGATATCGTGGGCAAAAAGCTCGGAAAATTCGTACCGCTGCTTCAGGTGTTTGAAGGCGTGGTCACCGCATGGATTCCGGGAATCATGCTGATCTTAGGAGTATGGTAGAATGGTTTGTGAAAAAGTAATCGGAAAATTAAAAGATGTGGATATCACAGGAAAAACAGTAGAATATGTGGATATCGAATGGCATGAAGCATTTAAAAAGATCCATCGAAAAGTGACCGGCCAGGGTCGTGAGGTGGGCATCCGTATGGATGATTCCATTCTGACAAGAGGACTGTTCCAGGATGATGTGATCTATGATGCAGACGGTGTGGTGATCGTGGTCAACACACCGCCGTGCGAAGTGATCGAAGTATCGCTTGCACCGGGACACGAAAAATATGTTGCAAAGGTCTGCTACGAGATCGGCAACCGCCATGCACCGCTTTTCTGGGGCGATAAAGAAAATACCTTTATCACCATTTACAATGAGCCGATGATGGCGATGCTGGAAAAACTGCACGGGGTAAAAGCAGAAAAAACCGTGCGGAAACTTGATTTTGACCGACGGATTTCCGCAGCGATCCACAACCATCATCACTGAGAATATAAAAGATATTACGGTGCCGGGGCAGAATGTGCTCCGGCATCACAAAAAGAGAGGAACGGATATGGACAGAGAACAGGAAATTCGCCGTTTCTTCTTATTGCAGGTAAATGACGCACTTTTCCCGATCGGAGGCTATTCTCACTCGCAGGGACTGGAAACTTACATCCAGCAGGGAAGCGTCTGCGATGAGAAAACAGCGGCAGAATATATTCATAAAAAACTGCGTTTCGCACTTGCTTATACCGATCTGCTGGCAGTTCGTCTTGCGTGGGAACTGGCAGATCAAAATGATGCAGACGGACTGGATGAGCTGGAAGAAATCCTCGGAGCATCCAGGATTCCTTTTGAACAGCGGGAAGCGTCCAGAAAAATGGGTTCCCGTTTTGCAAAAACAATCGAAAAATTGCATGCAGAAACGATGCCGATGAAAAACAGAGAAATTTTTGAAGCGTATCTGGACGCAAGAAAGGGAAAAGCGGTCAGTCACTGCATTGTGTACGGAGTTTTCTGTGCGGCTCTTGGAATTGAGGAAGAAGAGACGTTGTATCATTATTTATATGCACAGACTTCCGCAATGGTAACAAACTGTGTCAAAACCATCCCGCTCAGTCAGAGTGCAGGACAGCAGCTTTTGAGCGGATGTTATCCGGAATTTGCAGAAATTCTGGAAGAGATCCGAACTTACAGCGAAGATGATCTGTGCCTGTCAGCACCGGGATTTGATATTCGTGGAATCCAGCACGAAAAACTGTATTCCAGATTGTATATGTCATAGCAGGAGGAAAAAGTATGTCATACGTGAAAATTGGAGTTGCCGGCCCGGTAGGTTCCGGAAAAACAGCACTTATCGAAGCATTATCAAGAAAAATGGCAAAAGACTACAGCATTGGTGTCATCACCAATGATATTTATACAAAGGAAGACGCACAGTTTCTGGCAAAAAACAGTGTTCTTCCGGTCGAGCGGATCATCGGTGTGGAAACCGGCGGATGCCCGCATACGGCAATCCGTGAAGATGCCTCGATGAACCTTGAAGCAGTGGATGAAATGATGGAGCGTTTCCCGGATATTGAACTGCTCTTTATCGAGAGCGGCGGAGATAACCTTTCCGCAACCTTCAGCCCGGAACTGGTAGATGCCACGATTTTCGTGATCGATGTCGCAGAAGGAGATAAAATTCCGAGAAAAGGCGGCCCTGGTATCACAAGATCAGATCTGCTTGTCATCAACAAAATCGATCTCGCACCATATGTCGGAGCAAGTCTGGAAGTCATGGAACGTGATTCAAAGAAAATGCGTGGTGACCGTCCATTCCAGTTTACCAACATCCGCGGGGATGAAAATGTGGATAAAGTAGTAGAATGGATCAAAAAAAGTGTATTGCTGGAAGATCTGTAAGCATAATGTTCGACTTGAACGCAGAGAAGCGGATTGTGAATGTCCGCTTTATTTCACAGCAAGAATATAAGAAGCATTCTTGAAAAATAAAAAAGAAAGGCGGAGGAACATTTGACAGAAAACAAATTCGGAAAAATATCCAGACTGTCGATCCGCACCGGAAGCCGGGATGAAAAAACCATAGTGGAAGATCTTTCCTTTACTGCACCTTATAAAGTTATGACACCATTTCCAAAAGAAGATGGCGGAATTTCCATTATGCCGCTGTGTGCTTCGGCCGGAATCATGGAAGGCGATGTTCAGGAGTTCACCTTTCAGATTTCCGAAGGAAGCAATCTGGAATTTCTTTCTCAGTCTTTTGATAAAGTGCATAAGATGAAAGAAGGACTGGCACGCCGGAGTGTGACGGCAGAAGTGAAAAAAAATGCAGTCTTCTGTTACTATCCGCAGCCGGTGATCCCATACGCACAGTCTGCATTTGAAAGTGATATGAAAATCCATCTCGAAGACGAAAGTTCAAGATTCTTTCTGATGGAAATCATTTCCTGCGGTCGAAAAGCATCCGGGGAACGCTTTCGCTACCGGAAGTATGCATCGAAAGTTTCCGTCTGGCGAAGCGGCAGCCTGATCTACCGGGACAACACTCGCTATGAGCCGGAAAAGATGGATATGGAAGGCATCGGTATGTACGAAGGTTACACGCATATGGCAAATATCTTTCTGACCGGCGGCAGCGAAGAACTGCAGCAGAATATCTGGGAGATCCTGGAACAGGAACCGGAATGCGATGGCGGCGTGACAAAACTTGTGCAAAATGATCTCGCTGTCCGGATATTCGGACAAAGAGCACAGAAAATGCAGGAAGTGGCAGAGAAAATGAAGGCGGCTTTCCTGGGAAACGAATAGACAAACTGTATACAGAAAAAAAGTGTATGTGCAAATGAACGAATTCCCAGAAGGGCACGTAGAAGTGCCTTCTTAGGAATTCGTTCATTTTGCATATTGCCGTAAGTTTCCAGAGCTGATAAAACAGGTTCCTGGAAGCGTGGATGTTTCCAATGGAATCAACGAAACTGGCGAAATAGACAATAAACGGACAGAGAATGTGTAGAAAATTACTAAAAAACGAACGCTTGATAAAAATAAATAGTAACAATATAGACAAAAACATAAAAATGTACTATAATAAACTTAACATGTATCCCGAGAGGGTGCTGGAAGTCCCGCACAGCGGGACTTCATTTTTCGCAGAGATTTTCAAAATGACAAAAAGTCTGCGAAAAGAGAGAAAGAAAAAGAAAAAATTGCAGCTGAAAGGGAAACGGAACGGCTGCAAAAGAAAAAATGCATAAAAGGAGGAATGTACATGCATTTGAGAAAGAAAATTTTGTCTGTAGTGTTAGCCGGTGCCATGATTGGCGGTGAGCTTCTGACCGGTATCGGCAGTTTCTCACTGAACGTCAGTGCAGCCGACAGCAGTTTCGCAGGAGAAGAGTGGTATGACCAGATTGCCACAGTAGAGGAGAACCGGGAGCCGGCTCATGCGTATTTTACACCATATGAGTCAGCAGAGAAAGCTTTGACCAATGAGAAATCCGTTCTGGATGTGGATGAATCAGAATCCGCTTACAAACAGTCCCTGAACGGTACCTGGAAATTCAAATTTGCCCAGAAACCGGCAGAACGTGAAAAACAGGCAAAAGGTGCAGATGCAAAAAATTATGTGGAGAACTGGGATACCTCAGGCTGGGATGACATCAAAGTTCCAAGCTCCATCCAGACGATCAAGGATGCAGACGGCAATTTCAAATACGAAAAGCCGATCTATGTAAACCAGAGATATCCGTGGCAGAACTATGAAAATGTCAGCCTTGGAGCAAACGTTACAGCACCGACCGTAAACAACAGTGTCGGCCAGTACAAGAGAACCTTTACCGTTCCTTCAGACTGGGATGGAAGAGATGTTTTCGTATCCTTTGAAGGTGTAGAGTCCGCATTCTATTTATATGTAAACGGACAGAGAGTCGGATACGGCGAAGACAGCTACACAACGGATGAGTTTAACATTACAAGTTATCTGAAAAAGGGTGAAAATACTATCGCTGTGGAAGTTTACCGCTGGTCCACCGGAAGTTACCTGGAGAACCAGGACTTTATCCGTATGAGCGGTATTTTCCGTGATGTAAATCTTTACTCTAAAGCAAAAGTAGAGATGCGTGACCTGTTTGTAAAAACAGAGTTGGATGACAAGTATAAAGATGCAACCCTGACGCTGGATGCAGATATCCGTAATCTCGGTGATGATACAGCAGCAGGCAAGAAATATACCGTATCTGCTGATCTTTATAAGATTGACGGCAAGACAAAAGTGTGGTCTGAGCCGATGGTGATCGAAGCGACTGTTCCGGCAGCAAAGGAAAATGTGGCAGAGAAAGCAGATGACAAGGGAAAAACCTTTAGCGGAAGCAAACAAGTAACCAATCCGGACAAGTGGTTTGCAGATACTCCGAATCTGTATATGCTTCTTGTTCAGTTAAAAGACGAAAATGGCAATGTCATTGAGACGACTGTTCAGAGAGTCGGATTCCGCGAGATCAGCAAAGCAGATATCAACGAAGCAGGTCAGGAACAGGTACAGATCAACGGTGAAAAGATCATGTTCCGTGGTACAAACCGTCATGAAACAGATGACCAGGACGGACGTGCAATCTCCAAAGAAGATATCACAACCGACCTGAAGATGATGAAGCAGTTCAATGTCAATGCGATCCGTACCAGCCACTATCCGAACAATCCATATATGTACGGACTGGCAGATGAGCTGGGTATTTATATCTGCGATGAGACAAACGCAGAGTCCCACATCGGTGCGACAAGCAGCAACATCCCGTCCGGATATCCGATCTGGAATACTTCCGTTATGGACCGCACTCAGAATATGGTAGAGCGCGATAAAAACCATCCATCCGTAGTGATCTGGTCCCTTGGTAATGAAGCTACTTATCAGGCTTACAATATGGATGAAAACTACTGCTTCTATAATTCCACACAGTGGATCCTGCAGCGTGATCCGTCCCGTATCCGTAAATACGAGCGTGACAACCGCTATACAAAGGGTGACCGCAAAAAATCCATGGTAGATATCTATTCCTCCCAGTACTGGGGTGTGGATTCTGTCAAGAGTCAGGTAACAAATACTGGCAATAAGCTGCCGTATATCCAGTCTGAGTATGCCCATGCAATGGGTAATGCCCTTGGTAACTTCAAAGAGTACTGGGATATTTTCCGTAACTACCCGAATGCACAGGGTGGATTTATCTGGGACTGGATCGATCAGTCTGTTTCTACAAAAGTAGAAAATACAACAACTTACACGATCACAGATCCGAACACCGGTGTTGCAACGAAATTTGACGGAAAAGTTACCGAAGGACGCAACAATACAAAAGCGATCCAGGGAACTTATGCAGCGACGGACAGTGCAAAACTGGCAACCAACAGCACAACCGGTATCACACTGGATGTATGGGTAAAACCATCGGAGAACTTTACAAAATCCGCACAGGCGTTTATCTCCAGAGGAGACAGCGACGGCTACAACCTTCAGATTGACCGCTATGGTAAATTTGAATTCTTTGTAGACGGATGGAGTGGAGGTACCTTATCCGCCGATATTCCGGCTGATTTCACAGATGGCAACTGGCATCGTCTGACAGCAACCTATATCGGAACAGAATACAAGCTGTATTACGATGGAGAAGTGCTTGCAACAGGACAAAGAACCAACAAAACAACCTGTGATGCATCCAGCAATCCGATCGACATCACCATCGGAGCATCCGCAGACCAGTCCGGAAGAACCTTCAACGGTGCAATCGACCGTGCAGCCGTGATCAAAGGTGTTATGACAGAGGAACAGATCCAGAATACAAACGATAATCTGGACGCAGTAAAAGATAACGTAGCTTATTCTATTGACTTTGGAGCCACTTCCATTAAGTCAGAAGGAACAAACTACAAAGACAGCACATACTTCGCATACGGCGGAGACTGGGGCGAGACGGTAAATGATAATGATTTCTGTGCAAACGGTATCTTAAATGCAGACCGCACACCTTCCGCAGAACTGTATGAAGTCAAGAAAGTACATCAGGAAGTTTCCTTCTATGATGACGGTGAAGCAGCAAACGGCAAAGTCCGTGTTGTAAATGAGTTCCTGAACACCAACCTGAACAAATACAATGTCTCCTGGACATTAAAAGAAGATAACAAAGTGATCGGAAGCGGTCAGCTTAGCGAGGAGCAGAAGAACATCGCACCGCAGGCAGAAGCTACCGTAACACTGGCAAACTTCCCGAAAGTAAGTGCGACAGCAGGTTCTGACTATACACTGACACTCTCCGTAACACTGAAAGAAGATGCTGCGTGGGCAGGCGATTATTACGGACATGAAGGTAATGAGATTGCATTTGAAGAATTTGATCTTGCTTACACTCCGGAAAAAGCACAGCCAACGATCAGTGCATCTGACATGGATAAAGTAAACGTAGCAGAGAGCGATGATGCGATCACTGTTACCGGAAAGACATCCAAAACAAACGGCAAAGCATTTGAAGTTGTGATTGACAAAGCACAGGGTTACATCACCAGCTACAAAGTAGACGGCAAGACCCTGCTGGAGAACGGACCGGTTCCGAACTACTACCGTGCACCGGTCAGCAACGACCCATCCTTCTCCACAGCGATGAAGAATGCAGCACAGAACTTCACGCTGGATGAGAACGGCATCACTGTAGATAAGAAAGACAAAGTAGTCAACATTCATGTATCAGGAAGCATTCCTGAAGTAAATACACCGAACAGCATTGATTACATGATCTATGGCAATGGTGAGATCGTAGTAACCAATACGGTTACACCGAGTGCTTCTGCAGGAAATATTGCAAGAATCGGTATGAAGATGACAGTTGCAAAAGATTACGAGAAGCTGACATACTACGGAAATGGTCCGCAGGCAAACTATGTTGACCGCAACACTGGTGCAAAACTTGGTATATACAACAGCACCGTAACCGAACAGTTTGAAAAAAAATATGTAAAACCTCAGGAAAACGGAAACCACACAGGTGTAAGATGGACAGCACTGACAGCAGAAGACGGAACAGGTATCCTGGTATCTTCTGACAGCGAAATGGAATCCGGAGCACTGCACTACAAAGCAGAAGATCTGGCATCTTACCGTCATCCATATCAGGTACCTGTACAGGAAAATACAATCCTGACAGTAGATCTGATGCAGCGCGGACTTGGAAATGCAAGCTGTGGTCCGGCTCCGCTGAGCAAATACATTATTTCCGCAGGAAAGACTTATACACAGACATTCAGCATCCTTCCTCTGACAAAACAGACATCAGATGAAGAAAAGATGGCAAAGAGCAACGAAGACGTGAAATCCGGAATGCCGCTGACCGGAATCAAAGTAAACGGCAAAGAACTGGACAACTTCAGTGACGGACAGAATGAGTACACTTATACACTTTTAAGAGGAAGCTACGAAGAAGGAAAGGTTCCTCAGGTAGAAGTGATCAAAAAATCAAATGATGTTAATGTAACTATTACACAGGCAGCAGCAGTTCCTGGCACAGCAACCATCAAAGCCGTTTCTCCGTTTGGTGTAGAAAAGACTTATACGATCAATTTCAAGGTTCAGGATGAACTGTATGTATCCGATATGGACTGGACCGTTGACCAGGGCGGATACTTCGAAAACACAAGAGATGCCTGCGGATGCGGAAATCCGATGGCAGTCTATGTAGAAGGCACAAAACAGAGCTTTGACAAAGGTGTGGCTATGCATGCACCGGCAGAACTGGGCGTTAACCTGGAAGGCAAGGGCGTAAGCAGATTTACCGCACGCATCGGTATCAGTGCAGACCAGACACTTGGAAACAAAGCAGATGTAAACTATGTGATCAAAGGTGATGGCAAAGAGCTGTACCGCAAAGACCATGTGATCTCCAACGGACAGTCCTACCTCGTAGATATCGATGTATCCAAAGTAAAAGATCTGCGTCTGATCGTAGAAGAAGGCGATGCAGATTACAATGACCACGCACTGTGGGCAGATGCAAAATTCACGTTCCAGAGTGAAACTCCAGATCCGAAGCCGATCAAAGTAGCAAGCATCAGCGTAACAGCTGATAAGACAGAGCTGACCGTCGGTGATACGATGCAGGCATCTGCAGCTGTATTACCGGAAAATGCAGACAACAAAGAAGTTACATGGACAAGCTCAAATGAAAGTGCAGTAACAGTAAACGAAAGTGGTCTGATCAAAGCAATTGGTGTTGGAAGTGCAGATATCATTGCAACTGCAAAAGACGGAAGCGGTGTAACAGGCAAAGTTACCATCACGGTAAAATCAAAAGATATTGATCCGGTACCGACTCCGACCCCTGCACCGGCAGAAAAAGTCGAAGAGCTGAACAAGGCAGTCAAAGAAGCAGAATCATTCAAAGAAGCAGATTACACAGCTGAGAGTGCAGGCAAACTGAAAGCAGCACTGGCAGAAGCTAAGAAAGTTCTGGAGAATAAGGATGCTACTGAGGCAGAAGTAAACGCAGCACTGAAAGCAGTCAGCGATGCAAAAGCAGCTCTTGTCAAGAAAGATGATAACAATAACAACAACGGAAACAATAATCCGGCACCACAGGTTCCGGCAGTTGGAACAACCATTACAGTAAAAGGCGTTACTTACAAAGTAACGAAAGCTGATGCAGTAAACGGAACGGTTTCTGCAGTGAAACTGAAAGCAACGAAGAAAACAAAAGTTACGATCCAGGATACAGTAAAAGTTGGAAATTACAGCTTCAAAGTAACCACGATCGGTAAGAATGCTTTCAAGAACAACAAAAAACTGAAGAGCATTGTGATAGGAAGCAACGTCAAGAGCATTGGCTCCAATGCATTCAGTAAAGCGAGCAAGCTGTCAAGCGTAACTTTCAAGGGAACAAAGATCGTGAAAGTTGGCAGGAATGCATTCAAGGGTACTTCTTCTAAGATGAAAGTTACAGTTCCTAAGAAGATGAAATCCAAAACGCTGAGAGCACTGAAAAAGAACCTTCAGAAAGCAAAAATCAGCAAAAAGGCAACTTATAATAAAGTAGCGAAAGTAAAGTAAATAAAAGAATCTCTTGAATAACAGAAGTTCAAGTTGTAACGAGAATCGTCGCATGCTACAATAGGCATGCGGCGATTTTGTATTCATTGGTATATGGTGGCTGACCAGAATCGCATGATAAGTCTTGCGTGTCAAGCGGATATTCGCAATTGAAGCAGGGGACTTCCTTGATTTGGTTCAATCATAATAACGAAAGAAGGTAAGAAAAGTGGAGACACTGAAAAAGTTTGTGAAATATTATGCACCTTACAAAGGTGTGTTTTTTCTGGATTTGCTGTGTGCAGCGATTATCAGTTTTGTGGATCTGGCATTTCCACAGATCCTTCGCAGTCTGACAAAAACACTGTTTTTAAAAGATGCAGCTGTGATCTTACAGGCACTGCTTCCTATCGGGGCAGGATTGCTGCTTATGTATGCAATACAGGCGTTGTGCAAGTATTATGTGACGTGTCAGGGGCATATGATGGGAGCAAGGATGGAGCGGGATATGCGCCAGGAATTGTTTGAGCATTATGAAAAACTGTCGTTCTCTTATTATAATCAGCATAATTCCGGTCAGATGATGAGCAAACTTGTATCAGATCTGTTTGACATTTCTGAGCTGGCACATCACGGACCGGAAAATCTGTTCATTTCACTGATCAAGATTGTCGGAGCCTTTATCTTCTTATTTTTTATCAACTGGAGACTGGCAGTGCCGCTTCTGTTTCTGGTTGTGCTGATGCTGATCTTTTCCCTGCGTCAGAATCGCCGTATGCAGGCAACGTTCATGGATAACCGACGCAAGATTGGAGATATCAATGCGAGGCTTCAGGATACCCTTTCCGGGATCCGTGTCGTACAGTCTTTTGCAAATGAGGAGATTGAGCGGAAGAAATTTCAGAAGAGCAACGAAGGATTTCTGGTATCCAAAGATGCGAACTATCGTTGTATGGGAAGTTTTATGAGCAGCAATCTGTTTTTCCAGGGACTGATGTATCTGGTGACCCTGGTCTTTGGCGGATGGCTGATCGCACACGGAAAAATGGAAGCAGCAGATCTTGCCATGTATGCCCTGTACATCGGAATCTTCATCAGCCCGATCCAGATCCTGGTTGAGCTGACAGAAATGATGCAGAAGGGCCTGTCCGGATTTCGCAGATTTCTCGATGTGATCGAGACAGAGCCGGATATTCAGGATGCCGAAGATGCAAAACCACTGACCAATGTATGTGGTGATGTATCTTATGAAAATGTTTCCTTTCATTATCAGGATGATGAGACACCGGTACTGTCTCATGTCAGCTTTCGGATTCCGGCAGGCAGATCGATCGCACTGGTCGGACCGTCCGGAAGCGGTAAGACCACGATCTGTTCGTTGCTTCCACGTTTTTACGATGTGACGGAAGGAAAAATCACGATTGACGGAAAAGATGTCAGAGGACTGACACTTGAAAGTCTGCGAAATCAGATCGGACTGGTGCAGCAGGATGTCTATCTGTTCTGCGGAACGATCCGGGATAATATCGCTTACGGAAAACTAGAGGCCTCCATGGAAGAGATCGTCGATGCAGCGAAAAAAGCAAATATTCACGATTTTATTATGTCACTGCCGGATGGATACGACAGCTACGTTGGTGAACGCGGAACACGTCTCTCAGGAGGGCAGAAACAGAGAATTTCCATCGCCAGAGTTTTCCTGAAAAATCCGCCAATCCTTATTTTAGATGAGGCAACGAGTGCACTGGATAATGAGAGCGAACGATGGATTCAGAAAAGTCTCGAAGAACTGGCAAAGAACCGCACCACAATCACGATTGCACACCGCCTTTCTACGATCCGCGGGGCAGATCAGATTCTTGTTGTTGCCGATAATGGGATCGCAGAGAGCGGAACACATGAAGAACTGCTGAAAAAAGGCGGGATTTATGCACATTACTGTGAACTCTCGGAAATGTGATAGATTTTTCAAAGGTCAGTGCAGACAGCAGAAAAATAAGAATTGACCGAGCTCTTTAGAGCGAGGGATGCTTCTTGTCCGAAGGGCAAGAAGATGGGCATTAAGAAAACTTATATGTAAAATATAACGCCATGATGATCCGAAAACAATCTCCTGACACGCTGCGTTTCCTGTTCGGTTCGCTCGCCTGTTAGCCGCCCTTCGCCTAAACTCGCCTCTTCGAGGCTCAGACAGCGGCTCTTTGGGGCGGCAACATCGCAAACCTCACGACGGAAGCCTCGCTACCGTCAGTACGATTTGTTTTCGAATTCATTATGGCTGTATTGTTTGCAAGCTATTTTTACAATACCGTTAGTTGCACATTACCCAAAGCTCCTGGCCTGCCAGGGGTCGCTGAAGCGGAAGGTTTTAAAAAAATATAAGATTATATAATGCCAGAGGTACTATGACGGAGACTTGCTGTTGTCACTGTGCCTCTGGTTTTTGTTTTTCAGCACAATATACATTAAAAAGAATTGCTTGATTTTGTGGAAAAATGTATTAAGATAGAGATAACTATTCGGCAGCTTTACAGTTGCGATAAGGTTTGAGCTGTATGAAGTTATTACAGACAGAGATACAAGAACTGAAACAAAAAGACGAAAGAAAAGGAGGGCAGACGAGATGGGAGAGTTATTTGACAAACTGGCAAACTATGGAAATTCCGGTATCTATCCGTTTCATATGCCGGGGCATAAAAGACAGAAAACGGTTGATTTTAATCCATATAAAATTGACATCACAGAGATAGAAGGGTTTGACAATCTGCATCATGCCGAGGGTGTTCTCTTGGAGGCACAGAAAAAAGCGGAAAAACTTTATGGTTCGGAAGAATCGCATTTTCTGATCAACGGCAGCACGGCGGGCATCTTAAGTGCTGTTTCTGCATGTGCGAAAAAGACCGTTCTGATTGCACGTAACTGCCACAAAGCAGTTTACCATGCAGCACTAATCCGAAATCTGGATGTATATTATGTTTACCCGGAAATTCAGGAAGAATTTATGTTAAATGGCGGTATCAATCCAGCAGATGTGGAGCGTTCTCTTGAGGAGCATCCGGAAATCGAGGCGGTCGTGATTACTTCGCCAACTTATGATGGCATTGTTTCGGATGTGAAGAGAATTGCAGAAATTGCACATGCATATGGAAAACCGTTGATCGTGGATGAAGCTCATGGAGCACATTTCGGATTTTCCAAATATTTCCCGGAAAATTCCGTGCATCTTGGGGCAGATATCGTGATCCACAGTCTTCATAAAACGCTGCCTTCTTATACACAGACAGCACTGATCCATATCAACGGAAAACTCGTTGACCGTCAGAAAGTCCGGATGTTTCTGCAGATGTACCAGACCAGCAGCCCGTCCTATATTCTGATGGCTGGAATAGATGAATGTATTCGTTATGTGGAAGAGCAGGGAACAGATGCTTTTGATAAATTTGCTGAGAGGCTGGATCGCATTTATAAAAGGGCAAAAGAATTTCGTTCCATTCATTTGGTGGATGAGAGCATTGTCGGAAAAAACAGTATTTATGATTTCGATCGTTCGAAGCTGATTTTTTCTGTAAAAAAATGCGGAATCGCCGGAAATGAACTTCAGAAAATGTTGCTTCGTACTTACAATATCGAAATGGAAATGGCAGCGGGAAATTATGTACTGGCACTGACCTCGCTGTGTGACACGGATCAGGGCTTTCACAGACTGTTTTATGCTGTAAAAGGTATTGATGAACAGATCAACCGTTTCCAGACTACAGAAAGCAAAAAAGAAGGTAACTGGATTGAAGATGGAGTTACAAGAAATACTATCATTTGCACGATGAATAAAGCATTTGAATCCCAGAAAGAAAGCGTGGCTTTGCAGGAAAGTGAGGGACGGATTTCCGGGGAATTTCTGTATCTTTATCCACCTGGAATCCCGATGATCGTGCCGGGAGAGAAGATAGATGGCACACTTCTGAAAAAACTGGAAGGGTATAAGAAGAAAGGCTTTCAGTTCCAGGGGTTGAGGGATTATGGAGGAGAGAAGATTGAAGTGGTGAAGTAAATAAAAATTGACCGTTGGTTTCCTGGCAGGTGTAAGGAATGGAAATGTCAGGT
>OLQP01000837.1_pt1 | contig 20098 bp, 17 predicted proteins | sample 1643181 | NCBI WGS metagenome assembly OLQP01 (sample SAMEA3136710, study PRJEB25190) | human gut metagenome | biome: human gut; feature: human-associated habitat; material: faeces | place: Austria | collected 2013 | reverse complement strand
TAGAGCATTCGGCTGTTAACCGAAGGGTTGTTGGTTCGAGCCCAACTCGGGGAGTTAGCACGCGGTATGTTCATACTACGTGCATATTTATATCTTAAATCTGGCTCCTTGGTCAAGCGGTTAAGACATCGCCCTTTCACGGCGGTAACACGAGTTCGATTCTCGTAGGAGTCATTATGGCGACATAGCCAAGTGGTAAGGCGTGGGTCTGCAACACCCTGATCACCAGTTCAAATCTGGTTGTCGCCTTGAATTAAAGTTCTGAAATCAAATTGATTTCAGAACTTTTTTTGTGCTATATGAAAAATTCTGTTAAAAAGGAAGACTGGACAAAGTGTGGATTTTCGCTTATAACTACATCAGATATGCGGTGACGGGCAATAAGTTTGTATCAAATGGTAGTAGAGGCATGCTTTAATTTCTCATCGCTGATATTAGTTTATAGATCCCGACATGTTTGAATAAATGATAAGGATAAGGAGGATAAATGATAAAATGATAAAAATAGATTTGATCACCGGATTTCTTGGTGCAGGAAAGACAACATTTATAAGAAAATATGCAAAATATCTGATGGACAGTGGAAAAAATATTGGTATTCTGGAGAATGATTTTGGTGCAGTCAATGTAGATATGATGATGCTTCAGGATCTGATGGGCGATCAGTGCGAGCTGGAAATGATCTCCGGTGGATGTGATCCGGAAACACATCACAGAAGATTCAAAACAAAACTGATCTCCATGGGAATGTGTGGATATGACCGGATTCTGGTTGAGCCGTCCGGCATTTTTGATGTGGATGAATTTTTTGATATTCTGCACGAAGAGCCTCTGGATCGCTGGTATGAACCGGGCAGCGTCATTACGATCGTGGATGCAAATCTGGAAGAAGAGATGTCGGAAGAAGAAAATTATATTCTTGCGAGCGAAGCAGCCAGTGCAGGCAAGATTGTTTTCAGCAAAATAGGTAAAAATCTGAAAACAGAAAAAGAGGCACAAATGGAAGAAAAAGGATCTATTGCAAAGGCAGAAGAATCGATTTCCAAAGTGCTTGCACATATCAACATTGCATTAAAACAAATCAAATGTGAGCGTGTGATAGAGGAAAAAGATTGTCTGTGTAAAAATTGGGATACGCTGACAAAAGCAGATTTCCAGGATCTGATGTCAGCCGGCTATACACCGGAAAATTATCAGAAGCTGGATTTTGAGCAGGATTCCGTTTTTGAATCCCTGTACTTTTTGAATAAAAAAATCAGCGTGGAAAATATGAAAAAAGCGGCGGAAGAGCTTTTTCAAAATCCGGACTGCGGGCATATTTTCAGAATCAAAGGATTCTTAAATACCAACTACAAAGAAGAAGTAATGATGGAAAATAAAATGGAAGATGAAATGGAAAAAGTAGATAAACCAAGAATCACAAAAGCAGAGTCCTGGAAAGAATTTAATGCGACACGCAAAAATATCAGCATCCAGCCGGTAAAAGAAGGACAGGAAGTGCTGATTATGATCGGGGCAGGGCTGAAACAGGAGAAGATAGAAGAATGCCTGGAGAGGCATTGCACAGAAGGGTTTGAGAAATAAATAAAAAGTTGTCGGTGGTTTCATGGCAGGCGTAAAGAATTGAAATACCGAGTGTTTTGTTAAGATGCTGTCAAAAGCTCCTGACCTGCCAGAGGTTGTTTAAGCGGGAATTGTTTTTCAGACGCAATGTTTTCTACTTATCTCTAATCCATTGTTTTTACATTATATTTTCAAAATGTAAATATAATGTAAAAGTGAAATCAGAGGTATTGTTTTTTGATAAATTGTGGAGTATAAAGAAATTACAAATACCTCAGGCTGCATGAACGTAAGTGATGCCTGATATGCGATTCTGAACAGGGAAAGGGTGGTTTTATGAAGAAGAAATTTTTGAAATTGTTCACGTCGGTTGCAATGCTGGCTCTCGTGTTCTGTCTCCATCAGAATGTCCGGGCAGAGGAGATTGCACAGCCAACGGAAAAGGATGTCTATATCCATCACGATGATGGAGAGGACTATGTAGCCAATCGCTATGAAAGAGCGATCGTGGTAGACCGTGTGGTATATCAGTATCTTCCGGAGAAAGACAGTTACCGTATCGTAGCATTTGATGATAACGATGAAGAATTTCCGGAAGGCATTACTTTTAAACCTCGTTCGGAAGTAAGAGGCAAACCGGTCACAGGAATTTACATTGACGGAGAAGAGGACGGACCGAGCTATCTTACACGGCTCAATTTAGTTCTCCCGGATTCGGTAAAAGATATTGAGATCAGCGGTGCAAGTTTTGGTTCTATTACATTACCAAAGTTCCTGACTGTCACACCAGGAGTAATATTCGAAAGTGATTTTGAGCAGATTATTATTCCAGAAGGAACTACAAATGTGAGTGGGATTCATAATATTTGGAAGCTCCGGAAGATAGAGCTTCCGTCTTCAACAAAAAGAATTGGAAAATATTTCTTGGAGGACAGCTCGGATCTGAGAACCGTATACATTCCGGAAGGAGTTACCGAGATTGGTGCAGAAGCGTTTTCCGGATGTCCGAAACTTGAAATTTATATCCCGGAAAGTGTAAAGAAAATCGGTAAAAATGCATTTAAGAAAACTAATGAGTACGGACAGGTAAAAATGATCTATTGTGCCAATAATTCTGCCGCACATAAGTATGCGAAGAAAAATCATCTTCCATATACGATCATAGATCCAGTCAAAACTTCTTACAAAGCGACAGACCTGTTACTGAGCACAAAGCAGATCAGTATGCCGATCGGTGCAAAGAAGAGAGTACTTTATCAGGTAACGCCGGTTTATGCTGCCAAACGTAATGTAAAATTCAGCAGCAGCAATTCCAAAGTGGTATCTGTAAATGCAAAGGGTATGATGACGGCAAAGAAAAACGGAAAAGCAACGATCACCGTTCAGTTAAAGAGCGGAAGCAAAAAGAAAGTGAAACTGAAAGTCGTTGTCCAGCCTCGGGCTCCGTATCTTTCGGCAGACAGCGTTGAGAATAAAAATACAACGGTATTTACCTGGAATAAATCCGAAGGCGAAGAAGGGTATGAGCTCAGCTGTTCCGATACGAAAAACGGAACCTACAAAGTCATCAAAAAAGTGACCGGCAAAACAAAGATCACATTCAAGGCATCAACAAAGAAATATTACAAAATCCGTGCCTGGTATAGAACAGCAAAAGGAAAGAAGTATTACAGTGATTATTCAGAGGCTGTATACCACCTGGGACATATATGGTTCAGAGATTAGAACACTGAAAAACTAGGTTTTTTAAAAGGCTGCAATCGTAAAAGGTTGCAGCCTTTTGCACTTGACAGAAATAGCGGAAGTATTTATACTATTATTAATATAAGTGAAAAATATTAATAATAAATATATAAAAACTTTAAATTGTAAATAAAATAACAGAAAAACAGGAAAAGATATGACGTTTAATCTTGGTTCACTTTGCATGGCGATTTTATGGAACAGTATTTTTATTGCAATTGTTTTCTGGATGGGAAAAAAGAAAATTTACACGACGCGAAAGGGGATTCATCTGATACTGATGTTTTATTTACTTGGGCTTGTCAGGATGATATTTCCCATTGACTTTCGACCATCTATAGGGATTCAAGTATCAAAAGGAATATTTCCGATTATAAATAATGTAATAGGTCTTGAAAAACACAATTTATGGGGAAGACAGTTTACAATAGCAAATGCTCTGGCAGCGATCTGGCTGATTGTCGCAGTGTTTTTAATGTTACGTTATTTTGTGAAATACCAGGAGATGCGTCGCATTTTTCAAAAGTATTCCACAGAAGCAAATGAGCAGTGCCAATCAGTTCTTAGCAGAATCAAACAGGAAAAAAAGATTAAAAAGAAAATAGCGGTATATCAGAATCCGGGGATTACTATTCCTTGTGCGGAAGGTGTATTCCGGTGGAATATTTATCTTCCGGACTACGATTATTCGGAAGAAGAATTATATTATGCTTTGCTCCATGAATGTACACATTTCACAAATGGAGATCTGTACATAAAATGGCTGACGCAGCTCTGTCGTTGTCTTTGCTGGTGGAATCCACTGGTTTACAAAATGCAGGATACATTGGAAAAAAATCTGGAAATCCGGTGTGATCTTACTGTGACCGAAAAACTCAGTCAGAAAGAGCAGTTAAGTTATCTTGGAACTATCGTTAAGACCTTGAAAAATGCACAGAAAAAAAGAGGCAGCGGTGTTTTGTACGGAGTCCATCTGGCAGATAAAAATGGAGAAGAGTTAAAAGAACGATTTGAAATTATCTGCAAAAATCAGGATAAAAAAACAGGACGAAATCAACAGAAAAAATATATCGGCCTATTTTTGGTGGTTATCATTTTTTCATATATGTTTATGATAACACCGGCATATGATACGCCGAAAGATCAAATTATTACCGGAGAAGGAATAGAAGAAATGCTTCCAGAAAATACATATATTTTGAAAGAAGGTGAAAAGTATTATACAGTTCACAAAAGTGAGATTAGAGAAAGAATAGAAAAGGAAGAACTTCCTTCAGATGAAGTGGAAGAAATGCAAAGAAATGGATTTGAGGTGAAAGAAAATGAAGAGAGGTAAGGTGGAAAGTATATTGTTGATTGCAGTGTTGGCTCTCAGTATGCAGGTAGAGAGTTATAGTGTTGCAATAAGCAATAGAGAGCAGAATCAAATTTATAACAACAATAGCATTGAGGAGAGAGTTGCAGATACAATCGTAACAAGGTATCGGACAGTCAATGGAAAACGTCAGAAAAGGAGGTGGAATAAAACAAAAAACAGATGGGAAGATCCAGCATGGAAAGACGTATGACGGACAGCGTGTAGCAAACAGAAGAGAAAAGGAGAAGAACTATGGCAAATAAAAAGGGAGATACAACAAGGATTCAGGCAGTTCCAGATGTAAATAAATGTACAAATCTGGGATGTTATTCTATGAAAGAAAGGGAAGCATATGCAGTAAAGACACGCAAAGATCAAATGCTCAGCACCATATATTACTTTCCGGATTTTGAAAAACCGTATACTAAAACATTTAAGGTAGAGAAGGGGGCACTGGGACACGGAAATGGTATGTGTTGTGCAGAGAAATATATATTTTTTGGCTGCTGGGTAAAAGATCCAGATAAAAGTGGAAGAGAGCAGCAGAATTATTTGATTCGTGTCAAATATGGAAAATTGACGGATAATCTGACAAATGGAATTAACATTAGCGTTCCAGAAGCCACAGGAGCTATTGCTTTTTACAAAAAAAGCCATTTGATTATCAAAGTGAAATCTCGAAATGGATATTTGACTTTTATGATGGGTAAGATATTAATCAATGAAAAAGGAACGGCTGGAAGATTTGATACTCTTTGGACATTTTATGTAAAGAACACAACGGGTTTTTCAAGGGGACAGGATATCTATTACGATGCACAGACAGATTGTTTATTTATACCGCAATGTAATGATCATAATAATGTAAATAAAATTATGGTAGTAAATCTGTCCGGTGAATCAGAAACATATAAAGGAAATAAACTGTATACTCCACAGGATATTATTACGGTTGATAAGAAGAAAGACTATAGCAAATATGAAATAGAGTCATTAGTAATAGCTCCAAAGAGACATATTGTCATGGTGGCAAATATTGTTCCAAAAGGCACTACAACAGCAGATGATGCAGTGGAAAGGATATCAAATTTAAAATTTTAAAGGGGGAACTTTTATGTTCAGACAGTTTAAAAATATCATGTTAAAGGGCATAATGTTGTTTGCTTTGTTTTGTATACTTCCGATAATGGCTGCAAATGCGGCGGACAATGAGGCAAATCCGTTTGAAGGAAAAATTTATAGCTCGGGTTACGCGTATTTTGAAAATGCAGTGGCGGTAAATCATGTAGTCTATCGGTATATGTCAGAGACAGACAGTGTTCTTGCAGAATGTATTGATCTGAACAGTACTTTGAAAAAACATATGACGCTCACCATAGAAAAAAGTGTTCTCGGGAAACCGGTTACGGAGATTGGTGGATATTTTACGGATCCTTATTATATGGATGCAAAAATAGGATATCTTTTTGATAAAATTTATATTCCAGATTCAGTAAAAAGTATTAATGGGCCGTCTTTCAGCGAGTGCACAAATGTAAAAAGTATCTATATTCCGGACAGTGTGAAAAAAATAGACGGTCAAGCATTTGAAGAGTGTACAAGCTTGCAGAGTGTTCGTTTACCGAATGGTCTGAAAGAGATAAAGTATGGATGTTTCTATAATTGCAAAAATCTGCGAAAAATTGTCATTCCAAATGGTGTGCAAAAAATCGGAGCCGATGCCTTTGCGGGATGTGAAAAACTTGAAATTTATATTCCGACGAGTGTCAGGAAAATCGGAAAATACATTACCTTGACGGATGTTAAAAAAATTTACTGTCAGAAAAATACGGTAGCGTATAAGTATGCGAAAAAGAATAAGGTAGCTGTTGAGATTACAGGGACTAAGAGAACACAGCAGAATTATGTTGCACAGAAACTTCTGCTGAAGAAAAATGCAGTTACCTTAAAGCCAGACAGTTCCTATCGGGTTGAGGCAGAAATGGTTCCTTTCTATGCCTCTAAACAGGAGCTGGCATACAGCAGCAACAAACCGGAAATTGCAGCAGTAAGTGATGAGGGATTTGTTACAGCAAAGAAAGCGGGATCCGCTGTTATCATGGTAAAGACAACGGATGGAAGCAAAAAGAAAGTCAAACTGAAAGTAACAGTACGGCCAGGCAAGCCGATGAATTTTATTGCTCAGAAAAAAGGAAAAAAGAAAGCTGTTTTCAGTTGGGATCCGGTAGCAGGTGCAGCGGGATATGAGGTTGCCCAGGCAGATTCTCAGAAAGGAAAATATACCACCATCTGGCAGCAGAAAAAGAAAACCAGCGTGGAACTGAAAATATCGAAAGATAAATATTATAAGGTTCGTGCATGGTATAAAAAAGATGGAGAATTAATCTATGGAGCTTTCAGCAAGGCGATAAAAGCATCATAAAAATTTGGCAAAATAAATGGTCTGCGACCGAAGAGGTGGCAGCCTGTTTTATGGAAAATACACAGAAGGCTTATAGTGAGTTTGACGGAGATATTTGATTCGTTTAAAATTATACATTATGAAGAAAATAAGATAGTTTGGATGAAAGACGGCAAAAATGGAAGGAGCAGAAAATGAAGGAACTGACAAAAAGTGAAGAACAGATGATGGATATTTTCTGGGACAGTAAGGAGGCACTGACCAGTGTGGATATTGTAAAAATGCAGGTGAAAGCAACCTGGACAAATGGGCTGGTACATAATATCATTCGTTCACTTGTTCAGAATGGATATCTGAAAGAATGTGGAATGGAGCAGTTCGGACGGCAGTATGCCAGAAAACTGATGCCGGCACTGACAAGGGAAGAATACATCGCAAAACTGATGATTCAGAAAAGTGAAGGGAAGAGCTCTGTGAAACAAATATTGGTGGCTCTGGCAAAGGAAAGTGAGGACATGGAACAGGTCATCGAAGAACTGGAGGAGATCATTCGGAAGCTGAAGGAAGAACAGTAATGCAAGTTGAACGCACATATGAATTATTTGAAAATTATATAAAATTCATACAATTTTCAAAGAATAAATGTCTGAATATTTAGAAAATAAAATAATTAAATAAAAATATAAAAATAGTATTGACAAATGAGAAGAAGCGTGCTACTATAATGACAACAACAAAGAAAGCCAAAGACAAATAAAAAACTACCTGTCAGGAGACGAGAAATCCTGGTAGAATAGAAAAAAGTCAGAGGCAAGGTTGTAAAAGGAACTGAATAACACGTAAGAACAGAAAGTAGAGGTCAAGTCCAATGGATGGGTCAGAAATAACAACTGTTCAGTATAGACGTGGTATGGCTGGTGTTTCCTGCGAAAACAACCTTTAACGATATAATTTCAGAAGAGATCGAATTTATAACAGATAATCGGAGATGGGAAAATCTGAAAGATATGGTTAAAGAGTAACGAAACAGCCACTATATTGAAGGATTACCACATTATTCAAAGGTTTTTAGATTATGTGTAAAGAAATATAATCTAAAAAATATAAGTATTTTATATATCATTCTCAGATATGGTTTTTACAGAACAGTCGGTTACTTTCATACAGTCGAAAGGAATAGAACCACATTTGAAGAAGAAATATATAGAAGAACGTATAGAAAATAGATATTCGGAAAAAGATATTTGAAACTTTGGGTTAAATAAAAAGCAAATATTATATATCGACTATAATATTTAACATAAATAGCAGGAAACTTTGAATAGAATCCTCCGATTACATTCTAAATAAAAATACAATTAAATATTGAAAATAAGGGAAACCGTTACGGAAAGTAGTGGAAGTAACGGTTTCCTTTTTTGTTCTTAAAAACAATTCTGTTACGAAAACAATTCCAAAAAATATAAAAAGGTGCAGCATGAAAAAAATAATGATTCTGGTAAGCGTAATCTTTTTGATGTGTACAGGTATATGGTTTCGATTTCATACGAAAGAGTGCCGTGTAGTATCGGATCTGGCATATGATAAAAATAAAAAGGGTGATCATCTGGTATATATCCGGGAAGGGCATGAACTGGTTCCATTTCTGGTATTGACTTCTGATTATAATGGCGAGACACTACTGTTGAGGAAAGAAGTACTGAAAATGAATATGCAGATAAATTCTTATGAAGCGTATTATGAAAACAGTTTTATGGATGATTATTTAAACCATGAATATATCAGACAGCTTCCGGATGGGATGCCTGTTTTGGAATCTGAGATTAAGATAACGGATGAGAAATCATTGGGAGTTTCGGGAACAGGGACAAAAAGTATAAAGAGAAAGATTTTTTTGCTGGCATACAGTGAGGTGATGGAAGATCAGAATATAAATGCAGCATCGGAAGGAACGTTTCTTAGATTTTTTGAGAAGGAAGAACAGCGTATTGTTTTGAAAGAAAATCAAAAAAGCAGCTGGTGGCTGCGAACGCCGAACACATATTATACTTCCTGCGTTTATGTTATTGGGGCGAATAACAAGATCGGCTTTTCCAATGCATATGATAAAAATGGAGTGCGGCCGGCATTTTGTGTGCCGGGGGACTGCAAAATGGAAACCGATCAGGATGGACACAGAGTATTGCAGCAGAGGCAGTAAAGGAGTTTGGGAATATGAGAAAAATGAAAAGGATCATCAGCCTTTGGCTGGCTGTTATTTTAGTGATCACCGGTGTGGATCTGCCATTTGGCATCCTGGAAATCCAGGCGGCAGCAAATGTGAAGCGGTATACGGTATTGGTGCTGGATACCTCGGACACAGCAGAATTTACATATAATAATGAGACGATTTACACGGCAGATACGGCATTATCTGATGTCAAGAGTGCTGCCGGGAAATTTATCCGGGATATCAGTGCAACGGGCGGAGATAATTATGTGGCGGTCATTTCTTATAAAGATTATGCAACTACTGTATCTGGTTTTTCAAAAGAATACAGCTCGCTGATCAATAAGATTAATAATCTTTCCGCTTCCAGCACGACCAGAGATATATCAAGTGGTCTGGAACTGGCAAATTCTATGTTAAATCATGCAGATAGTGAAAATGTGATTAAAAATGTTGTGCTTTTTTCTACCGGAATGACCAACGAAGGCGATTATAATTATGATGGTTATTACGATGGAAATGTTGTGGGAAATGCATGGCACAGAAATGATACAAATGTTCACCTGTATGCATATGCAAATCATACACTGGAAGAAGCAGATCTGTTAAAAGATCAGGGAATTAACCTGTATTCTATCGGTCTGTTCAAGACGATGGCAAATATGCCGCAAGAAGGAAAGAATATTGCAGAATTTTTCAAAATGACTGCGTCTGATATCGCAACATCCGAGGATTATTTTTATCCGGTGTATTCGGTGGATGATCTGGAATTTACGTTTGGAGAGGTCGCAGATGATATTCTGTCTTCGGTAAAGGAGATAACGTTTACCTACAGTGGAGACAGTACAGCCAAATGTTATTATTCGGACAATTATTTTGCAAAGAGTGCCTATAATTATAATCCGAGTCTGGCAACGATGTCGCTCAGTTTTGCAATGTCGGCATTTGGAAGCAGTGATGGAGGTCAGACGGATTACACCAATAAAAGCAGCAATGCCAGAGCGTTGTTGAAAGAAATGGGATTTGCAGATGAAAATATAGCAGTAAATGACTGGTTTACGAAGAAACCGACGACGGATTCGATTGGCGTTATCATCGGAAATAAACCTGTGAAAGTAAAAGATGAGGAATATACACTGATTGCAGTTGCTGTCAGAGGCGGCGGTTATGAGCAGGAATGGGCAAGCAATTTTACGATTGGTACATCCGGACAGCATCAGGGATTTAATACTGCGAAAAATAATGTTCTTTCTTATCTGAAACAATATATTTCCAAGCAGGGAATTTCCGGACAGGTTAAAATATGGGTCACGGGATACAGCCGTGCAGCGGCAACAGCGAATCTGGTGAGCGGTGAACTTGATAAGGGAATCGCTTTGGGAAACGATATCTCGTATCAGAGAAAAGATGTTTATGGTTATTGTTTTGAAACGCCGGCAGGTGCATTGAGCGAAGAGGTAAATGGGGATTCAAAGTATGATAATATATTTAATATTATTAATCAGAGTGATCCTGTGCCTTATGTAGCACCGGCAGCCATGGGATTTGGCAGATATGGTATTGATCGATATTTGCCGTCTGCGGAGTCAGAACCGGAAGATTATGCAGATCTGAAAAAGAAAATGCTGGCGATCTACCAGGCGATGCCAACAACAGAGAAGTATGTTGTAGATGATTTTCAAATGAAAAAAATCTCTGTGGACAATCTGACCTGGAATGCGGTTGGGTTCTTAAAAGATGGGCTGATCGTCAATGATACGAAACATAATTATTCTCAGGGCGTATTTCTGTCAGATTATGTTACAATCTTATCTAAAAAATTTATCGTAAACAGAGAAAATTATGTTGATCGTTATCAGAATGAGATTCGGGAGATTTGTTCCGTAGTTTTTGGTTGTACCGATGAACAGTCAGGACGTCTGACGGATTCGATCGTATCGCAGGTAAAGAGTGAATGGTATAAATTTGTGGGTGCATATATCTGGAATACCGGGATCAATCCATGGGGAACGGAAGAAAAGGCATTGAAAATCGTATCGGGATGGCTCAGGAAAGCACTTCAGGATGCAGGAATCACAGATTATAATGAGCTTGTCATTGATTATGCGGGCGTGAAACTGAGTGATCTGATGCTTGCACTTGTCAGCAATCATCCGAATTATTTTACAACGGCTGTTTTAAATGGAGAAGGACTCGGGGCAGCTCATTATCCGGAACTGTGTTATGCATGGCTGGCATCGATGGACAGCAATTATGTCGGAACAACTGCAAATCGCCTGAACAATGGCGGATTCCGGATCATTCGAATCAACTGTGAGGTTGATGTTAAGGTTTTTGATGCAGAACAAAATAAGATTGCATCGATCATCAATGAGCAGTCGGATGAAACAGGAAGTTATATTGCAGGGGTGGATAACAATGGGCAGAAATATGTTGTCCTTCCGGTGGATGAAACTTTTTATGTGGAAATGACTGCACGTGAAAAAGACAGCGTCAATTACAGCATCAATGAATACAGTGCTCTGGCCGGTGAGTATACGCGAAACATCAATTATTTCAATATTGAGATGGAAAAAGGAGAAGTGGTGGAAGGCATTCTCCCGGCATACGATAAAGCGGAGCTGGAGAAGGATACTCCGGAAGGTTCCGATGCGGACTACAGACTTTATGATGCAGATGGAAACACAATAAATTCGGATTCGGATTTGTCCGGAGACGATGCAAGAAATGCATATTTTACGGTGGAAGCACTTGTATCTGATGAAAAAGCCGGAACTGTGATTGGCGGAGGTATTTACCAGTATGGGCAGTTTGCGAAACTTCAGGCAATTCCGGAGGAAGAATATGTTTTCGAAGGATGGTACAGAGAAGGAATACTGCTTTCAAAAGAAGAGGATTACAGGATACAGATACTGTCTGATGAAAGCATTACTGCGAAGTTTGTGAAAAAGCGGACACCAAAAGTGGTAAAACTTTCAAAGACGAAATATGTATACGATGGAAAGACAAAAAATCCAGGCGTTATTGTACTTGATGGTGATGGTAACAGAGTATCTTCCGATCATTATACGGTATCGTATCAGGCAGGAAGAAAGAAGGTTGGTCAGTACCATGTAAATGTAAAAATGAAAAATAAATACTGTGGCAGCAAAACACTTTCTTTCAAAATTGTTCCGAAAGCGACGAAGATCACCAAAGTCATCAAAAAGAAGAAGGCACTGAGTATTTCCTGGAAAAAACAGAAAAAGCAGGTGTCAGGATATCAGATTCAGGTATCAACAAGCAGAAAATTCAAATCAAAAAAGACAAAAAATATCAGTGGTATGAAAAAGAACAGTACTACGGTATCCAAGTTAAAATCCAGAAAGAAATATTATATCCGGATCAGAACCTGGAAAAAGAAAAACAGAAAGAAATACTATTCTGCCTGGTCAAAAGTTAAAATCGGTAAGACCAAATAAGAGTATCGGGGAGCCGCAAAAAAACAGCGGCTTCCTTTTTGGATATTTCCGGGGAAAAAGAACCGGTCAGACGGAAAAATTGCGAAAACCCTCGGTTTGACAATGTATTTTTGGTGTAGTATACTTTAAAAACATGAAGAGTAATAGTAGAATAAAATAGGATAATAACAGGCAGGAACATATACGAGGTGAAACAGTGGATAAATACGAATACAACCTTAAGTTAGAAGAAATAACAAAGCTGGCTGATCAGGGATATTATGAAGATGCGGCAGATATTATTGATACGATTGACTGGCGGAGAGTAAGAAATGTCAGAACGCTTTGTATGATCAGCGAAATTTATGAAGAAGTCGGAAGATTGCAGGACAGTAAGGCACTTTTGCTTCGTGCATACCGCAAATCTCAGGCAGTGAGAAGCATTTTGTTCCATTTAACGGAGATTTCCGTAAAACTGCGGGAGTTTGATGATGCAGCGGAATTTTACAGTGAATTTGTTGAAGCAGCACCGCACGACAATTCACGTTATCTTTTAAAATATATGATCTATCGAGGCAGAGGTGCGGCGATCGAGGATCAGATTGAGATTCTGGAAGAATATAATCAGAAAGAATACACGGAAAAATATGCCTATGAGCTTGCAAAACTTTATTATCGTGCCGGACAGAAGGAGAAATGTGTTGATGCTTGCGATGATCTGGTTGTGTGGTTCAGACAGGGAAAATATGTTATCCGTGCACTCGAACTGAAACAGAGGATCAAAGCACTGACACCGGTACAGCAGGCGATTTATGACAACCGCAACGAAGCTACCATGCCAAAAGCGGAAATGGTAGAAAATGTTGCACCGGATCTGGAAAAAGCTATTCTGGAAAATATGCCAGAATCCAGCAAAGAAGTGATCACGGATGATGTGATTTCTGTAACGGAAAAAGAGATCGCACAGAGCGTCGCAAAACATACAGCTGAAAAAGAAGAAAATGATGATTACGGAATCTTTGCAGCATTTTCTGAAAATCAGGAAAAAACCGATCAGGAAGAACAGGATTTCTATAAGGAATTGCCGGTAACGACCCCGGAAAAGACTGTCGATAATGAGAATGCCGCAGAGAAGGCAGCGGATGATGCAGAGGTCGATGAGAAAATTGTGGATGACGCAGATTCCGAAGCGGAAAACGTATCAAAAGAAAAGGCAGATGCAGCCGGTCAGGATGCACCGGCAAAAGCGGATAAAAAACATGAATTTAATACAGAAGACCTTCAGGCAGAACTTGCAAAGAGTATGCGGGATATTCTCTCCGGTATTCAGAGAAAACCGGATGAGAGTGACATTATCGAACCGATGAATGATGTGACTGCCGAGGCAGAAGAAGCAGCTGAAGAAGTTCCGGCAGAAGAGATCAAGAGAAACAATATTGATGATATTCTGCTGTCCATGAGCCTTGCACAGAAAGAAGCGGCAATCGCAGCAGTTCTGGGCAAAAAGGTTGAAGCAGAACCACAGCCAGTGAAAGCAGCAGAATCACATGTGGAGGAAGTCGCTGAAGTTGAGCCGGAAACAGAGGTTGAACTGGCTGAGAAAATAGTTGAGGTTGCACCAGAAGTTGAACCACAGGTTGAAGAAGTGGCTGAGGCTGAACCAGAAGAGGCAGCACCGATTGAGAAAGTAATTGAAGAAGTAGCAGAGCCAGAAGAGACACCACAGGTTGAAGAAGTAGTTGAGGCTGAACAGGAAGTAGAAGTGCAGCCGATTGAGGAAGTTGCGGAAGTATCTCAGGCTGAGCCGGAAACAGAAGTGAAAGAGGACGCAGCCGAAGGCACAAGTGCGAAAAAGGCGGCTCTTGGAAATACAAGGGATATTGCAAAAGAGATTGAAGCGGAGCTTGAGAAACAGGCGGCGGAGCTCGAAAAGCAAGAGAAGGAAAAGCAGGCCGAAAAAGAAAAGGAAGAAAAAAAAGAAGCAGCATCTGTAAAGGAAGAGGATGCAGCTCCGACGGATCTGACGGAAGAACAGAAGTATAATTTCTCTTATTTTGCAACGGTGGCAGGACTGAGTCAGCAGATTGCTTCGGCATTATATATGGTAATGAAGAAGATGAAATCTACAGATCAGACGTCCAGAGTCGGCAATCTGATCATTCTTGGTGCAGAGGGCAGTGGAAAGTCTACGCTCGGTATTCGTTTTGCAAAGACGATCAGTGAAGAAAAAGGCGAGGAATCTGTAAAGATTGCAAAGATTTATGCAGAGGATTTCAATAAAAAGGATATCCCGTCTACGGTTGCCAAGATTGCGGGTGGTACGCTGATCATTGAGGAAGCCGGTGATCTGGATGATGCCGTTGTGGAACAGCTTTCCAAAGCGATGGAGTTCCGTACAGATGCACTTCTTGTGGTTCTGGAAGATGAGAAGAAATATCTGAAAGAGCTGTTTGAGAAGCATCCGGATTTCGCAGAGAAGTTTACAAGCGAGATTGTTATTCCGGTATTTACCAATGATGAACTTGTCGAATTTGGACGTACTTATGCTTACGAGGAAGATTACACGATCGACGAAGAAGCAATCCCGACGCTCTATGATAGAATCAGTGAGCTGCAGGAAGCGGGCAGACCGGTTACTGTGATCGACGTCAAAGAGATTGTGGATGAGGCCATCCGCCAGTCTGAAAAGATCGGATTCCGGAAACTGAGCATGGTTCTCTCCAAGAAGAGATACGATGCGGATGATCGTGTGATCCTCTACGAAAAGGATTTCAGATAGAAAAAGGAGTCTTCTACGACTGAGTTTGAATAATAAAAATTTTCTGAAATTCCTTATAAACAGGGCGTTTTAGAGCAGATAAAGTTCTATTTGATAACAAAATGATAACGCAAGAGATTTTGGCATTATTTATCCGGAATCTTGTGGTTGTCAGGTAATATGTGTGAAACCGACAAAAAAGGTCTTACTGAATTGAGTGAAATCAATTTGGTAAGGCCTTTTTTCGTCGGCTTTTATTTTGCGTTTTTTGGATAGTTGTAACGCCACTGATCATATTCTTCCTGAGTGATCTCGCCGGATTTGAGTTTTTCTGCCTGTTCCTGCCATGCATGGAACATATCAAACATAGAAAGGTAGGTGGTTCCCTTGGACTTGTCCAGCCGGAGGCAGAGTTCTCCGTCAATCTCATCAATGTGAAGTCCGTAAAGGTCTTCTAAGGTAAATAAGGTATGCATCAGTCCAACGTAACTGTCAATATCCGGGACAGCCAGAGCATGAGGGGATACTTCAAAAATATCAGCCAGTGCGTTTAGGTATTTCTCCTTTGGACTGCGTGCCCCTTTTTCATACTGTGCAATGCGGACATCAGCCTGTGAATCACTGAATCCCAGCTGTTGCCCCAAATATTTCTGCGTGAAACCACGCAGAAGTCTGAAATGGTGGATTCTTTCGCCTATTGCCATATGCTATATCTCCTGTCTTCTTCTTGATAGGTTGAGTATAGCATATCCAAATGGTAGAGACAAGAAAATCCATACAAAAAAGTATGGGTAAATGTATTGAAAGTACTTGACCCATACAGAATAGTATAGTATAATTCAACCCATACAAAATAGTATAGTAAAGAGAAAGGAGAAATTTTCTATGAGTAAAATGTTTATGAATGTGAAAGAGGTCATGGAAGTCCTGGAAGTATCGGAATCCTACGCATACAAGCTGATGAAAAGGCTAAACAGGGAATTGCAGGCAATGGGATGCCAGACAATCGCAGGAAAAGTTGAACGGAAGTATTTTTATGAGCAGTTCTATGGAACAAGATCGAATGATGGGAGGAATTAGGGATGGCAATTTACAAGAATGACAATGGCACCTGGTATGTAATGATTCGTTATCAGGACTGGACAGGTGCAAGAAAACAGAAATGCAAACGAGGATTTTCTACAAGAAAAGAAGCTGCGGACTGGGAATTACAATTCAAATTACAGAAGAAAGCAAGCGTGGATATGACAATGGAAAGCTTTTGCACTATGTATGAAGAAGATGTCAGACCTTCTTTGAAGCAGAGTACCTGGCTTACAAAAGAAAATATTATTCAGAAAAAGATTCTTCCGTATCTTGGAAAACGTAAAGTATCGGAAATTACAGCTAAAGATGTGATGGACTGGCATAACCAGATGAGAAAACTGAAAACGAAAACAGGAAAACCGCTTTCGCCAACGTATCTGAAAACGATACATGGACAATTAAGCACTATTTTTAATCATGCAGTGAAATATTACGATCTTAGCATTAATCCGGCAAGAAAAGCTGGGGCACTGGGAGAAGAAGAAGGCAAGGAAATGTTGTTCTGGACAAAAGAGGAGTATAAGCGATTTGCAGAAGAAATGATGGACAAACCTCTTTCCTACTATGCTTTTCAACTGCTTTACTGGTGTGGAATTCGTTCGGGCGAGCTGCTTGCTTTAACACCAGCAGATTTTAATTTCAAAAAGAAAACGCTTCGGATCAATAAGTCCTATCAGCGTTTGAAAGGAGAAGATGTAATCAGTACGCCAAAGACAAAGAACAGTGTACGGACAGTCATAATGCCACAGTTTCTATGTGATGAAATGCAGGACTGCCTGAAATTATATTACAGTTTAAAGCCTGACGACCGCATTTTTCCGGTAACAAAATATTATCTGAATCACGAAATGGAAAGAGGCTGCAAAGCGAGCGGGGTAAAGAAAATCAGAGTTCATGATCTCAGGCATAGTCATGTATCCCTGTTGATCAATATGGGGTATACCGCACTAGCAATCGGAAAAAGGGTTGGACATTCAGCAGAAAAGATTACTTACCGGTATGCACATCTGTTTCCGTCGGTACAGCAGGACATGGCAGAGCAGCTGGATGCAGAAAATATGGAAGAAGAATTAAATGAAGTGGAAGGAGGACTTGCAAATGTCGGCTAAATGTCTGGATCAGCAGGGACGTTGGAGAAATAAAGTTGTAGCATTTCGGATGTCACCGGAAGAAGATGAACTTCTGGAGACGGCAGTACGGCTATCGGGATTAACCAAACAAGAATATATTATCCGAAGATTGCAGGAAAAAGAAGTTGTGGTTACAGGAAATCCCAGGGTGTATAAAGCTTTGAAGAAGGAACTTGAAAAGGTACTGGGTGAGCTGAAACGTCTGAAAAAGGGAGAAGATGTGCCGGAGGATTTATTGGAAGTGATTCGGCTTATCACAATAACAATGGCTGGAATGAAAGCGGAATAAAAAAGCCTTTAAGTGTCGGCAAACACCTAAAGGCAGGGATTTGGTAGAATACTCTTCCAAAAAACTTCTATGAGTATTCTATCAAAAACCACTCTTTCTTTCAACGGGAAAATAAGGAGGATTTGATGGAAAACAAAAGAACAGAAACAAATAAAACAGTACAGAAAAGGCTGGAACCGGAACTGAAACTCATCAATATGGATACGGTGGAAGTGGAGCAGATTGAATGGCTGCTTTATCCATTTATTCCCTATGGAAAAGTAACAATTATACAGGGAGATCCGGGAGAAGGAAAAACGACAATGGTGCTTCAAATTATTGCAAAACTGACCAGAGGAGAGACTATTCTTCCAGCTGATTCAACAAAAGATAAAAGGATAGATATTGATAGTGAAAGCGATATGGTAGATGCAGAAAATATTGAAAACAATGCGTCAACACAGCATTTGGAGGCACCAGTAAATGTAATCTACCAGACTGCAGAAGATGGTCTTGGAGATACGATAAAACCAAGATTACTTGCTGCAGGTGCAGACTGCACAAAGGTCATGGTTATCGATGACAGTGAGCAACCGCTGACGATGGCAGATGTCCGGTTGGAAGAAGCAATTGTGCAGACAAAAGCCAGAATGGTTGTGCTTGACCCGATTCAGGGCTTCCTTGGATCAGAGGTGGATATGCACAGGGCTAATGAAATCCGTCCTTTGATGAAACGTATAGCAGTCTTGGCAGAAAAATATCATTGTGCGATTATTCTGATTGGACACATGAACAAGAACAGTAACGGAAAATCTTCTTACCGGGGACTTGGTTCTATTGATTTTCAGGCAGCTGCAAGAAGCGTTTTGATTGTCGGACGAATTAAGGACGAACCGGAAGTAAGAGTTGTGTGCCATACAAAGAGTTCCCTGGCACCGGAAGGTAAAGCTATTGCGTTCCGTCTGGATAAAAACAACGGATTTGAATGGATTGGTGAATATGACATTAGTGCAGATGAATTGCTCAATGGAGAGGGAAAAGGACAGAAAACCCGGAAAGCAAAAGAATTTCTGCTTGAGATACTGGCTGATGGAGGTATGGCACAAAAGAAAATTGAGGAAGAAGCAGAAAAACTGGGAATTAAAAAGAAAACACTGAGAAATGCCAAAATGGAACTGGGAATAGATTCCGTAAAACGTGGAAATCAGTGGTATTGGATGTTGTCAGAGTAGAAAAAGGAAGATGGCAAGATGACCATATCTTAATAATAGGGCATCTTGCCACCTTGAAAGGAGATCAGATGAAAAATAGAAATGTGCAGATACCATATGAGTTATTCTTTCAACTGTTGCAATATTTCCTGATGGAGAATTATGAGGGCGAAGAAATCATAAGGAAAGGGTTAGAAAAGAAATTGAATGCAATGGTAGATCGGGAGTTATACAGCAAGTACAAAACAGCCCCAACAGAGGAAGAGAGAGAAAAGTCCAGGCAGGAATACCTGGAAAGGAAGGGAATACCGGAAAACTTTCGTTGGTAGAGATTCTTGCTGATCACTTTATAACAGGAGCGTGTCACGCACCTGTAAATATCAGACAAGGAGAAAGCCGGTAAGATACAGACGAGAGGTTATAGATTACCCGATTATTTATCGGTAAATTATAGGCTGCGAAAGGGAGCCCTGAATCAGGGCGTCCTTACAGTAGGACAATAGAAAGGAGCATACAGCAATGAGAGAAGGAAGATTAGGATATAACAGCAGTAACGATAGATATGGTTTATTGTCATCAGATTTATGGATTGATACAGGATTTCATTGTGGGGAATGCCTGGAAGTACTAATTGATGATCAGTGGGTGCAGACCAGAATGGAGATGAATCCGGCAAGGGAATGGTATCTGGTAGGAACACCGTACTGCGGAGATCTGGAATATATACGGGCGAGAATACAGTAATAGATTAGTTAAGTGAGTAACGCAGAAGCAATCCGACTAGCGGGAGAAATAATGGTCTCCGCTCCGGTAGATGCAGAACAGACGTCCTCCGGACGTCTTGCCCCCGGCAGGGCGCAAGGGTACTTTTGATAGGCGGTACGGCTGTCGAAAGTGCTTTTGCGTTACTTTTGACAAAAGTAACAAAACCG
>OLQP01000833.1_pt1 | contig 20258 bp, 27 predicted proteins | sample 1643181 | NCBI WGS metagenome assembly OLQP01 (sample SAMEA3136710, study PRJEB25190) | human gut metagenome | biome: human gut; feature: human-associated habitat; material: faeces | place: Austria | collected 2013 | reverse complement strand
CACCCCAAGATGATTCAGACGCACATGGGTGTCGGGTACCGCATGCAGCGTCTCTGGCCCACCCCACAAGAAGTTGCGGTGGAATACGGAGTAGATAAGGCCTTTGACAGCCGAAACAGTCCGTATTTCACCGCAACTGATGGGCGGGATGGAGTAGGCGGTCGAGCAGCAGGCCCGTCTCCGACGTGCCGCTTTTCAAGCTTTATTCGAGCGGCAAAGTAAACCCTAGTTGGTTTAGAGAACAGCTTCTGATTCGAGCTGCGCTCATTGGTTTCCGCAAGGCTTGGCGTTTGTCCGCTCTTCGGCGTAGAGGATCTTGTTCTGCGCCTCCAGGATGCGTTCCGCGTCGCCGATGCGCGCGGCGCACTTCTCGCTTATCGACCTCAGGGCCTGGATCCCCTCGGCGTCGAGTGGGTCCAGCTGGTCGGCATGCGCCAGGGACTCGAGCAACTGGTCAAGTCCCTTCGCAAGCCTCCCGGCGTCGCATACGGCATCGATGAGCTCGATGCGCTCCAACTTCTCTTCGTAGCCCAACATCGGCTCGTCTCCTTCTCTCAACGGACGTGTCGCGCAGCACCGTAGCCGTTCCGCGCAACGAAAGCCTCACCGCCAGCGGTCCCGTGCGCACATCGGCCGCAAGCGGCACGTGAAAGCCGTCCGTGCCGACTCATGCCGCACGCCTCCGCCCCTCCGACCCGAAACCCCGAGGGCGGCGCCGCAGTGCGGGCACGCCCTCGGCTCCGGCTCGTCGAAGGAGAGCCCGGCCGCCCGGGCCTGCTCCAGGGTGATGAGTCCCGCTTGGTCCATCAGGCGCCCCTTCCTTATCTTCTGAAGTCCTTGTTGTCCCTTTTGCTTATTGGGTGGCATATCGTCAGGGGTTTCCCTGTCATCTCGTCAGGGGTTCGGGCTGCGAATCCTGACGGTTCGTCATCCTTGTTCGCGGCGAACCCTGTCATTTCGTCACCCTTTCGCGCACGATGCGGTACCGTTTGGTGGCGTGCCTGCGCGCCGGGGCGTGCACGCCGCATTCCTCGATGAGGCCCCGGTCGAGCAGGTCGCGGATGGCGCGGTGAACGCTGCGCTCCTGCACGTTGAGGAATCGGGCCAGGCCGCCCTTGCTCTCGAAGTAGCCGCACCCGGCATCGCAGAAGCCGAAGATGCGCGCGTAGACGAGCAGGGGAAGGCCGGAGAGGCCCAGGTCCGCCATCATGAAGTGCCGTACCGCCGTGAACTCGCGCGGAGAGGGGCCGTCGCGCCCCTTCGGGCCTGCGGCCGCCATCGGCGCTAGCCCCTTCTGGGCGAGCCGACGACGCTGTTCCGCTCGACCCGTGCGACGAGCTCGTCGTGCAGCACGATGCCGTCGCGCGTCTTGCCGCCGATGTAGCGGATCGGGAACGGGTCGTCGGGGTCCTTGGCGAGCCGGTACATGGCGTCGCGGCTGATGCGCAGCATCTCGCACGCCTCGTCGGCGCTGAATATCGCGTTGGTCGATGCGATGAGCCTCACCTGGCTCCTGCTAGTGCTCTTGGCCATGGCCGTCCTCGAGCTCCTTTCGTCTCCGAGGCTCCCTCGCGTGCCCGGCCGCGGGCGGCTCCCGGGGCGGTCGCCGCCGTCATTTCCTGCCGCTCCTCGACTCGATGTAGGCGTCCACCGACGCCCTCGACACCAGGAGCTTCCTTCCGAGCCTGTACGAGTCGATCTCTCCCGACCAGATGAGGCCGTACGCCTTGTTTCGGCTCGCCCTCATGTACTCCTGCATCTCGATCACCGTCATCCATTCGTCTCGATTTTGATTGCCCTCGTGCGCGGCGCATTTCGTAGCGTGCGCCATGGTTCCTCCAATCTTTCCGCGCGATGCGCCTGCGCGGTCTCGTGTGCGTTTTCGCCTGCGCGACGATTGGACCGCCTGATTGCGGCTGGTACGTGCGGCGGAAGCGGGGATGGGTCGAGCTGGTCGGGCCTTCACGAAACGGCCATGAGCCGTACGCCTTAGCTGGCAGCTAAGGCCCTGAAAAGTAAAAGGCGCCCATGCGGGCGCCTGCCTAGGATCGAAGATTGTTCGGCTGTGGTCGGAATGCTCCTCTTCCGCGGTGCTGTCGTCCGGGGTCCGGCATCTGTCGTTCGCCTCTTCTCTGTCATCGCCAGGTCAATATGCGTTGAATCGATGCAGCAGGCGCATAAAAGCAAATGAAGGCCAAAGGCGCCCATTCAAGATCAGCCGCACGCAGGCGGGTATCGAAAGGAGGCATTGCCCTCCTAGAATGTCCTCTCTTCCCGCATGAACTCGGGGATGTTGGCATGAATGATGCCATCCCTTTGCTGAAAGAGGACTGCGGTGGTGATCCTGGACCGAATCCATCCTACGCTGCTAGCAGACCCAAGTCCCTGCGGTACTGCATGGGGCTCCTGTAATCCAGGTCGCCCTTTATCCTGACATCCCTGTACCATCTGAGATAGGCGTCGAGCATGTCCGTGAACTCCTCGAGTGTAACCCCGGCCCAGTCGCAGCCGTGGAAGAACTCTATCTTCAGCCTCCCGAAGAAGCCCTCGCACCTCGCGTTGTCGGGGCTGCATCCCTTCCCCGGCATCGACCTGACCAGGCCGTCCTCATCGCATATCCTTATCCATCCCGGCCAGCGACAATGGCAGCCGCGGTCCGAGTGGATCTTGGGATGGTCGCCCTCGCCGAGCCACCTGCACGCGCCGGGCAGCGGCGGGCTGGCCATCCCGGCATCGGGCGAGGTCGATACCGGCCAGCTCAGCGGCATGCCGTCGGAGCAGCCCGCGATGGGCGGGAGATACACCTTGCCGGCGGGGATGCGGAACTCGGTCACGTCGGTGATCCACAGCTCGTTGGGCTCGTCAGCATGGAAGCGGTGCCTGCCCCGCTCGTCGCGCAGCAGGTTCTCGGGCGCCTCGGAGATCTCGCCCTCGTACGAGCTGTAGCGCCGCTTCTTCCTGGCGGCGCAGGCGACCAGACCCTCGTCCCTCATGATGTCGCGGACCGTCCACTCGCCGATCGCCGCGCCGTCCCCCGCATCGGCGTTGACCTGCGCGTATATGCGCCTGTGGCCGTAGGTGCCGCCGCTGGCCCCGGACGCCCCGATGGCCGCCTTCCTGACTGCGGCGTGCTCTTCGGTCTCGCCCTTGGCCTGGGCTCTCCTCGCGTATTCGTAGCTGCTCTTGGCCATGCCCGCCACGGGCAGGACCTCGCAGAGCCTGCATTCAGCCCTCAGCGCCTCCACCATCGCCGCCTTCTCCCCGTTCGTCAGCAGCTCTGGGTCGGCGCCCTGGCCTTTCTCGCTGTCCCGAGGGTCGCCTGGCGCACGCCGGGCTCGAGCTGCACCTTCCTGAGCTGCATCTTCGCCTCTCGCAGCATGTCCTGCAGGACCTCGATGTCGTCTGGCAGGTCATCGTATTCCCTGCTCGCGGGGACGCCTTTCTCTTCGGTGTCCCCGACCTCACGGTGCTCTTCGTAATCGGACTGATTATCGTGGCAGTGCCGGTGCGCAACTACCTCATCCGGCGCTGGCGGGATAGGGATTGACGCCGAGCTCCTTCTCAGGGGGGCTCCTGAGGGGGCGGGTCCCGCGGGGTCCGCCCCCCGTTTTGAGTTGAGGGCTTCTTGACCTTGTCTGGGTAACATTGACGGGTTCCGGGCTGGATAGGAGGGAGCCATGGACGTGACGCTCGACGGGAACAGGGGCGCGCCCCTCGCCCTCATTGTGGACGACGAGGCTGACATCGCCGACATGCTCGAGTCGCACTTCAGGCTCGAGGGCTACCGCACGCTCGTGACGCGCGACGCCGCGGGTGTGGTCGAGGCGTCGGGCGAGACGACGAACTCGCAGGCGAACTGCCTGCCGCCGACCCAGTAGATCATCCATCCCCACTTCTCGTGGAGGGCCTTGGTGGCGCCGGGGCGCGAGAGCAGGCGGGCGTCTATGCGCGAGAGGTCCATGGTCGTCCCTAAGCGACCGGGTGCCGGATGACGGTCCTGAGGTTCTCGGGCTTCGTGCGTCTGGGGTCGCCCAGGTAGATCTCGTGGTGGAGGCGGACGGAGGGGACGCCGTGGGGACTTCTCGTGACGGCCCCTCCCGGCGTCACTCGCCCCAGCCGGGACCCGGAAGCCCGCGACGGACGACCGCACGGAGGGCGGCGAGGCCGACGAGCGCGCAGGCGGCGGGGGCGGCGAGGTTGATCGCGACCGACGTCGCGGGCCCGAGGGAGCCGACGGCGGTCGCCGAGAGGAACCCGAGGCCGAGCGAGGCGAGGGCCCCGCCGAGCACCCCGACCATCATGGGCAGGCCGCGCTTGACGACCTCGGCGGGCGTGGTCCAGGAGAGGTTGGGGCGCGAGGCGTCGATGGCGAGCGCGAGCGCCGCGAAGCCCGTGAGCATGCCCATCGCGCAGACGACGCACTGGAGCACCAGGAGCGGGCCGGTGCCGCCCGCCAGCAGCGCGACGGCGGAGACCGCAATCGCCACCCCGCCGAGCACGAGGTTGGCGAGGAGCTTGGAGCCGAGCACCGTCCACGCGCCCACCGGCGCCGTGAGCATGAGGCAGCTCGCGCGCGCCTCGAGCGAGACCGAGGGGGCGGCGGTGAGCGACATCGCCCCGCAGAACCCGAAGACCCACGGCAGCGCGGCGTCGATCTGGCCGCGCAGGGCCGCGACAGCCCGCGCGTCGAGCTGCACGCCGTTGATGATTCCCGAGGCGAGGAGCGCATCCGCGCCGAAGAGCGCGACCGCGCCTGCGGCCACGACCATGAGGATGAGCCCCGCGCAGCTGTTCATCGCGTAGAAGGGCATGGAGCCGATCCGGCGAAGCTCCTTGACCGCGAGGGCGCGCAGCGGGCTCGCAGCCGAGCGGGACGCCGCGACCGCATGCGCACGGCGGCGCGGCCCGGAGGTCGCCACCGCATTCGCGTGCGGATAGCACGCCGCAAGGGTCCCCGTGACAAGCGCCGGAAGCGCAAGCGAGAGCGCGGCGAAGGCGGCAAAGCCCGCAGCCGAGGCCCCGCCCACCGCCGAGGCCGCCCAAGCGGCCGGCGGGTAGGCAGAGGCCACGGCCGCGGAGAGCGCGCCCGCGACGTCGCCCATCGCGGCGAGGGCGGCGGCGTCATCCGCCCCCGAAGAGGCGCCGCCGAGCGCAAATGACCCGACGACGACGCCCGTCACCACGAGCACCGAGAGCACGAGCTGCACCGCCCCCGCATGCCGGAACCGCACCGCGACCGACGTGAGCGCAAGCGACACGAGCGTGGCCACCGCCGCCGGCGCGAGCGGCGCCAGCACGGACACGACGACCGCCGTCGCGACCGCTCCCGGGGTCGGAGACACCGCCGAGAAGTACGCGACGTAGAGCGGCGCCGACAGCAACGCAGAGAGCACGGCGCCGAACCCGTAGAGGGGTGCCGTCCGCGCGAGCACCACCGTGCGCACGGGGACCGGCAGCGCCGCCACGAGGTCGTAGTCGCGGCAGCCGAACACCGTGCCCGGGGCCTTCACGAACACGAGCGCCACCGCGGCCAGCGAGCCCGCAAGCGCGGCGAGCGCCGGGATCGCCTCGGCCGCGCCAACAGCGACCATGCTGCCCCCGAGCACCCACATGTATGCCACCGCCATGCCGGCAAGCAGGACGACGAGCGCCGCGGCGCCGAGCAGCCGCGCACGGCCCCTCCCACCCCGGAAGCCGAGACCGTAGAGGAGCGAACGCGCCTGCAACGAGAGCAGCGGGCGGAGCGCATGACCAGGACGAAGGGCAGGCATCGCCATCACCTCGTCCCCAGGAATACGATGATGGCGATGACGACGAGCGCGACGGCGGGCACTATGTAGTACATGGCGGCGCGCCCCTCGTCCCTGCCCGCGAGCCTCGCCGAGTTGAGGAGGTTGATCGCAACGCAGGCGGCGGGCACGCCGAACACCACGGCGTCACGCGGCCAGAAGGAGCTCACCTCGCCCGTGAGGCTCCATTGCATGGGGACCTGTTCGGGGAGGGCGCCGCGGGCGGCGATGGTCACGGCGAGGGTGAGTGCGCACAGGACGGTGCTGGCGGCGACGTGGGTCTTGACGGACTTCATGACTGTTTCTCCTTGGTCTTGGGAACGGGTCTATCGGGGTGACGGGACGGGGGCACCGCCGTTTTTATCATCCACGAGCTCGAGGAACACGTCCTCGAGCGACTCCGAGCCGCACACCTCGTCGGTGGGGCCCGAGGCTACGAGCTCGCCGCGACGAATCACGGCCACGGTGTCGCAGAGCCTCTCCACGACCTCCAACACGTGGGACGAGAAAAACACTGCTCCGCCGGCGTCGGCGCGCTCGCGCAGGATGTCCTTGAGTTCGTGGGACGCCGAGGGGTCGAGCCCTACGAACGGCTCGTCGAGCACGAGGAGCACCGGGTCGTGAAGGAGCGCCCCCACGAGCACGAGCTTCTGGCGCATGCCGTGGGAGTAGGAGGAGATGGGGTCGCCAAGGGCGCCCTCGAGCTCCAGACGGCACGCGAGCTCGCCCGTGCGACGCCGGCGGTCCTCCGTGCCCACGCCGAAGACGTCCGCGATAAGGTCCAGGTACTGCATACCGGTGAGGAAGTCGTAGACGTCGGGGTTGTCCGGCACGTATGCCATGAGGCGCTTGGCGGCCACCGGCTCCCGCCAGACATCGTGGCCGCAGACGCAGACCGTGCCGGACGTGGGCGGCTGCGCGCCCACTATCGAGCGGATGAGCGTGGTCTTCCCCGCTCCGTTGTGGCCGATGAAGCCGCATATCTCGCCGGGGGCGACTGAGAGCGATAGGTCGCGCACGGCGGCCCTCCCATGGTACTCCTTCCGGTAGCGGCTCACGTCGAGGACGGCTGCCTGCATTGGTTCCTCCTGATTCCCGCGTTTGTTAGTTCTGCTATAGGTCAGCTATAACAGTAGGTCGCATGCTATCACTCATTTGAACTATTTGCTATAGTTCACATAGAACAATTTTCGGGAACGGGAGCCCCATGGTCATCACGGTTGACAAGCTGTCGGACGCACCGCTCTACCTGCAGCTGCGCGACTCCGTCATAGCCGGCATCGCCGCCGGCGAGCTGCGCCCCGGCGATGCCCTGCCCTCCGTGCGCTCGCTTGCCGAGGACTTGGGCATCAACCTGCACACCGTCAACAAAGCCTACGCCACCCTGCGCGACGAGGGCTACGTCATCCTGCTCGGACGGCGCGGCGCCTACGTGGCCGACGCGCCGTCCGACCCCGCTGCCGGTATGGGCGAGGCGGCCCTCGAGGCGGCGCTCGCCAAACTCGCCACCGAGTTCAAGGCGAGTGGCGGCACGCACGAGACGTTCCTCGCCGCCGCGCAGCACGCCGCGCAGAATCTGGACTAAGGGAGAGAGCATGTCCCCTGACCTCGTATCACTCGTCAGCGGCGCGTCGATAGCGCTCATCACCTTCCTCTCCGGCGCCCTCGTCGCCGCCACACCCTGGCTCACCCGCGGGCGCGAGGCCTTCGCGGTGAGCGTGCCCGAGGCCGCGCAAAAGGACCCCCGCATCCGCCGCATGCGCCGGGCCTACCTCGCCTGCACCCTCGCGGTCTCGACCGCGTCCGCCGCCGCCACCCTTGCGCTCTACTCCGCGTACCCACTCGCGATGGCGGCGGTCGCGTGCGTGCCGGTGACGGCGGGCTTCCTGCTCATGCTCACCTTCCGCGCCCGCGTGCGCGCGATCAAGCGCGCCGAGAGGTGGGAGACGCGCACGGCCCGGCTCGCTGCCGTCGCCGGCGCCGCTGAGGCGAACGCGCCCCGGCCGCTCCCGCTCGCCTGGGACCTCCTGTACCTGCCCGTAATCCTGGCGACGCTCGCCCTCACGCTCGCCCTCTACCCGCAGATGCCCGACCCCGTGCCCGTGCACTTCGACGCCACGGGCGCGGTCGACGGCTGGATGGCCAAGGGCTGGCAGGTCGTCGCCATGCCTCTCGCCGTCCAGGCGTTCATGGCTCTGTGCCTCACCGCGTCGCACTGGCAGATCCTGAGGAGCCGCAGGCCGGCCTCGCCCGAGCACCCCGTCGCCTCCGCCATCGCGTACGGCGCGTTCGCCCGCGCCCAGAGCGCGGCGCTGCTCGTCACGGGCGTCGTGGTGACCGCATCGTTTGCGCTCATGCCGCTCGCCTTCGCCGGCGTGGTCACCGCGGACCAGTCCGTCGTGGCGCTCGTCGTCATCGTCGTCGGCGCCATCGTCCCCAACCTCGCCGTCTCGCTCGTCTACGGCCAGGCGGGCTCCAGACTCCTGCGGCGCATGACGGCGTCGAGCGCGCTCGACTACGACGACGACGAACGTTGGCACCTCGGCGTCTTCTACGTCGACCGCGAGGATCCCTCCGTCGTAGTGCCCCGCCGCTTCGGCGTGGGCTGGGCCATGAACTGGGGCAACCCCAGGTCGTGGGGACTCGTCGCGCTGCTCGTCGCGGCGGTCGCGGCCTTCGTCGCGGTGGTTGAGGTCCTGCTCAGGTAGGGCGTGCGGCCAGCTCGTCAGCGCAAGAGATCAAACCCCCAGGCGCCCGCGCCGCGGATGACCCGCCGGGACGCGGGTGCCTGAGCTGTAATCTTTTGGTGGACAGGGGGACGGCAGGAACCGGCAGCAGATATGCTCTGCCCAGATGCCCACCCACCAGCACCAGGAGATTGGAGAGGAGAGATGTCGGTGAGCGCAAGCGAGATCGAGAAGGCTGAATCGAGGGACAGGAGCAGGCTCCCCCGGCAGTACACGGAGGAGTACCGGCTCGAGGCGGCCGGGTACTGCAGGAAGGCGCATGGGTCCGATCCGAAGAAGAGCATCAGGGAGTGCGCCGCGGAGCTCGGAATCAACGACAAGACCCTGAACGAATGGATCCTCAAGCAGGCGAAGACCGGGCGGGTCACCCAGGAGAGGACCGGAGAGCAGAAGGAGCTCGACGCAGCGAAGAAGCGCATCAGGGAGCTCGAGAGCGAGAACGAGTTCCTAAAAAAAGCCGCAGCCTTCTTCGCCAGGAGCCTCTGACGGAGGACAGGTTCCGGCTGATGCTGGAGGAGAAGGCGGTCTACAGCGTCTCGATGATGGCGCGGGTGCTGGGCGTGAGCAGGTCGGGATTCTACCGGTGGCTGAAGGCGGGCGGCAGCGGGGAGGATCCGTGGGGTCCTCTCAAGGAGGCCATCATCGAGATATGGGACGCGAGCGGGAGGCGGTTCGGCTTCCGGAAGGTCTGGTCGAAGCTCATGGACGATCCCAGGTACGCCGAATTCGCAGGCACGACACGCTACCGCGTGCGGAGATGCATGTCCGAGCTGGGGATACGCGGCATCTGCCCCAATGCCTCGAAGAGGACCACTGTGCCCGATCCCGAAGCCCCGGAGCGTCCTGACCTCATCAGGCGGGACTTCTCGAGCCCTGTGCCGACCACGAAGCTCGTGGGCGACATAACCTATCTCAGGACCACGGGCGGCTTCATCTACCTGGCCGTGGTCATAGACCTGTGCACGCGCATGGTCGTCGGCTGGAGCATGCGGGACAGCATGAGGGCAGGCCTCGTGGCCGCAGCCCCCGGGATGGCCCATTCGCGCGGATACGTCGCCGGAGGGGCCATATCCCGCAGCGACCGCGGCAGCCAGCACACGAGCGCCGAGCTCGCCGCCTGGGCAGCAGCGCACGACGTGAGGCTCTCCGTGGGCCGCACAGGGAGCTGCCACGACAATGCGGTCGCGGAGTCGTTCTTCGGGACGCCCAGGAACGAGCGGCACCGCCACGAGCGCCCGGCGGATGCATCCACGACGAAGCACAGGGCGATCGGGTTCATCGAGCCATATTGCAGCCGCTGCCGTCCGCACGAGTCCATCGGGGACCGCGTGCTGGCAGAGGCCATGCAGGAGTTCTTCGACCGCTTCGAGGGGGCCCTCCGGCACAGTCCGGAAGACATGCTGGCCGTGTAGGAATCTGCAATTCCGCTGTCCATTATATTGACAGGGCTCAGAGCGATGAAGGTCCTCATGAGGGCGATCAGGTGGCTGTTCCGCGCGGTGTTCCGCTGGATGTGAGCCCCGCCGCCGGGGCCGCCCGTGAGGACTGTCTTTTGGGCGGCCCCGCCGAGTCGGGCGGGGCGTCTACGCCACCTGGCGCCCCCTGAACGAGACCACCGCCACAGAGGTCGAGACGAGGGCGAGCGCCGCGTAGACGATGAGCACCATGCCGATGAGGGCGAGCACGAACGGGCCGAGCGGGTAGGACTCGAGCGCCGAGAAGAGCACGCTGAAGTTGGCGAAGTTGATCGGGAAGAGGGCGAGCGCGCGCTCGAGCGCACCCACACCCGCCGAGGGGACGAGCCCCGTGAGCAACACGAGCACCACGTCCGCGAGGAAGACCGCGAGCGTCGAGGGGGTACGCGACGAGAGCGCGAGCGTGAGGCACGAAAAGCCCAGGCACGCGGCGTACATGAGCCCCACGGTTGCGAGCGCGGCCTGCCCCGCCGTGAGCGGGTAGGGCGAGGAGAGCGCCGTGCCCTGGACGGAGAGCCCGAAGCCGTCCGCCCCGTAGAAGGCGAGCGAGACCCCGACGACGATGGCGGCGCTGAGGGCGAAGAGGGCGGTCGCGTAGGCGAGCCCCGCCACGACCTTGGCCGCCACGAGCGTCGAGCGGCCGCGCCGGGTGGCGAGCACCACCGGCGCCCCGCTGGGGTGGTGACCAACATTTGCTTTATGCCGTCAGCGCTTTCCCCCGTCCGCCTCAATCGGGTATACTTCAGTCATTGTGAAAAGCCCTAGGGCTTTTAGCGGCTGCGGGTACCTGTACCTTCAGCCGCATTTTTCTTATCTTTTGGAGCCGACATGGAAGACCCCGGCGCAGCGACAACAAAGGAACGGCCACTCATCGACGCCGCCCTGCAGGTCCGCCACCTCAAGGAGCGAGGGGTCCGCTTCGAGCTGACGGACGAGCGGGAGGCCGAGCGATTCCTACGGGAGAGCAACTTCTTCTTCAAGGTGAAGGCGTTCGCGAAGTGCTTCTCAAGATACACCAACCCCAGCTCGGAGCACTTCGGCTCCTACATCGGCCTCGACTTCGCCTACCTCGCCGAGCTCACGAAGCTCGACCACCACCTCCGCGAGACGGTCCTCTCCCTCACCCTCGACATCGAGCACTACATGAAGGTCGAACTCAACAGGATGATCATGGACGCGGGAGACGACCCCTATGAGCTCATGGCGTCCTTCTTCGACTCCGAGCGCGAGAGGAAGGTCAGGGTCCTCGAGAAGAGGGTCGCCCTTTGCTCCGTTCGGTCGAAGGCCCCGACCGTCATGGACCTGTCCGGAGACCTGGCCGCCCCGGACGCCAGATCCGTCATCTCCGCCCTCGCCTCCCTGCTGCACCTGGCATCGGACTCGCTCGGCGGGATAGACCCCGACCACACCGAGAGGAGCCTCGCCGGGCTGGGCGGGTCCTCCTACACCCGCGGGCTCGTCGAGAAGTACGGGGACCCCAGGCACATGGCGGTCTGGAACTACCTCGAGCTCGCGTCCTTCGGCGGCATCATCTCGCTCTACAAGTACTACGTCTTTGAACGTCGCACGATGAAGGACGAGGAGGCTGTGAAGGGGCTCCTCTTCCCGACGAAAGCACTGAGGAACGCGGCGGCCCACAACGGGAACATGCTCAGCACGCTCGGCTCGAAACTGAAGAAACCCGTCGGCTCCATCTCGAAGATGGCGATCAAGGAGCTGAGAATCGACCGCGAGCTCGTGTCGCTCACCAAGAGGGCGCCCATCGTCCACGACTTCACCGCCCTCGCCCTCTGCTACATGCACCTAGTCAAGAGCGAGGACGCGAGAGGGGACGCCGCAGAGAAGCTCCGAGCCCTGCGCAGGCGATTCATGGCGCACAAGGGCTACTTCTCCAAGCAGGGCGAGCTGAAGAACGGTCTGGCCATGCTCAGCGAGGTCATGGACAGGGCGGCCGACCGGCTCTCACGGCCATAACGGACACGTCTCGTAGCACCAGAAGTCAGCTCTCCGTATCCATCACCGCCCAGCTCACAGGCGCAATACCCGGAATAGACATTAGACAAGAGGGATGGGTGGCCTGATAGTCCCCGGTTTTTGTCCTACGTTGCATCGAGGCGGAGGCATACACCGCCTTTCGAGCGCGAGTGACGCCGACGTACAGCAGGCCGATTTCCTCGATAAGCCCGTCTGGCATTCTCCTCATATCGACAATCCGGCAACTTTGCGCGGAACGTGAGCACATACCAGTCCTATCGCACTGAATACACATTCCTCCCGGCCAATCTAAACGCGTGACGCCCGGGATGAAAACGCTGTCCCACTCGAGCCCCTTGGCGGAATGAACGGTCATCATCGAGATGCCAGCATCGAGGTAATCCGAGAAACGCCGCAGGGAGCCCTCGGAGAAGATGCTCAAGATATAGTCGCGCCGCTCCAAAGGGCTCATCGCCGCGCAATCTGCCGCAAGGTGTTTCCTCAGCGCTCCGAGAAGCATGGCGTAGGACCGCCCATACTCGAATCCCTTGGAGCCGGAAAGGAGCTCTTCGGAGACGGACTCGATGATTCTGTCTGCAGCGGAACGACTGACGCCTTTTTCACCAGGTGCTGCATCGACAATCTTGGAGAGGGCAAGCGCGTTGAACGCCATGAATTCCGAGCTTGTATCTGAGAAGAGTCCGTTGAAGTACGAGACGCCCTCTTCGTCCAACCCGTCCATGATGAGGTCGGCAAGGTGGCCGCGCTTGCGAACGAGAATTGCGGTTCTCCCTCCCTCGCCTTGCGCAAGCTCTGCGACTTTGGAAACGATGGCAGCCGCTTCGCCTTGCTGCGTTGAGCTGATGAGGACGGGCAGTCGGGGTGTTCCGCCGACAGGGCCTCCCTTCATGTTGGAGCGAATCGCGGCACCGAGCTCTCCGATGATAGATCCTTCGGAAAACCTGTGGTTATGCTCGAGTTCAAGCGGCAAGAGGCGTAGGTCGGTAGATGCCTTTTCCTTTAGTCCCGTCATCGCGCCAATAAAGCCGTAGACGCGCTGGATGGGATCGCCGAACATGCAGATTCCCGACTCTTCTGAAAGCAGGCCATTTAGGAAGATATAGCACAGGGCATTTGTGTCCTGCGCCTCGTCGACAAGCACGACAGGATAAGCTGCCGACAGATAGGACCTCAGCTTCGGACAGAGGGCAAGCAATTCGATTGCAAGGGAGATCATCGCGGAGTATGGCAAGATGCCATTCGGCACAAATCTATCCCTGATGACTTTATTAAAGGGGCAAATCAAGCGCCTCAAGTCTTCGTCTCGACCGTGTCTCATGGAGCTGAGAAAGCTGTCGACGACTTTCTTTTCATCGTAAGTTATGCCGCCACCTCGCGAAATCAGTTCGTCGACAGCACCATTGTCATCAAGCATGGAAAGCTCGTCGACGCAGGCTGGCAGCGAGAGCGATCTCCAGTACCTTCGCAGCAGAGCCCATGCGAAACCGTGGAAGTTGGTTGTCATGACTCTGCCCTCGAAGCGCCGTGCCGCGGAACCGGGAAGCGCCGACAAGGCGGCGCTCATGTCCGCCCGCATCCTCCGCGCCGCGGCGACGCTAAAGGTCAGGGCCATGACCCTTTTTGGTGGTGGGACTTCACCGGATGCCAGCAGCCAGCATGCTCGTCCGGTCATCGCCGTCGTCTTCCCATAGCCCGCCGGCGCCTCCACAAAGACCCTCCTTGATGACGTGAAGATCGCAAAGAGCTGTGACTCGTCCCCACCGCAGCGCTCTTCGATCGCAGCCCTGACACCATTTCTCAGGTCATCTTGCCTCCACAGCATCAGAGCCCCGCCGCCCTGCGAATGATGCTCTCGTAGCATGCGGGAACGCTGTCGGCACCAAGCTCCTCCGCCAAAGCCACGCCGAATCTAACGCCCTTGTTCGATGAAAGCCATGCATGCATGAGCGCACGCGCTTTGGGCGTGTCAGCGAATTCCCCATCGAACTCCACTCCCTGGAAATCGTACTCAGGGTCCGTCAAATTGACGTCGTAGGCAGCGCACGCCTTTTGCAGCACATTGCTATTGCCCTTAATGGGTGTTGCCCTTTGCAAGCGATCCTCAGACTCAAGAAGTGTGATGAACGAGCTCTGGTTGCCTTTCGCAAAGAGAGCGTCGATGACCTCGGCTTCGAAATCCCGCTCGGTTGTCGTTATGTGATCTCCCGAAGTGTTAGGCGCCCCGTTATCCCTGTCGACGATGGAAAAGCTTGGGATCTCGAACTCGTCTAGAAGCTCGCAAAGCGGTCCCACGTTTTCTTTCCCGCCGGCCCTGATTGCCACGACTCCGCAATCGTCCAAATCCATCCCGATGCTGCGCGCGAAAACCGGGATGGCCCCGGACTCCGTCTCCCCCTCAAAAGCCAAAACCGATCGGGCGAAAAACGCCTCCCTTATCGAATCAAAGCTACGTATTAGGTGCTTTTCTGCCTTGCCGGACAGGGCGATATCCGTTCCGCACTTGACCGTCGGGGAACCTTCGCCCTGCCCAAACCGCACAACGTTCTTGTAGCCACGGGCCAAAATGTTGGGCGAATGCGTCACCATTATTAGCTGAGCCCTGATTGAATCGATTCCGAAATATGTCTTAAGAAGGGCGTTGAACTTGTTGTCTTTCCCCTCGCAAATCCTGTGCAGGCTCTTTGAAAGCCGCCTCTGCATATACGGGTGAAGGTGGGCCTCGGGCTCGTCGTATGCCAGCACGGCATGCAGCACAAGCTTGTCGTCGGCACCCAAGCAGAGACTCTCTAATAGGCGTGTAGGCGAGAGGCGCATAATGCTCTCGACTATCGAGAGAGAGGCAATGGCGAGGTACTGCAGGCCTACCCCCGCCTTTTTGAAGTGGACACCCCTTTTATCCAGCAAGGTAACCAAGCTTCCAAGCGATCCACCATCCGACGCATCGACACCCGTCTTCACCCCATACGACGACAAAATGGGGACGTCGTCGACGATTGCATTGAGCTCTGAAGCCAGACCCTCAAGCTCCTCATCGTCGAGAAAGTCGGAAACTCCCTTACCCTCCTTTTCAAGGTAAAGCGCGATGCCCTTGGCGAGAACCTTGCCGACCCCTCGGGTGCCGTCAAACGCCAAGTCTCCTCTATTGAATGCTGCTGTCGAGTACCTGAACATGTGCACGGACCTCATCAGTGAAGGAGGGATCTTTTCCCCACTCCCCTCGAGCTCGAATTCTATTCGGGAATCCGGGTCGTCAGCAAAAGCGTGTACGGTGATGGTATCTCCGGTCATGGGATCGATGTCGAGCCCCGTCGCTCCGAGCTCGTCCTCGTCCATCTTAAGAGTGACTACAGCCCCTGACCGCTTCCCGACGTCAGCGAAGTCCTCCTCGCTGATCATCGCTTGATTGAAGATCGTGTTGAGCAGGTCGAGCACGTTCGATTTGCCGAGGTTGTTCTCCCCGACGATATAGTTCACGTCCTCGTCAAACTTTATCGACACGCCATCGAGGTTCCGGTAGTTCTCGATCTTCAATTCGACAATCCTCATGTTGCCTCCGACCTTTTAGGTTCCGTAGCTTCCATCAGTCTGACACGTTGCGTGTTGTACTAAGCCGAGGCCGGCGGATGCCGGTTATTCCTCGTGCGCGCAGCCTGTCACGGGCCCCGCTTTCCCCGCAAGGGCCGCGATGCTTTTCCGGCTTCTTTCGGGCTCGGCCGCCCCCGCTCAGAGCGGTGCCGGCGGAGCTCGCCCGAAACAACCGGTCGGCGGCGCCTCCCTGCCGGAAAACCAGCGGCTTCGCCTTCGCTTCCCCCCTTGCGGCGCGCGGGATCCCGCGCGCCCTCCGCTCCCGCTCCGGGCGGTCGGCAGCTAACGAGGCATAGCCGGTTACGGAAGGAGCGTGAGGACGATGAGGGAGAGCCTAGAGGTCGGCCGTGTTCTCCACGAGGCCGAAGCGGGCCCCGAGCGTCACGAGCGCGTCCCCGTCGAGGTACCGCAGGGGCCCGCCGGAGGGAACGCCCCTCGCCTCGTCCACGTCGGTGACCGAAGCGTTCCAGTCGCACCCCGGGCAGTAGAACGCAATCTCCCCCGGGCGACGGGAGTACCGGAACATTCGGAGCTCCCCGCCGCACGCGGGACAGCGCCGGTAGGGACGGTCGCCGGGATGCTCCCTGAAATGCTCGAAGACGCCCATCTCGTCCCCCTTCCGAGGCCGCCGCCAAACTCCTGTTCCCAGCATTCTGCCCCGCCGAGGGGACGCGCACCTTGACAGCAGCATACGACCGCAAAGGACATGCGCCCGGCAGCGCGCCGGGCGCGGGACCGCCGCCAAGCGCGGCGGGAAGGAGGAAACTATGCCAAGGAGAAGATTCACGCCCCCATCCGACATCGAGCCCCTTTTCCACTTCTGCCGTCACTGCGGCGGCGACTACACGCCTCAGGAGGACGGCATCGAGGGGGTCTGCCCGGAGTGCGCGCAGCGCCTCTACACGCGCTGCGACGAGTGCGGCGCGACCGTGCCGGCGGCGGACGCGCGCCGCCCGTCGTCGGGCCGGACCCTCTGCCGCAGCTGCGCCACGCGGCTCTGCTACACCTGCTGCGGGTGCGGGGAGCTGCACGAGCGGTCCTCGACCGACTTCCTCGTCGACGCCTACGGCCAGACCGTATGCTCGTCGTGCTGGGACGACTGGGAGGAGTGCTCGGAATGCGGGGAGTACTTCCCCGCAGACGACCTCGAAGAGGGTGAGGACGCGGACGAGCACCTATGCCGCAGGTGCGCCGCGCGGGAGCGCCATCGGCAGGGTCCTCAAGGTCGACGCGCTCCTCGAGCGGGCGAACCCGTCCGCGCCCCTGGAGGAGCGGTGCGCCGCCATGGGGGTGACGCCCGAGATGAGGGACGCCGCGGCGCTCGCCGCCGAGGCGCTCGGGGAGGAGGACTATGAGGATCTTGCTTAGGGCGGCGCGCTGGCTGTTCCGCGCCGCATTCCGCTGGATGTAGTGAACACGCCGCAGCCACGGTATGATTAGCTGGTGGGAGGGGCCGTCCGTGGGGATTGATCGGTTGGGCGGCCCCTCCCGTGTAGATAGCCCTACTCAGGCCCCCAAGGTCCTCGCCGCGGAGAGGGCCGCGACAGGGAGGTACGCGCACGCCAGGCACGCGCGCTCCCACCATCCGCCCCATGAGACCCAGGTCCCCGCGAACGCGGGCTTGTCGGCCATGACGAACAGGACGAAGAAAGCCGCAGAGGCGACGAAGCACGCAAGGGACAGGGAGGACAGGGCCGGCTCCTGCGCCCTGAACGCGAGGCCGAACAGCAAGGAGACCGCGACGAGCGCCATGAAGCCCAAGGCCGAGCCCACGCCATGAAGTATCGCCGGCAAGCGGCCCGCCCCCGAGCCGGGGAAGGCGCCCGCCACGACCCCGGCCCCTATTCCGAACGCAACCAGACACGCGGCCGACGCCGCCGCGAGGGGCGGACTCGAGGACGCCCGGAGTACTTCGCCGTGGACGAGGAGGGCTCCGACGGCGAAGGCGGGGCCGAGCCACACGAGCCAGGCGCGGCACCAGAGCCGGACGGGGCTGTCGCCGGCGCCAAGGGCGCTCATCGCCTGGAGCCTCGGGTCGTACCCGGGAACGCCCCTCTCGAGGACGGCGCAGACCGCGAACTCCCCGACAATGGTGAGCAGAAGGGTTCCCCACAGGGCCCGGGCCGGGATGCTGCCCATCAGGCGCCGCCGCCGAGGGCCGTCCAGTCAAACATCGACGAGAGGGCCTCGTCGGGAGTCGACGGGGACCCGTCCGCGCCCTGGACCCACCCGCGCATGCCCTCAGGCGCCGAGTAGAAATCCTGCTCGAAGCGCTCGACCCAGTTCGCCACCAGCCGATAAGTTTCCAGCCTGAGTTCCATGTTCGCCCTGGCCTCCAGGCGGGCCACCCTCGGCAGGACCGTTTCAAGCCTCTCCGCGCCCTCGAGGTAGCGCTCCCTTATCTTCCCGAGCAAGGCGCGCCCCTCGCCCTCGCCCATAACGTAGAGGTTCGCGATGACCGGGGTGAAGTCGAAGTCGACCCGGGCGTCGAGGCCAGCAAGCCCGTCGGCGAGCTCCCTGAAGCGCCCCTCCCCCGCCTCGGTGATGGCGTACACGGTCTTCGGCGGGGCAGTCTCCCCCTTCTCCTCCCTCCCGTCGACGAGGCCTTCCTCGCGGAGCCTGAGCAGGTTTCGGTAGATCGAGGGGGCGCTGACGCGCACCCATCGCCGCACCGCACGCGCCTCGAACAGCCGGTCCATCTCGTACGCGCTCATGGGGCGCTCCTTGAGCGCCCCGAGAATCATCAGGTCAATGCTTGGCTTCGCCACAGTGCCTCCCAGCTACTATCTCTGATAATAGCTGTATACTATCAGAGATAGTAGCGAGATGCACGGCCCATCCGTCAAGTCCGAAAGAGCACGGAGGCGCCGCGCGAAACGTGAGGGAGGCTTAGGATGCCACAGCTGAACAAGGGCGGGAAATACGTGTTCGGGTGGTCTGTGATAGGAAGGGACGGAACGATACGGCTTCCGCCGGAGACGTTGGCCGAATACGACCTTCTCGGCGATCAGAACGTAATCATCTTCACAGGAAGCAAGTCGACGGGGGGATTCTGCGTCACGAGCAAGAGACTGCTCTCGCCCTCGAAGCTTAATCACATCTTGAACGACTTGCCTGAACTGACAGAGGGGCACCCGGAAGACCTCGGGCGGCTCCTTCCCTACAAGGGGAGAAGCTACGCCTGGCTCCCCTTGTCGAGGGAGGGGACCGTGCAGCTGCCGCGGCGCACCCTGGAGGACCTCGGGCTGAAGCCGGGCGATAGACTGATGTCCATCCGGAGCAGCGACATCGCCTTCACGATGGGCGCAAAGGGGCCTCTCGTCGAGAAGGGGAATAGATACCCCGGCTTAATCGAAGTTTTCTTACCTTTTACGTACCCCGACAGCGCCCGTGCGAGATGAGCTCACAATAGCATCCAGCGGAAGGCACTGCGGGGACTCCGTGGGGATTGATCGGCTGACGTCCCCGCAGCAGCCAGAGCGGGAACCGTATGCGCCCGCGAAGAAATCGTATTCCCGCAACGGGCTCAGCCTTCGGTAGCGAACGGTACAGAGGCGATTCGTATCAGGCCGAGGCTCCGCCCCGCGAGTCACCGCCTCCCCGCTTCCGATAAACGATTTTCCGAATTGCGTGAACACTCAAACCGTAGCGCTCCGCAAGCTTACCCACCGACATGCCGCTGTCGTGCTCCTCGCATATCCTCCGGTTTCTCGCCTCGAGCTCCTCCCTGTATCCGCTCTCCTCTCCCCAGCGCTTGCGGCTGTGCTCGTCCTTCGGGACGTACAGATATCCGCCTTGGACCACCTTCTGAAGCTCCCTGACAAGGGGCTCGGGGAGTACATCGCGCGCGTTCGCGTACCTCATGAGGCAGCCTTCGCGTCCGTACCCGTCTCGGACCTCACCCTGCGGGCATACCGCCACAGGTACGCCGCACCGACGGCGCACGGCAGCACCGGCGAGAGCGCCTGGGCGGCGAGGATGCCCGGGTAGCCGAGGACGGGCACGAGCAGGACGGCGAGCCCCACGCGGACGACCACGGCGTCGAGCAGGGCATTGACCGCCGCGAGCCTCGGCGCGCGGGTCGCCTGGGCGAAGGAGTCGAGCGCGTACATGGCGGCGTAGGCGAGGCTGTTCGCCGAGCAGCAGGCGCGCAGGTAGAGCACGCCCGCGGCCACCGCCTCGGGGTCGTCGGCGAAGAGGGCAACGAGCTGCGGGGCCAACGCCTGGACGAGCAGGACCACGGCCGCCGTGGCCCCCACCGAGACGGCGAGGCCGGCCCGCGCGTAGGCGAGCGAGCGCCGCCGGTCTCCCGCGCCTTCGCAGCGCGCCGCAGCGGCCGACACCGCCTGGCCCGCCGACCACACGGGCATCCCGGCGAGCGTGTTCGCCTTGGTGGCGGCGCCCGCGCCGGCCACGACCGCCGTGCCGAAGGCGTTGGTCATGGAGGTGATCGCGAGGTACGAGAGGTTCACGACGACCTGCTGGAAGGCCGCCGGCGCAGCGACGCGGGCGAGCCCCGCGAGGTCGCGGGCGGCCGGGCGCGCCGGAAGCGTCGAACCGCGCCTCTTGGCGAGAACCGCCAGGGAGAGCGCGGCGGCGAGAGAGGACGCCGCCGTCGAGGACCACGCCGTGCCGGCGACGCCGAGCGCGGGCACGAGCGCGACGCC
>OLQP01000801.1_pt1 | contig 21267 bp, 24 predicted proteins | sample 1643181 | NCBI WGS metagenome assembly OLQP01 (sample SAMEA3136710, study PRJEB25190) | human gut metagenome | biome: human gut; feature: human-associated habitat; material: faeces | place: Austria | collected 2013 | reverse complement strand
CACGTTCTGCTGATTCTGTCCAGTATTGATTGCCGGAAGCATGAACCGCCGTCACTGGTAATGCCGTGAGAATAGTTGCAAAAGCAAGCGTTCCTGTCAGCAATCGCTTTACTAGCTTATTCATATTTTCTCTTTCTCCTTTCGATTTTGGGTATGAAAAAAGACGCTCATTTATTGAACGTCTTTAACTAAATAGTAGATATTGAGATTTGGGATTAGGTACAAATCAGATAATTTTAATTGCACCTCATTGCATTAAAATTGCATTTTTTAATATTTTTATATGGTTTTATAGTTACTTATATTGCCTAAAAATGGCTTAAAATCAACGATTTTGCTTTATACTCCGTACTGTCTGTCTGGAGTTTGAATAAGTTTTACCTTCGACAACTTTAATATAATTCGTTGTTACAAAGTCATCATCATCGACTACACCCCCATCATTAGTAAGAATTTTTTTCTCTAACTCATTAACTGGATTATACTTATTTAATCCAGGCTTAATTTTTACCAGTCCGTTTGCTTGCCTGGATTCTAAATCAACAGCCGTAATTTTGTACGGTTCGTATACTCCATCAAGATTATCTGATTCGTTTAATATTATATCGTTTTTATATATTTTCCCATAATTATTATAATAAAAAGCAACATAATTTGTGTCGCTATCAAATTCTAGTAATCCGTCTGTCCCTTTATAAATTCTGCCGATTAGTCCACCTGGTGATGCAGTTCTGTAAGCGTATACGTAAGCGGAGTTTACGTTCGATAAGTAATATTTTGTATTAGGTTTCACTTTGATGTAATTTTTTGTAACAATACCAGATGCATAATCTACTTCTTTTATTTCTCCACTATTATCATCAATATATCCAACTACCCATTTTTCATCCCAAATATTTCTGGATTGTATTTCTGTTGTGGAAACTAAATCTTCCTTCAGCGAATCGTTCTCAGCCTTCGCCTTAAGTACCTGCTCCCGAACGGCTTCGCCCGCGGATCCATACTTTGTGCCATCTGCTCCGATACGGATATCGGTCAGTTCGGCATCGCCGGAAGTGCTCCCATCTGGCAATGAAGTAAAATTATCCATCCTGTTTTTTGACTGATTGATTGCCTGGATCAGTGTCATCTCTCCCTGTTCCAGGCTAAAGTTCTTTTTTGTCAGGTTGTCGAGTACCTGTTTTTCCAGATCTTCAACGGAGATTATGCCGCCTTCATTAGTGTCCGGATCTATGAAGATCATCTTTTTCCCTTCCGGGACCTTCGATACTTTTGATAAACCATTTGCCTCCTGACTTTCCTGCGGCAGTGCCATATCTCTTCCTCCTTTTTAATATCCAAATCATGCATCTACATTGACGCATACAGCCTTATTTCCTATTACCAGAAGCTTTCCTCCTACGACCAGCGGCATCTCCACATATCGTACAAATTCACCAATCACTACTCCGCCAAACATATAATCCTCATTATCGACGGTAACAGAGTATCCTCGCTGCAGAAAAGTTTCACCTTCCTCGGTTCTTCTCTTCCATGAAAACCATGCTTCTGGATAATCTTTTGTAACTTCTTTTCCAGCTTTGTATAAAACTGCAGTAACCGTTGTGGTGTCATCTTCATTATCTTCATACTTCACATTAAACAGCAGGGTTCCGTCTGTCACGCCTTCAAGATCTGTTGATATCTCCGACATCTTCGTGCTCATTCCATCTATGCCGGACTTTATCTCCGTGACCTTTGTTTCGGTCCTCCCTGCTGTTTCTTTTGCTTCACTGGCCTCTTCTCCAATATCCGTAATATCCTGTGTCATCTTCGTGTAAGCCTGGTTCAGGCTCTGTCCGGAATCATCCAGCCAGATACGGTTACTCTTGATGACCTGAGTACTATCATTGATTGCTGTGAACAGGCTGTCTATATCCAATTTGGATGCGGCGATGTTGGCCGTGTCAGAAACCATCTCGTTCACGATCAGTCCATCTGCAATTGCTCCCGGTTGCACACCGGTGGAATCGATCAGAACTCCTTTTCCTGTTTCGTCAAAAAGCTCGAATGTGAAGTTCCCCTGTGCATCCCGGCCAGCCTGCATCCTTACAACTCCGTTATCATCTTTCCATTGCTGGGTTGCCCCGGATATCTGGATGCCGCCATCATCTGACATGATCTTGAATTTGTTGGTGCTGATCGTACCAGCCAGAAGATCTCCAATGGTAACGGACTGCATAACTGCTGTTCTTACCAAGGCAGTATCAATGACCGCATTATCAGATGTCAGGTGGATGTTCTGCAGATCACCGATACCAGCTGATCCCGAAAGAAGGTTCTTGATATTGGCATAGTTGGAAGCAAGGATATTAATCCGGCCGTTTGCTGCTGAGAAATTATTTACTGTGAGTTTCTGGAATTCACCGTATTCCCCATAAATCTCTTCAACTCGTTCTTTAGTAACTTCAAGATTCTTAATAGTCGCATAAGTGATGTTCGCCGTATCTACATCCAGCTTATTAATCAACGCCTTATCAATCACAACCAGCTGTGCATAATACCTGTCCATTTCCTTAGTAGTCGGACCTTTGTATCCAGATTTCTGTTCTACTTCAGACCGTCCAACAGCTTCCACCGATGTGATCAGACCGCCGTCAAACTCATGTGTCATAGTCATGACCGGTACTTTATAAGCTGTACCATTCAGATCAGAGACTGTCAGCACATCCCATGGATCCACACGGGGATCACCCATGAATTTAATGCTTCCAGGCATGTATTCATAACCGCTTAATACTTTCCAAACATTATCCAGCATTTCCTGTGTCATGAACGGGTTTGAAAAACTTATTTCGCGGGTTCCGGAACCAACACTGACAGAAACATCGTTTCCATCAGAATCCTTTCCGATATAGCAGGTAATTTTCTCTATTTTCTCAGTCACATCATGATGCTCGAATGTGTCCCAGTACCGGCTTGTATCGACTGGATAATCACTGTCTATGTAAGTTTTAATCTCAATCTGTCCCTGCCGATTACAGATAGCAAAACCGCCATACATCTGTGAAATATATCCCAGTATCTCTCTGCAGGTATAGCTATCCGGACGCTGCATTGATATCGCAGTCAGTCCATCTGTAACAACTGTTACTCCTGTAATCCTCGATATCGCATTCAGCACAGTTACTGTATCTGTAGTCTCTGCAATGCCATCCGCCGAAAAAGCTCTCTCTGTCTTCATCATGCGGTCATACGCAGTGACTGTAATCTGACTTTCATCTGTCTTTGGCTTCTCTGCTGTGTAATAACCCATCGGAACATATTCAATAGATTCGCCAACCATCATTCCAATCTTGATTGTTATCTCTTTCCCTTCAATTCTCTTTGCGGGATTCGTCATCTTGATCTTTGCGTATCTGGATACTGCAGAGCCGATAGAGAAATCATCCTCACTGTTGGATCCGCCTTCGATCGTAATCTCTGATATACCATCTGTTATTGTATTGCCATCAAAATATAGCAATGCATAAAATGTTCTGGAATCCTGCTGTATCAGGTTTCCAAATTCTTCTGATGTCTGATACATACAGGTACCTCCTCTACTTCAGCATAATGTCCAGTGCTTCCATATCTCTCACAGTAAGTGTACTGTATTTGTCAGAATCACATTTTTCGATATCAGAATATGTAAGCATGTTAAGATTGATATCAACTTCAATTTCTCGAAGTTCATCAAGCTCTTTTACAAACTCATCTTTCTTTCCTTCATGGAACTTTGGTTCGCCATGTTCGTCAAGTACAAGCTTTCCTTCCGCATCTTTGAGCATGTACTGGCTTCGGAGTTCATCAAAAGTCTTGTTGTAGGCTTCTGCTGCTCCGGATACTGCCCTGATATTTTTATTGATTGCATAAGTTACTTTTACTGGAAATCTCTTATCTTTGAGAGCTCCGATTCCATTTAAAAAAACAACGATGTCCTTGTTCTTTACTTTCATTTCGTCCTCCTACTGCTGGACCAGATCTACGGCTACACCAGCATATGTTTTTACGCCTTTTACATAGCTGTAAACAGGATATGTTGGTGTACCTGCATAAAACCTTTTCTCTACTTTGTTATTTGTTCCAGGATCCCTGAACTCTACATTAATGAATGCAGGATCTATAGCTTTATCAATCAACGCAGTCTGTGCCCGGGTAAGCGGCGGCCACTGGCAAGACAATGTGTACTTTCTTGCGATCACATCGCCTTTCATATCACCATTGCTTACTCGCCCTGTATTTTTTGACCAGATTTTTTCTTTCTTATATGTCAGCCCATTCAATTTCAGAGTGGGCATCTTCACTCCGTCGATATAGATTTCATCATCTTCTGAATGCAAAAGCCCACCTCCTTAATCAAATACAGGTTTGCCAGTTGATTTCTGGTAATCCTGTCCTTCTATACGTATCACTCTAAACAACTTCTTCGAATCGCCTTCAAGATATACTTTCACTTCCGTCTTCTGGCCATCTCCTCCGCTGGAACTTTCCAGTGCATTTACCATAGCTTCATAAACACCAGCACGAATACCGGCAATAATCTGATTGTTGTTGGCAACCGCATTCTTTCTTCCCATTCGGCCGACCATCTCTGGGCCGTTTTCACGGGCCACGAACATTTCCCCAGTTTCCGGAAAACCACCTTTTGCATACCAGTTCAAGCCAAACGATGGTGTTGAAAAGCTTACTGGTCCGACATTATGACTGTTCCAGGACACAGATATATGCGGCAGTGGAATATGGATAGATTTCAAGCCTGCTGCAAATCCCTCAATTGCCTGTGAACCTTTGTCCTTCAGCCAATCCTTTGCATTTCCAAGCTTATCCTTTACTTTCTTTGGAAGTTTTCCAACCCATGTCAGAATATTTGGAAGGTTATCTTTCAGACCTTTAAATAATCCGGACATGATAAAACCACCCTGCTCTGACATAACCGTCGAAGGAGAGTGGATTCCAAATGCTTTCTTGAAGCCATTGATAAACGGTTTAAATATATGGTCTTTAATCCATGATGCTACATTTTTCAGAGCATCTACGATTCCATTGAAAAGTCCACTAATGGTAAACTGTCCGTCTTTGTATGCTGTATCTTTCCACCACTGTACAACTTTCTTCCAAGCATCTCTGATCAAGCCCCAAAGAAATGCCGCAAAGCCTCCAAATGCTGCGCCAATGGCTTCTGACAACTTTTCAACAATGCCTTTCCAGTCAATATTGACCAGGAACTCCTGAACCTTTTTGCCTAACTGCTGCCAGTCTGTATTCTCTACAGCTGTGATGAACGAATCAAGAATACCTTTTACAACATTGCTGATCGTCTGTCCTGCAGTAGCAGCATCAAACATTTTAACAGCGCCATTGATTCCGTCAGAGATGGCTTTTCCCAAGCTGTTCCAATGAAAGTTTTGTGCAAATGTGTTTGCAAATCCAATTGCTGTGTTTAATCCCTGAGAAATAGTACTTCCTACCAGCCCCCAGTCTGTTGTCTCAATGAATCCGTTCAAGAATGTCGCAATGCTTTTTGCAATCCTGTTCGTAGTATTCTTTATATCATCCCATGGAATGCTCTGCAGTGCTGCATTGAGTTTACGGCCAACTATTGCACCAACTTCTGTGAAGTCTGCATTCTTCCAGGAATCCTTGATCAGCTTCGCAAGGTCTTTAAATTTACTCTGGACAGCAGTAGTTTCAAACATATTGTCGATACCACCCAGAGCCCCTGTATCTGCCCCTCCGCTCGTTCCAGTGTCTGAGGATGAGTTATCATCCATTTTATTGATCTGGTCAAAGCCTAACAGTGTACGCTTGTACTTCTCAGCTTCTTTCTGAGCTTTGTTGGCATTACTTGCATTGTTCTTGAGCCCCTTAGATGTACCATTGAGGCTTGCAGCATAATCCTGGTTTACTTTCTTAGCCCTGACGATTGTAGATTTTCCTGTAAGAGCGCCCATGAGCTGTCCTGCAGCATTCACGGCCCGTATAGTCATCTGCAGGAACTGATTCAGAATCGGAGCTACTACATCAAGAATCGGAGCAAATGCTGTTGCAAGCGAATTCTTCAGCTGAGTCAGTGAAGACATCAGCATGGAAAGACTTGCATTTGTTGAGCTTGAATACTGTGCCAGATTCTGGAAGCCTTCTTTTGCCCCGTTGATTGCCCCACGAATCACAAAGCTTGCAAACATGAATTTTGCAGTCATACCGATTGTTTTCAGTATTCCTACAAGACCTTTTCCGGATGTTCCAAGACCATTAAATGAAGATCTCGTTCTTTTTAGAATTGGAATCCCAGTAGCAAACTTCTGTATCAGCGCACCAAAAGCACCGGATGACTTCTGAATTGCACCGGAAGCCAAGGTTTTTATTCCACTTGCCACACCGGAAATCAATTTCTTTAAACCGCCCCAGCCTTTTGACCCGACATAAGCTACATTACTCAAAACCTTACCTAATACTGGTACTTGTTTAATAGCCTCTGTTGCTGCTTCTTTCACTTCACGTATACGTTCTGCTGTCTGTCTCATGACAGCCCCAGCCGTCTCAAAGCTATTTCCGTCAGAAAGTTTTCCAGTATACGGCCGTTCTGTATCCGTATTCCTAAACTGCATAGACTGTCTATATGCTTGATAACTTTCAAGCTGCTTTTCTGTTGCCTTGATTTGTCCTTTTACATTTGCTATTGCTTCACTTCTTTTTGCTCTTTCAGCTTCATTTCCGCTCCTGCTATTTGTAAGGTCACGCTTTTTCTGTTCTAAACGTTCCAATGCTTGAATAACGCGTTCGATGTCTTTTTCATTTTGTTCATACTCTTTCGTATGTACTTTTATACCCGCTTCAAGTTGAGCTTCTTTTACATATTGGCGTGTGTTCTGAATCATGGCAGAAAACGGAGCACCTGATTTTATATTCTGAAAGCTTTGTTTTATTGTGTCACTTATATTTTTCGGTATTTTAGGCAACTTTCCTGACATACTCTGCTTTATTTTTTCAATTTCTTTCTGGATTATCTCCGTACTTCGCTTCGTTGCTTGGCTAGTAGACTCCAGCTCTTTTTTTAAAGAACTCGCGTCACCTTCGATTTTGACCTGCATCTTATGAAGTGTATCACCCATGGTCTCACCTCCCTCCATTAAAAATCCACCGGATCATTATGCCTGTCTCTGGTGGTTGAATGCTTCGTTATATTCTCTTCGTCTCTCCATGTATTCCTGCCACTGTCGTTCTTCCTCATCCTTCTCATAGGCCTGCTGTTCTTCCTTAAACAGATCAGGATAGAAGTCCCACGGTTTCAGGAATGGTTTCTTACTGTCATCAAATAATAGTGCCACATTAGCAGCAATTGCTTCTGCCAGTACACAGTTATCTGAAATCCTGTTCTTTCGTTCTCTTTGCAGTCTTCTGTATGCGCTCTCAATCAAATCAACATTCTCAGCTATAGAGCAATTCCAGAATGTATCTATGGAGATTCCAACATCAAGAGCATTTTCATACAGTTCCTGGACAAAATCAGTCAGACGTTCCCGATTTCCTGCATCAGTGTCTCTGCCTGCTCTGCAGTAAAAAAACCGGACACCGCTAATGTTGGAAGAACAACTTTGGTATAAAGATCTGACTGATTTCCCCCTTCTTCGTCAGCCCAAATATCATATACATTCTGAACCTTCATGTAACTCATTCCATGCTGCCATGGTTCCATGGCTGCCTGAATGATTGTCAACATAACCGATAACGGCGGGATGTCATCAAGCATATTCATGATATTTCGATGGTATTTTGCTTCTAATTTATCAACAGTAGAGGATTTCAGTTTCAGTTGATAAGTACGTCCATTTACCGTCCAAAAATGAAACGGTCTTCTCTTTTCTTTCTTTTCTTCCAGAGATACCACTGTATCTTCTGTATTTTTTGTTGCATCATCTAAACCACCAAGACTTTCCATGTTTTACCTCCTTTTATGCCGGGTCAGTCTGTTTAATTTCAGACTGTACTGCCATCGTTACTTCACACTCAATAACACCATTTACTCCACCACCGGTTCGTTTTACAGCAAACTGAGCGGTAAATTCCGTAACTGTACCATCTTTTGTCTTCTCCTGAAAATCCCAGACTTCTTTTTTAGCAGCCGCATCTCTCATGACTCTGTATGGACTGTCAGCCTTGGTATTATCGTATTTGAACTTATATACCATATCCGGAAGATCGCCAATGCCCTGTTCATAGATTTTATGAGGATCTGTCAGGCAAGTGTTATCTTCTTTATCGATTTCTGTTCCTACTTCTGGAATTTCTTTTAATCCCGGAAGATCTGTGTAGGCTGCAGAATTGCTTGTACCGTCTGTGTGTTTTCTATAGCCTAATGTTGTTCCATTTGCTAACATGCTTTTTCTCCTTTCTAGGTCCAATAGACCTCATCAGAATCCATGTCAATGATTCCTTCATAACGCATCTGCTTATGTTTCATTCCTGATGGATCCGAAACATCCTGACATTCAGTTCTCTTCAATCCGGTAACTTTCATTGCCTTATCGACTGCAAGAGTTGTCGCAGATGTGCTGTCACGATTCCAGATATCAATCCTGTATCGCACATAAGATTTGTCTTCTCTTATGCCTTCGCTGTCAGAACTCCACTCATATACATTGTTTTGTTCTTCTGTGTACTGGATCGTAGAATCATCCGCCCATGTTCGCGGATAAGAATCAGAAACATTCTCTGTAACACTACATAATGCGTTATATACCTGTTCTTTTATATTTTTCATTCGAGTACCTTTCCTATCTCAGCCCGGAAGCTTGCTGTCATATCACTTAAGATCTTATCCTCATTGTCATGCAATGCTGGATACATGAAGGGATGTGCCGGCTGTCCTGTACACTGGTAGAAGCGTCCTTCTGGAGTATCGATATAAAACCATCTGTACTTCTCAGCTACTCTACGGTCAACCTGACTCTCATGAATCCACCATGGTGACTGCGTATAGACCGGTGCGACATCCGGAGAAATGCCTGCGTGATCTGCCTGACCTTTCGGACCAGTACCAAACTCCACATACGGAGCATAGGCTTTGTTGGTCCAGCAGATTCCCTCTGCCCGATTACTATCTCCCGTAACCTCAGCGTAGATGCTCTGCCTCAATTCTCCAGTATCAACACTGCAGTTATTCACTGCTGCTGATTTCACTGTCTGGATTGCCTGTGCAACAGCACGTTTCATATCGATTTCTGCCAGCTGTTTCAGCTTTTTATCGAGTTCATCTGCATCACTCACAACTTCTCCACCTCCAGAGTAAGCATTCTATACGGCTTAATGGAAATGATCTTATAATCCGATTCCCTGTCGCTTCCAACAAAAAGACAGATTCCATCAGATTCCTGAATATCTGTTCCGTTGTCAAGAATATAATGCAACCTGCCCTTTTCATCCGGCTTTATCTCATATTTTCCGGATATCCGCAGATTTCTGATATAATTCAAGCGCTGTCCATATTGCTGAGCTTGTACTTTACCAGATGCCGGCCAGGATTCTCCATAGATCAAAGAAGCAGTACCATATCTTTCTCTGGTACTGCCCTCTGAATCTTTTTCTACGATTCTTTTCCTGTGGTAAAAGGTTTCAACCCTGTTTCTCCGGAGTTTCATAGGTCTTCCCTCCAATCCTCGCAAGCCGATATCTGTTCATGGTATCGTAGATCTGCTTTGGAGCATCATCAAAAGTATAACTTTCTCCGCCCTCGCTTCTGCCTTTTTCACCTTCAGTACCCATCCGATTCAGTGCGATCACCGCAATATCTCTGACCGCTTTTTCCAATCCAGTAACAATATGCGTGCGATTTGTATAGGATAAAACGAAAGCCTCCGCATCCTCTAAAAGAAGCTGCAGAAGCTCTTCATCTTTCTCACTAGTGATCTTTTTCAGCTTTTCCAGCTCTGTCATCTGATCACTTCCTTATCAGCCATTGGTAATCAGACGTGCCATCGGAATAGCCTTTGGATCAAATTCAATATTCCAGTTTGCAGTCGCGAACAGCTGCTCATCTGTCGGGGATTCAGTCCAGTTTGATTTTGGTTTTGTAAAACTGAATCCATTCGGATGGATAGTTTCTCTCATTCTGGTGATAAGTTCATCCTGACCGCCATTCTTTTTCGCATCACGATTTGTTTCAACCGGAATATCTACGCGGCCTTTTGCAGTACGAATGACACCCTGTCCAAACAGGTATGTTGTATACTTTTTCAGATCTTTGTTGGCTTCAGAACCGCCAACAGTAACACACGGTACACCATCATCAACAATAACTGTGTATCCGTTTGCAGATGCTATATTCATTGGACGCTGAATGCCATTTGGATCTGTATACTTCCAAAATTCCAGAAGCTGTTTATTTTCCAGTGTTTTTGCTACATCAGAATGCATGATTGCAAGGCCAAACTGATCTTTATGATCACCGCAAGCCATTGTCGCAAGATCATTGAGGTCCGTCTCTGCAATGTTTCTTGCATTAGCAGATGCGGAACACAGATCAAGAGTATGATTCTCGTTCCATTTCTTTGCATTGCCTGATGCTCCAGTAATACCGAATACAGCGTCAGTGATACCAATCAGACGTTTCTGACGTCTCTTCTGCCAGTATCTGGCAATTGTGGCTACGATATGTCCCATCGGATCAGCACCAGAAAGTTCTGCGGTAAAGTTACGAGCAAAGAATCCTTTGCTTCTACCATATACAATACCGCTCTGGGAACCACCAGCTACTTCTTCCACTGTGATGTCAGTCTGACCATCATAATTCTGATCTTCTCCATCAAGTGTGTTGTAAAACGGAATCGTGTAAAAGTTTCCGCTGTTTGCGATTCTTTCCGCAATAACCGGGTCTTCTACAACAGCACCAGATTCGATCATTGCTGTGAGATACGGATCCGGTGCTTCATTCCACATCTGCATAAATAATTCCTCATCAAATGGAATTCCAAAAATTGTTCCTGCCATTTACTTTTCTCTCCTTTTTTTATTTGCCGGATAACTGCTTGTACAGATCCAGATTTTCTGTTTTCAGTTTCAGTCTTTCTGCGTATCCCATCTTGGAATACATTTCTTTTGTGATGCCTTCCTGTCCTGAAGCTTTCTTCGGTGGCTTTCCACCTTTCAGCTTTTCTTCCACAGCTGCCTCAACAGCTTTCTGGAAGGTTACTTTTACAGTCTCCATAGACTTTTTGCAAGCATCGGCATCTGTATAATTCAGAATCTCTGCAAGCTCCTGTGGGAGTCCATCACCAGCAAGTGTGTTTCTTGCCTCTACCATCAGTTCTTTACGAGTAATAGTAGCTTCTCTTTCAGAAAGTTCTTTTTCTTTCTTCTGCTGCATGTACTGTGCTTTCTCTTCTTTTGTCATCTTTGCCAGCTTCTCAGCCTCAGAAAGCTTATCATCCGTCAGTGCCTGCCATTTCTCCTGTGCATTGGTTACTGCCGTATTGACTGCTTTCTGGACACGCCTATCAAACTCTGCCTGATTACCGCCTGTTTTCAAGAAATCATCGAAGGACAGAGGTTCATTCCCATCTGAACCGCCTGCTCCACCGGCTCCGCCGCCATTACCGCCTTCATCGCCGGTCCCAGCACCGTCTCCGCCTTCTGCAAATAACTGCAGATTCATTGGAACTTTACACATTACTTTAAATACTTTATTCCTCATTTCTTATCCTTTCCGCCCAGCCTATTCACTACTGTGCCCGGGCCATTCGTCTCAGATTCTGTAGTTTTATGTCATTTCGGACACAAAAAATAAGACGCTTCACCCCGCGCCTCATAGGGAGATAACCGGATCACCTTATCCCTTCTCCTTACCTGCTGCCTTTTCTGTTTCTTTTGTGATCTCAGCAACACCTTCCTGAATCAGGTGTTCAGCTCTTTCATCATCAACTTCCAGAATATCGCCAACTTCAACGATTTTCTTTAACTTGATGTCACTGTAGCGTTTAATGCACTTTACCTTCACCGTTCTCACCTCCCTCTCAATCACTGTGTGTTGCTTTTAATCCAAACTCTGGAAGAAAATTAATCTCGTAATGATATTTATCTACAGCTGATCCGGAAATATCTTCAACTACATACATTGTGTAGTCATTCAGATACACATAATCTTTCTGATATTTGTTATCCGCTGTCTCAATAATTACTTCCAGCTCGTTGTCAGAGTTATTCTTCAATGCAAATGTTCCAGTCAATTCCAGAAGAATCGTATCTGTCCTGGCATTCAGGACCGTGAGTTTCCTGGTCACATTGAAGTTATCTGCTTCTTTGGAAATGTTGTAGCTTACCTGATCTGCTTCAGCACATCCTGTGGCTGTAATACAGATCAGAAGCATCAATGCAATTACTGCTGCAATTTTCTTTTTCATGCTCTTAGCCCTCCGTAAATTTCCAATCTTCTGCGAGCATGTCTGCCTGAGAAGCAAGCCAGCCCATCTGTACACCTGAACTTCCAACAAAAGCAATCGCCATATTTCCAATGGCATCATGCTCACAATTTATAATTTCTCCTGTAGGCGCTTTGTATGAAATTCCGTTTGCAAGCTGAATGTACTGTTTCTTGCCATTCCAGCCCTTTCGTGCTACTTTCATTCCTCTTTTCAGATACTTAATTGCTTCTCCAAAGGAAAACGTTGCTTCACCGCCAAGCTGAGGACAGTTTACTTCATCTGCCAGAATCCACTCATCAGAAAGGATATTCTGAAGTGTATATACAACGCTCTGTGTTTCTCGAATATCCATTTCCTGTCCACCTTTTGTGTGCATGATGATTGTTTCTTTCTCTGGACTCCAATACCAATATCCTCCCCAGGATGGTAATTTTGCTTTACTTCCAAATCTCATTGCTTTTAATGCTTCTTCAAATTTCATGTTTCATAACCTCTCTTTCTTAAAAAATGGGTATAAAAAGACCACCGGCCATTTCTGACTGGTGGTATCAGTTGGTTTGATAATAAATATCATCCCTTATTGATTCAAGCATATAAGTTTTCTCTGATGGCTCATGGTGTGCATCCATCCAGTATACTGATTCATCTTCCATGTACTCCATAAAATCAATGTATGTATCTACATCAATTTCAAAAGCCATACCTTTCTGTGTTGCCAAAACTTTTTGCACTAACTCACTATTTGGGTATTCTCTTTTTAAATATTCAATTTGTTTTTCATTTAATTTAAACTTTTCCATTTTAAATACTCCTCAACAATCTTTCATTTGTTGGATTACACTGAATTAACATCCCTGTATCCGGATCCACTGAAACCGTTGCTTTCTCTCCAATATATTTCTGACTTCTTTCACCTTGCGAATCTGTTCTTATTGCCCTAGCAATCATCGGGTTCTCCAACGCTTTCTGTATTCCTTCCACGGTAACTCCCGAACGCGGTCTTCCTGTTTTTGGGTCTCTCATGGTTCCGATTACTCTCTCCATGAAATGTTTACTCTGTCCGGTTACTGCCGTTCCCTCAGAAGTCTTTATGCCAACAACTTTTTCATTTATTTCATCATAAATCTTCTGATAATTCTTAAATCCGGATAATGGAGATATCATACCTTTATCCACAGAACGTGCATAAGTTCTGAGTAATTTCCATTTCTCAGGATTATTATACTTCATTTCCTGGAAGTCTGCAAAATGTTTCGGCATATCGCCGTTACCAAGAACTTTCCGGTACTTGTCAAACTGCTTTCGATCACTGGATGCATTCTTTGCAGCTTTTTCCTGAACTTCAGCTTTCGGATTTCCTTTGACGTATTTCTGATACCATTCATCATAGGTCATGTTTGCCGGTACTTTCTCAGTACGTCCTGTTTCCGGATTATAGGCAGCTCGTGTCATTTTGGACAGTGCTTCATCATCAATCGCACTGATTGTAGTGGATCTGCACCAGGGATGCATCGGTGGATAGTTCTTTCCTGCCTGCCTTTGTGACACTAGAAACACTTTCCCATCCAGCTCTCGGCATATCTTACTGGTCCGTAAATCCAACGTAGCAACATACCGGTATTTCTTTATGCCGCATTCTTCATAGGCCTGAGCTGTCAGCTCTCCGGATAAGAAACAACTCTCCGTCCTAATCAGCCGTCTTGCCTTAATTGCACCGCCACCAACCTTCTCAGTAATGACCGCTGCCGTTTCTCTGTCCGTTCTACCGGTCAGAAGGCTTACCAACAGTTCATTTTTTACCGTCTTTGCAAGATCATCTGTATTCTTCCAGATACGCTTCGAGTAATGTTTTCCTGACCAGTTCATCCGGAGTGCTCGCTCAATCTGTTTCTGATCAATATGAGAAAAACTGAACCCTAATCCCGTCTTATGCTGCGTATTGTATATCGTCCTGTAATAAGCATTCTCAGCAAGCTGTTCAAAAAAGCTTGTATCAAATTGCTGTTCCTGCTGATATACATTCTGCATGACTGTATCAACCTGCTGTAGAAGTCCCTGCAATCTTTCAATCCTAGCTCTGTATGCCGGTGCTTCCAACTCTTTGAGCAGTTCTTGTTTATTCTCCCCAGAATCTTTATTCTTAAGCTCAAGGAGCAGCTTCTGAATAGAATCTTTATCCTGGATACTGTTCAGGAATCTCCATGCCTCAGTTTTTGACAATTTATACTTTGTCATATACTTCTCGAATATATCCTGAGCTGAAAACACAATCTGAGCAGATGCGGACCTGTATATTCTGGCTACAAGATCTGCAGTGTCTTCTGCATCAGCCATACGTTCATACATATCCCAGGCAGCTCTCTTTTCCCAGTAATCACTCATCTACTTTTTTCTCTTCTGTTTTCTTCTGTGATGAATCATCCGGATCATTATCTTCCGGCGGATCATTTCCTTGCATGCCAAACATCTCCTGCTGATGTTTCAGGCTCTCTTCGGATTCTTTCTTCACTGCAGCCATTTCCTCGTCAACATCCTCAACAAATGGAATCTGAGCAAGCAACGTCTTCTGACTCACAATACCTTTGAGATTAGATACCATCTGAGATATCTCCAGAAGATTCTTTGGAAGAGCTCTGGTGAAAGTCATTGTGATTCCTTCCGGATCCACAGTTTTTTCTTTCTTTGCAAGAAAATTACAGAATATGCGAATTCTTTTTCTCAATCCTTTGCGGTAATATCTGGTCTTGATCTTCGTGATATTCTCCATGCCAAGAAGCTTAAATTCCATAGCCACACCAGATACATTGCCTCCAAAGCTTTCATCTGTCATACATGGAATATGTGAAAACTTGTGAATGTCCTGCTCAACTGCTTTCTTTAGGATTTCTACACCAGCTTCATCAAATGTCCTTGTCAAATACTCTGCTTTGGTGCCATCCGGCATCTCCAACAGCTTACTCTTCTTAAGGTGCTTCATGGCAGCTTCTGCACCATCCTTTTGTTCGCCGTCTTTCTCTATCTCATCATCTATAAGCAATGTTCCATAGATGGCAAGAATCGAATCAATGAACTGTTCTTTGTCCGTGATACGGTCACTCATCAACGCGTTATATGCATCGATCAGCGGAATCTGCAGTTCAAAGTCACCGATTGCAAGTTTGTTATTCAGATATTCAATAATAGGGATTTCTCCCAGATAATGAGGAACAGGCTCTTCTGTGGTTTCCTGCCTGCCATCAGTATTCAGGATACTTAACTCAAATTTATAATTCTGAGTCAATATCGTAGCCATGTACTGAGTCGTTTTTGTTCCGGAATCATCTTTTTTTGCATAATAATAGACAGCAAAGAGTTCATTTTCCTCAATGCTGTCATCTCTTACCATAAAGGTATTCTCTGCAGAAATATTCTTATCACACAGATATGCTTCATTTTCTTTCACATAGATGTACTCATATGCAAGGCCGTATATTGAAAGATCTAATCCATTATCACCATCAACTTCATCAGCACCGGCAACCTCCAAAGCTTTTGTCAGTTCTGTGATATCATTCTCTGATTTATAGGACACTGGATTTCCAATGAAATAACTGCTGGCTGTATCTGAGATATCCTTTGCATGGTTACATACCAGTTTATTTTCTCGATTCTCATCGTCTAAGATCTTATGTTTGCCCTGGTAATAGTTCATATTCTTTTTCAAACGACCAACAAGACCGACATGCTTGCCAATCAACTTCCTGATCATCTGCTTATCAGGTCTGAGTTCATCAAATTCATCTCTTGGAATCGTAAACGTATACATCTCTATCACCTCCCGACTTCTCTAAATCTTGCCATCTTATGGCCTAAGATTGTACTTACAAAATATCTTACAGCATCCATGCTGTGATCATGTTGCTTTGTCGGTTTGTCTTCTCCATGCTCTAGGGCTTTTTCGTCCCAGATATAAGAAGCAAATTCTTTTATTGTTTCTGTGCATGACGAAGAAAATACTAACATTCCCAAATTCAACAACATTCCTACCAGACGGATTCCGTCCAGGACATCATTTTTTGCCTTGATGACCTTATAGCCGCGCTTTCTGAGCTCTGCAATAAAAGAAGCGGCCGATGGGTCTACAATGATCGCTTTAATCTTTGTTCCATCCAGCCACTTCTTTAAGTCGTCTGTATATTCTGAATCTGTTTTCTGTTTGCCTTTATCTCTTCCGGAATAGTAATACTCCCTGATGCAATACCATTTCCCATTGACCCCTTTATTCCAAAGCAGGAAGACAGTGGCATTCTGAGTACCGTAATCGCAGGATACATATCTGTTGCCATTGATTAACAGTTGAAAGAAATCGCGAATATTCTGAACATGCTTCTCTTCGTCAAACATATCATAGATGATGCCTTCTGCTGCCGCCCACAAACCCATAATGTAACGTTTGAAGAATACTCCAACGTACATCTTTCGGTATCTGGCTTTTACCTCTTCATCCAGAGACAAATTATCATCCATTGTGAAATGGAGATACAGGATTTCTTTTAATCCTGATTCTTTTCCTTCCGCTGCTGCTTTCTGCTTAATTCTGTCTGATTGTTCCTTGCCCAGATATCCAGTGGATTTATCTATCCAGTTTAGTTTAAACCAATGGTATGGTCCATCTGGGTTACAGTTAAACCAGAACTTACTTCCTTTTACTGAGCAACGTCCTGTTGCCTGATTCACAAAGGATTCCGGCATCAATGCAACTTCATCGAAAAACACGCCTGCTAAAGTAATACCCTGGATCAGGTCTTGAGAACGTTCATCTTTGCCACCAAATATGTAGAAATAGTTTTCTTTTCCATTCTTTCTGATAGTTAAAAGGTTATCCGCTCTATGATCTGTAACAGAATATCCTCTCGATCGGAGCATTAGCTTTAGCCAGAATAATACATTTCTTCGGAAAGATCCGATTGTCTTTCCACACATAGCAAAATTCTGTCCAGTAAATGTGTTCATATCCCACATAACAAAGGATAAGGACATGCTTATGGTCTTTCCTGAACGGATTGCCCCGTCTGCTATGATCCCATCCATATCATGTACAGAAGAACTTTTACACCACCAGGTAAGGACCTGCTTCTGTTTCTTTGAGAATGAAGAAAAATGAAATGTCTGGCCATTTTGTTTCACTGACCGGTTCTGTTTCATTTTATTCAAGCGTTCTCTCAGCTTAACTATCTTTTCATGCATCCACATCACCCCAAACAGATTCTGCTGATGTATTCATAGCATCCAGAAAGCCATCATCCTCATTGTTTTCGCCTTGACCATCCTGTTTCAAAAGCTCGAATTCAAATCGCATAGTTTCAAGCTCCAGACGGGCATCATCATATCCAAATTTATGAAGCATTTCTATTGCTTTCTGCTGCCTTGCCTGCACTCTGGTTAAAGCATCCTCTATTGTCTGAATCTGCCCAAGGATCCCCTCGTATTTCTTTAGTTCTGTTGGTTTTCCTTTTTCTATACCGGAACTATATTCTGTTACTGACATCCCAGAAGGGATAATCTCTCCATCAGGTCCTGTTTCCGGTTCTTTTTCTTCCAACTGACGTAACACCTCGATTCTTTTCAGCATCCGTCGCTCTCGGACTGTAAGAAGTCTGATTTCCTGAAGAAGGAGCTGTTCTTTATCTGGCTGGACCATAGCAATCAGTTGTTGTTCTTCTGGATTTAGGTTATCAAAAAAGAGAGTTTCAAACTCTCCTGTCTTGACTGCATTCTTATTTTTCGGTGGTGCACCATGTCCTTCTGCATTTTTGTTATCTGGTTGGCCTCCTTTTCTTTTCGCAGCGTTGCGTTTTTCTTTTGCAACGTTGCAATCCCAATTGTATCTGTTCTTCCAGCTTCGGACTGTTCCTTCTGGGATTCCCAGTTGGTTGGCAATGTCTATTAATTTCAGGCCTTTATCATATAATGCCTTGGCCTGTGCTACTCTCTGATCTGGTGCTCTTGCCAAGCCTCACCACCTCTCATTCGTTTGTTTTTTTATTTGATGGACATTCTGGGATTCGAACCCAGGACCGACCGGTTATGAGCCGGTTGCTCTGACCTGCTGAGCTAAATGTCCGTATTATATTAATTTTTTAATATAGAAAAAGCAGCCCAAAGGCCGCCTCTTCTTTTTGTTATAAATATATGTCTTACTTATGCAGCTTAATTTCAGCAGCCTGATTAAGAATTTCTTTGTAAATATGATTATCTGTTTTTATCCAAAACTTTTCCATATCAAATCCCTTTTTCATCATTTTATTGCCGAATTGTTTCTCTTTTCTCATATCATGCTTAAAATCGCTATTAGATTTGCTTCCTGTTAACTCTTTTATTTCTTTTATATTGCAACTTCTTTTTAATTCATCTTCTAGATTTTTTACTTGTGTAATGCACAGTACCTTTTTTATTGTTCTTTGTTTATTAAGAAATTTTATATTTTCTTTTAATGTATCAATATTTCCGGCATCTGTATCAAATACCAGGACTACTATTGTCCCCATCTTCAATGGCATAATCCTAAGTTCAGTAAACTTTTCTGAAACAACATTAAATTTTTCCACTTTCCCAGGTGCTATTAACTGTAGTTCGGTTTTTAATACCTGAATAATTTTCTCTTCGTCTTGACCTTCAACGTAGTACTGATAATATTTTCCCATAGCATGTCCTTTTTTGTATTTTACTTCAATTCTTCTAATTGGTAGATTAGTTCTGCACTTGGTGCTGCCGAAAACAGATCATTTTCAACTGCATTTTTTACTGAATCAGTACTTCTTTTCAAAAATTCAGAGGCATTTACGCACTTTATTGATTCTGTATCATCATTTATATCCTTTTTCAAGAAAGTAAATGTATGTTTTGGTAATGGTAAATCAAGAACGTCTGTATTATGCGTTGTAAAAAATAATTGATCATTTTTTCTTAAACATCTAATCATTAATGATAAAAATGCTTTTTCTATATCCGTATGTATATATGAAAATTTTTCATCGCAATAATAAAATCCATTATCGCCTCTAATAATAGCTGTTACCATGCCTGCAATAGCAATACCTGCTTTAGTACCACTGGATAAAATATCTCTCTTAGTCAATTCTCCGTCTTGTATAATTACATCTTGAGTTTTCATCCTTATAACAAAAGAATTTTCTACATCACGTATTTTTTCAACTTTTATAATTGAAGTATCTAATGCTTTTAAAGTTTTTTCTAAAACTTTCAAGTACGTATCACCATTATGCTTAGAGTATTTATTTCCCACTCCAAGATCTGATGGATATTCAAATAACCATGATAACTCTTTTATTTTCCCTAACTCTTCAACGAAATTTTTTTTCATTATACATTCTTGTTCTTCTAAGCGCTTACTGCAACTTTCATAGCTGTCCTTAGCTCCTATTTTTACGTATTTTACGCAAATACTTACATCCTTATCTCTATACTTTTCTTCCGTTTTAGGCGCAACTTCTGTTATTACCCTATATAAAGAATCTTCTTCATTAGTTATAAAATCTATTGAAAATGTCGCTTTTTTGCTTGTATCACAAATTGCTTCTGTTATCCTGTCCATTTCCTTTTTATCCATGAAATTGAAAATGTTCATTAGCATCTTTCCAAAAGACGTCTTTCCAGAGGCATTTGCACCCATAAGAATATTTACTTTTTTGTATCTAAAATTGGAATGATTTTCTAAAAATTCCTCTTCTATATATGAGTTTACTATTTTTTTTGGATAAGACATATTCATATGAAAATTCTTAAATGCCATAAAATTGTCCAAATGTATATCCATTACTATCATCTGATGTTCCTCCCATGCTTTTATTTCGTGATTCACGAACTAATCCTCCATTCATAATAATACTACATATTTACTATATTTTCAAATTTATTTTTGTAAAATATATTCATAATGTGTAATATATAGAACATCAAAAATATCCATCAATCTATATAACCTGACGGATATTTATATGGGAAGAACTTTTATGTTTTTATTTAAATTCATTGTAATAATATCACAACATATGTGTGTCATTCTATGTCATCTTAAAACTTTTTAATGCAGACGAATGGATTCTATGTACCTGTTTCCAGCTGTATGTTTCCAATTCACTAATGTATGTCGGACAAGTATCCAAAACATAAAAATTAGGTTCTATGCCTGTAGCATCATCAAAAGCCATCCAGCCAAGCTGTGCGTTGATACGATCAATGATCTCCATTTGCTTCCATGCATCATTGAGTGTGTAGATGCACCCATTTCTGCGTTTATATTTATTCCACTCCTGCATAGTTGCCTGATCAGCACTATCCAGAAACACATTTCTTGCAAGTCCCCATTCTTTCCGATTTCTGTCCAAGAAATCAATCAGATTCTTAACAGTGTCCGATGGAGCTAATGGCATATCTAACTCAGCGTTGCTGTATACTTTTTCGTCCAGAACAATACATTTTCCTTTGTTCGTGATGCCCAAAAACGAAAAGGCAATCGTATCTGGAGATTTTTGAGAGTAAGAAGTATCCACTGCTACCGAGAACCACATAAAAAACTCTTTTTTCTTTGCAGTACCCGGAACCTGGACAAATTGTTTTGCCCATTCTTTTGTTTTTACATGACGCGCACGGCTAAAGTTACTGAACACCAGACCAGTTGGTTTTCCTCTCAGCCCCTCAATCTTGTTTTTCCAGATCTTTGTTCCCTTCGGGGTATTCTGTATGATTCTCTGTTTCTTTTCTTCCGGAAGACCGGCATTATCGTCAAAAGAAAAGAACCAATGTACCCAGCCGGGTTTTGGTTCTTCTT
>OLQP01000800.1_pt1 | contig 21297 bp, 16 predicted proteins | sample 1643181 | NCBI WGS metagenome assembly OLQP01 (sample SAMEA3136710, study PRJEB25190) | human gut metagenome | biome: human gut; feature: human-associated habitat; material: faeces | place: Austria | collected 2013 | reverse complement strand
GCCTGATGCGGGATGGAATCACACAGGTCTCAGAAGAAAATACCACCGCTTATCTGATGGATAATCTGGAAGTATGGAAAGGTCTGCACGAATTGGAACTTGCAGGACTGGAAGATACACAGGCAATCAGTGAAATGCGTAAAAAGATACAGGCGCAGATAGAAAATATATTCTGGGATGATGCGAATCAAAGATGGAGAATTATTGGAAACAGTGATCTGTATGATCAGACAGAATTTTATCCGGATGGTGTTGCTCAGATTTATCCGCTGATCTATGAATTTCCGGTAAAAGAGAAGAAAAAGCAAAAGATATTATATGATCAGTTTACGGAAAAGTTTCAATGGCAGAAACTGAATAAAAAAAGAAATGGCTTTTTGTGGGCAATGACAGGAATGGCTGCCGCGCAGATGGGAGATATCAATAACCTTGTGGAATTAATAGAAAATTATGAAACAGAATACTGTGAGAATCGAAAATATCCGCTTTACACAGGCGAAGCGGGATGGATATGCATGGAATGTGAGAAATTGTATAGATTATATGAAAGAAAAATAAAAACAGGATTTATACTGTGTGCATGATTGCGGGGGCGCAGATGTCTAAAATGAACCTGTCAGAAACTGTGACTGCTGTGAGATAAACCAGAAGTCGTTGTCGCCCTATAAAATAGCAAAAAAAGACGCCTTTGCAGGGCGTCTTTTTTCACCATTTTGCATGGCTTGTAGCGTTCACAAATTCTTCACAAATAATTAGCACTCACCTCTTGACAGTGCTAACAAAAAGATGTAATGTTATATTGCAAATAGAACAAGAGCAAAAAGGAGGTTGTCTATATGAATATAAATAAATTTACACAAAAATCACTGCAGGCTGTACAGAACTGTGAACGTATTGCAATGGACTATGGCAACCAGGAGATTGCACAGGAGCATCTGCTCTATGCATTGCTGACACAGGATGACAGTTTGATTGCGAAATTGATGGAAAAGATGGGGCTGGATAAGAATCTCATCATTAACAGAGTAGAAGAAGCCATTCAGAAACGGCCAAAAGTTCAGGGCGGACAGCAGTATGTCGGACAGGATCTGAATAAAGCATTGATTCATGGTGAAGATGAAGCCAAAGCAATGGGAGATGAATATGTATCGGTAGAGCATCTCTTCCTTTCTATTATGAAATATGCAGGCAAAGAAGTAAAAGCACTTTTCCGTGAGATGGGCATTTCAAGAGAAGGATTCTTACAGGCACTTTCAACCGTCAGAGGCAATCAGAAAGTGACCAGTGATAACCCGGAAGATACCTATGATACATTGAATAAATATGGTACGGATCTGGTAGAAAGAGCAAGGGAACAGAAAATGGATCCGGTCATCGGACGTGATTCCGAGATCCGGAATGTGATCAGAATCCTTTCCCGTAAGACAAAGAATAATCCGGTCCTCATCGGAGAACCTGGTGTAGGTAAGACTGCTGTTGTCGAAGGGCTTGCACAGCGTATCGTGCGCGGTGATGTACCGGAAGGCTTGAAAGAGAAGACAATCTTCTCCCTGGATATGGGAGCGCTGGTAGCCGGTGCAAAATATCGTGGTGAATTCGAGGAACGTCTGAAAGCAGTACTGGAAGAAGTGAAGAACAGTGACGGAAGGATCATCCTGTTCATTGATGAATTACACACAATTGTCGGAGCAGGTAAGACAGACGGAGCTATGGATGCCGGTAATATGTTAAAACCTATGCTGGCAAGAGGAGAATTGCACTGTATCGGCGCAACGACACTGGATGAATACCGTCAGTATATTGAAAAAGATGCAGCTCTTGAGAGACGTTTCCAGCCGGTTATGGTAGAAGAACCAACCGTTGAAGATACCATTTCAATCCTTCGTGGACTGAAAGAGCGTTATGAAGTGTTCCATGGTGTAAAGATTACAGACGGTGCATTGGTAGCAGCTGCAACCTTATCTGACCGTTACATTTCTGACCGTTTTCTTCCGGATAAGGCCATCGACCTTGTAGATGAGGCATGTGCACTGGTTAAAACAGAACTGGATTCTATGCCGGCAGAGATGGATGAATTGAATCGTAAGATTATGCAGATGGAGATTGAGGAAACTGCATTGAAGAAAGAAGATGACAGATTAAGTAAAGAACGTCTGGAACATTTACAGCAGGAACTGGCAGAACTCAGAGATGAATTTGCAGGAAAGAAAGCACAATGGGATAATGAAAAAGTTGGTATCGAGCGTGTTCAGAAACTCCGTGAAGCGATTGAACAGGTTAATAAAGATATAGAAAAGGCAAAGCATTCTTATGATCTGGAAAAGGCTGCAGAACTTCAGTATGGTAAACTGCCACAACTCCAGAAACAGTTAGAGGATGAAGAAGCCAAAGTAAAAGATGAAGATCTCTCACTGGTACATGAAAGTGTCAATGATGAAGAGATCGGAAGAATCGTATCCCGTTGGACTGGAATTCCTGTTGCAAAATTAAATGAAAGCGAAAGAAGCAAGACTTTACATTTGGGTGATGAACTGCATAAGAGAGTTATTGGACAGGATGAAGCGGTAGAACTGGTAACAGAAGCCATCATCCGTTCTAAAGCAGGAATCAAAGATCCGACCAAACCAATCGGTTCGTTCCTGTTCCTTGGACCTACCGGTGTAGGTAAGACAGAGCTTGCAAAAGCACTGGCAGAGAATCTGTTTGATGATGAGAATAACATGGTACGTATCGATATGAGTGAGTATATGGAGAAATATTCCGTGTCCCGTCTGATCGGAGCACCTCCGGGATATGTCGGATACGATGAAGGTGGTCAGCTTACAGAAGCAGTCAGAAGAAGACCATATTCTGTCGTATTGTTTGATGAAGTAGAAAAGGCACATCCGGATGTATTCAATATCTTGTTACAGGTATTAGATGACGGACGTATCACCGATTCACAGGGACGTACCGTAGATTTTAAGAATACGATACTGATCATGACATCTAATATCGGATCACAGTATCTGCTGGATGGAATGGACGAAAACGGCAATATCAGTCAGGAAAGTCAGAGCGCAGTACTGGAAGATTTAAGAGCACACTTCAGACCGGAATTTTTGAACCGTCTGGATGAGACAATTATGTTCAAACCATTGACGAAAGATAACATTTATGACATTATTGACTTATTAGTAGCGGATGTCAACAAACGTCTGGCTGATCGTGAGATTTCTATTTTCCTGACCGAAGATGCGAAGAAATATGTCGTAGACGGAGGATATGATCCGAATTATGGTGCAAGACCACTGAAGCGATTCCTCCAGAAACACGTCGATACACTGGCAGCAAAACTGATGCTGCAAGGTGACGTAGGCGCACAGGATACGATCATCATAGACGTAGAAGACGGTAAGCTTGTGGCAAGGAGTCAGAGCGTGTGCGAATAATATTTCACATAGATGTCAATTCAGCTTATCTTAGCTGGACAGCAGTAGAACAATTGAAAAACGGAGCCGGGATGGATATCCGGACGATACCTGCGATCATTGGCGGAGACCAGAAGTCCCGCCACGGTATCGTTCTGGCAAAATCCATTCCGGCAAAAAAATATGGCATTCGTACAGGGGAACCTGTTGCGAATGCCTTTCGTAAGTGTCCGAATCTGAAAAGTTATCCGCCGGATCACCAGATGTACCGCGAATACAGCCGGAGACTTATGGATTTCCTGCGTACCTACACGACACATATAGAACAGGTCAGTGTGGATGAATGTTACATGGATTTTACAGAAATCGCAGACCGGTTCACATCTCCTGTGGAAGGTGCGAATGAAATTAAAGATGAGGTGTATAAAAGGTTCGGCTTCACGGTAAATGTGGGGATATCTTCCAGAAAAGTTCTGGCAAAGATGGCATCCGACTTTGAAAAACCGAATAAAGTGCACACGCTGTTCCCGGAAGAAGTTCCGGTGAAAATGTGGCCGCTGCCGATCGGAGAGTTATTTATGGCAGGTCGTTCCAGTGTAGAGACGATGAAGAAGCTGGAAATCTATACGATCGGAGATCTGGCGAATACAGATCCGGCGATTCTGGAATTACATCTGAAAAGTCATGGAAGAAAGTTATGGGAATTTGCCAACGGGCTCGATGATTCGGAAGTAGAAAGCGTTCGGGCAGAAGCAAAAGGAGTCGGTAATTCTACGACACTGCCAAAAGATCTGACAACAGAGGAAGAGGCATTGCCGGTGTTAAAAGATCTGGCTGCAAGCGTGGGACGACGATTGCGAAAAGCCGGGCAGAAAGCCGGAATGGTCAGCGTGGAGATCAAGTATCACACTTTTAATCAGGTGTCCCATCAGATGCAGATGGAGAAAGCGTCGAACCAGGATCAGGATATTTACCGGAGCGCTATTGAATTATTCCGTGAATTGTGGAACGGAGAACATATCAGACTTCTTGGAATCCGGACGTCTAAATTATCGGAAGAAAGCGAACCGGAGCAGTTGAGTCTGTTCGATATGAAGTTCGAATCCGAAGAGACGAGGAAGAAAAAGAAGAATCTGAAAGAGGCGTTGAAGAAATTAGAAGGAAAATATGGGGACGGGATTGTAAAAAAAGGATGGTAACAATTTTGATATGTCCTTAAAAGTGTATTTGTGTGCCGAAATTAAAGATAGAGTAAAGGGGAAACCCCTTGACAGGTGTAAGAAATTTTGTTACAGTTATGAACATAAGAGCAGTTGCGAATTATATTTACATATAATTTGTGGCTGCTTTCTTTGTATGTTCATATAAATTAAAAAAATAAATAAATTCAGGAGGAATCGAAATGAAAAATGTAAATTGGAAAGAATTATTCATAGATATTATCATTGATATCGTAGCAGGTATGATCATCGCAGTTGGTATTTACAACTTTGCGCTGAATGCAGATTTCCCGGTAGCTGGATTTTCCGGTATCGCGATCATTCTGTATCACTTATTCGGACTGCCGGTCGGTGCCGGAACCATCATCTTGAATGTACCTGTTGCAATCTTCTGTTATAAATTTTTAGGAAAAGAATTTTTCTTAAAGTCCATGAAATCGATGATTATTTCATCATTACTGATGGACTACGTAGCACCACTGTTTCCGGTCTATGACGGAAGCAGACTGCTGGCAGCTCTGTGTATGGGCGTATTATGCGGAATCGGATATGCCATGATTTTCATGAGAGGTTCTTCAACAGGCGGACAGGACTTCATCAGCGTGGCAATCAAGAAAGTAAAACCACATATTACGCTTGGAATTATTACATTTGTCCTTGATATCTGTACGATCATTCTTGGCACAGCACTGGTATTCAAGGATATAGACGGCCTGATCTATGGTGTCGTCGTTACTTATCTGATGGCAATGGTAATGGATAGAATCATGTACGGTATCGATGAAGGTAAGATGACCCTGATCGTAACCGACAAAGGTGCTGAGATTGCAGAACAGATCGACGCTTACTCAGGAAGAGGATCTACAATCTTAAAAGGAATCGGAAGTTATTCAAAGAAAGACAAAGATGTCGTAATGTGCGCCTGCAATAACAAGCAGATGTATACCATTAAGAAGATGGTACATACCATCGATCCGAAAGCATTCACTATTATCGTAGAATCGAACGAAGTAGTAGGAGAAGGATTCAAGGAAGAACTTCCGGATATTGAACTGTAAAATAAGACAGTAAAAAATTAGAAGAGACATAAAAGAGTAAGAAGACCAGCCGATTACCGGCAGGTCTTCTTGCTTTAAAAAGAAAATCTTTACATTGCATATAATTTCACAAGCTCTGTAACAACATCCACACTCTTATCCATACCCTCAACTGTAATATGTTCGTAAGGACCATGATAAGCATGTCCGCCTGTTCCGAGATTCGGGCAAGGCAGCCCCTTGAAGCTTAACTGACAGCCGTCTGTGCCGCCACGGATCGGAAGTACAAGTGGTGTCACATCTGCATTCTCACACGCTTTTTTTGCATTGTCGATCAGATGCATACAGGTAGCAATGATCTCTGCCATGTTGCGGTACTGCTCGGAAATTGTAAGCGTTACAGTGCCTTCGCCCCATTTTTCATTCATATCTTTCTCGATTAATTTCAAAGTTTTTTTCTTTGCTTCAAAGAGATCTTTGTCATGGTCTCTTACAATATAATGAAGCTCAGCTTCCGCAACTTCTCCGGACATGCTCATCAGATGATAGAATCCTTCATAATCCTCTGTTCCGCGAGGTGTCTCCATAGATGGAAGAGCATTATTGATCTCCATAGCAACCAGACTTGCATTGATCATAGTATCTTTGGAAGAACCAGGATGTACGTTGAATCCTTTGATCACGAAATCCGCTTTGCATGCGTTGAAGTTCTCGTACTGGATCTCGCCTTCGGTATCACCGTCCAGTGTATAGCCGTAGTCAGCACCGAACTGTTCTACGTTGAAGTGAGAAGCACCGGTACCAATCTCTTCATCCGGTGTAAATGCTACGCACAAAGGTCCGTGAGGAATCTTTTCTTCCTGAACGCGTTCGATCATTGTCATGATCTCTGCGATTCCGGCTTTGTCATCAGCTCCGAGAACGGTTGTGCCGTCAGAAGTGATCAGTGTACGTCCTTTCAGATCTGCCAGATGCGGAAAGTTCTTAGGACTTAAAATAGTATCACTTGTTCCGAGCCTAAGTTCACCACCGTCATAATTTTCAGTAACAATTGGTTTGATATCATGGTCACAGAAGTCTGATACGGTATCCATGTGTGCGATGAATCCGATCGCCGGCTTGTCTTCCAGGCCTTCGGTAGCCGGAAGCTTTCCATACAGGTAGCACTGGTCATCCAGAATAACATCTGTAAGCCCCAGTTCCTTCATCTCCGCTTCCAGAAGTCTTGCAAGATCGAACTGGCATGCGGAGGATGGTACAGTTTCGCTGTTTTCGTCACTTGGTGTGCGGACAACAACATAATTCAGTAATCGTTCATAAGCTTTCATAAGTTACATTCCCCTTTTCTATATTTTCAAAATATTCTAACTACTACTATAACATAATTTTTCCTTTGCTGCATGGGAAAATGATGGTATACTTATGATATTGTAGGAAAATAGGAGGCAACCAGATGAAATTAACCCAGTTATTGGAACGTTTAGAATATGAAGTAGTACAGGGAGATGATCAGATTGAAGTTACAGAACTGATCAATGATTCCCGAAAAGTATCAGAAGGCAGCGTATTTGTATGTATCAGCGGAGCAGTGTCTGATGGACATACATATATAGAGCAGGTTGCAGAAAAAGGTGCAGCAGCTGTCATTGTAGAAAAGGATGTAGAAGCACCGGAAGGACTGACAGTAATCAAAGTAAAGGATACCCGTTATGCGCTGGCAATGACATCAGCAGCATATTTCGGATATCCGGCAGAAAAACTGAAAGTCATCGGAATCACAGGAACCAAAGGCAAGACAACAACAACATACATGGTCAAATCTATCCTGGAAGAAGTCGGTATCAGAGTCGGACTGATCGGTACGATCGAGGCAATCATCGGAGACAAGAGCATTCCGGCGAATAATACAACACCGGAATCTTATACTATTCAGAAATATTTTGCAGAGATGGTAGAAGCAGGATGCGAATGCGTTGTCATGGAAGTGTCTTCACAGGGACTGAAGCTTGACCGTACAGCCGGCATTCCGTTTGAGATCGGAATCTTTACGAACCTTGGCGAAGATCACATCGGACCGAACGAACACAAAGACTTTGACGAGTATAAGTATTGCAAGAGCCTGTTGTTTAAACAGAGCAAGATCGGAATCGGCAATGTGGATGATAAATGGTTCAAAGACATTTTCAAAGATGCGACATGCGAAGTTGAGACATTCGGATTTTCTGATAAAGCAGATATCCGTGCCACAGATGTAAAACATATCTCTAGACCAGGATATCTGGGAGTACAGTATCATGTGGCAGGTCTTATGGATTTTGATGTAGAGATTGATATTCCGGGAGATTTCAGCGTATATAACTCACTGACAGCAATCGCAGTATGCAGACATTTTGGTGTGCCGGTAGAAGATATCAAGAAGGCATTGAAAGTTGCAAGAGTTAAAGGCCGTATTGAGATGATCAAGGTATCTGACGACTTCACATTGATGATCGACTATGCACACAATGCAATGGCACTGGAAAGTCTTCTTGATACATTAAGAGACTATCATCCGGAAAGAATCGTGACCGTATTCGGCTGCGGTGGCAACAGATCTAAGACAAGACGTTATGAGATGGGCGAAGTATCCGGTAAATTATCGGACTTTACGATCATCACATCGGACAACCCGAGATTTGAAGAGCCGCAGGCAATCATTGATGATATTGTAGTCGGTATGAAAAAGACAGATGGTAAATACATCACCATCTGTGACAGAAAAGAAGCAATTAAATATGCAATCGAACATGGCCGGCCGGGAGATGTCATCATCCTGGCAGGAAAAGGACATGAGACATATCAGGAAATCAAGGGTGTCAAGTATGATATGGATGAACGTGTTCTGATTAAGGAAGTATTAGAGGAATTAAAGAAATAGATGTACGCTGATATTATCATCGATATTACGCATGAAAAATTAGATAAAGTCTTTCAATACCGCATCCCCTCTCATCTGGAGGGGATGCTTAAGGTTGGAACAGAAGTTGTGGTTCCGTTTGGTAAGGGAAATAAAGAAATCAACGGCTATGTGACAGGATTCTCTGAGCGTGCGGAGTATGCACCGGAGAAGATCAAGGAGATCTTAAGGATTGCCGAAGAAAGTGTAGCGATCGAGAGCAGACTGGTTGCATTGGCAGCCTGGATGAAAGAGTCTTATGGCGGAACAATGATCCAGGCGCTGAAGACCGTCCTTCCTATCAAGAAGAAGGAACGTGCGAAAGAAAAGCAGAAGGTAAGGTTGCTTTTGACAGAGTCAGAAGGAAAAGAAAAGCTGGAGCTGTACCTGAATAAGAACCAGAGAGCGCGTGCGAGACTTCTGGCGGCACTTCTGGATCAGCCGGAACAGGACTATGATTTTCTGATCCATAAGCTGAATCTGACAAGAAGTGTGATAAAAGCATTGGAAGAACAAAAAGTTCTGATACTGGAATCGGAACAGGTATACCGTAATCCGGTAATCTGTCAGCAGAAAGAGCAAAAAGAGATCATTTATACAGAAGAACAGCGGACGGCAATCCAGACATTTTCAAGGGATTATGAACAGGGACTTCGTAAGACCTATCTGTTATATGGTGTGACTGGAAGCGGTAAGACGGAAGTATATATGGAGATGATCGCCAAAGTCTTAAGTGAAGGCAGACAGGCGATTGTACTGATTCCGGAGATCGCACTGACATATCAGACGGTGATGCGGTTTTATACAAGATTCGGAGAACGTGTCTCTATTCTGAATTCCAGAATGTCCCAGGGAGAACGCTATGATCAGATGGAACGTGTGAAAAAAGGTGAGGTTGATATCATGATCGGTCCGAGATCTGCACTTTTCACCCCATTTGAGAAACTGGGACTGATCGTGATTGATGAGGAACATGAACCGACCTATAAGAGTGAACAGGTACCAAGATTTCATGCAAGAGAGACAGCAATCGAAAGGGCACGGATGGAAGGCGCCAGTGTGGTACTGGGTTCGGCAACTCCCTCGCTGGAAGCATTTTATGCATGTGAATGCGGAAGATATCAGATGTTACGGCTTAAGATGCGTACCGGGAAACAGGAACTTCCGCAGGTATATGTGGCAGATATGCGGGAAGAATTAAAGCACGGGAACCGGTCAATCTTAAGTGACCGACTCGAAGAATTGATGCAGGATCGTCTGGATAAGAAGGAGCAGATGATGCTTTTCCTTAACCGGAGGGGATATGCAGGTTTTGTTTCTTGCAGAGCCTGTGGATATGTAGTAAAATGTCCTCACTGTGATGTGTCTTTGTCGGTACACAGAGGTGGTAAGATGGTCTGTCATTACTGTGGTTATGAGACACAGACAGTTCAGAATTGTCCATCTTGCGGTTCGGCGTATATCGGTGGTTTCAGGGCAGGAACACAGCAGATTGAAGAGATAGTGAAGCGCAAGTTTCCGCAGGCAAGGGTTCTTAGGATGGATATGGATACCACAAAGAACAAAGGCGGACATGAGAAGATTCTGTCGAAGTTTGCAGATGAAGAAGCAGACATTATGATCGGAACACAGATGATCGTAAAAGGGCATGATTTTCCGAATGTGACTTTGGTCGGAGTCCTGGCAGCAGATATGTCTCTGTATTCGGATGATTACCGTTCGGGAGAACGTACGTTTCAGCTGCTGACACAGGCGGCAGGGCGTGCAGGACGGGGAAGACGTCCTGGGGAAGTAGTGATACAGACTTACAGTCCGGAGCATTACAGTATACAAATGGCTGCAAGACAGGATTATGAAGGCTTTTATGAAAAAGAAATGAACTACCGGGATCTGATGGGATATCCGCCTGCGTCACAACTGATGGCAGTTTTGATGACAGGAGCTGATGAGGTCAGGCTTGCAACAGCAGCAGAATACCTGAAGAAATACGCAGTCAGGGTAAACACAGGTGAAGAGATACAGGTGATAGGACCGGCAAGTCCGTCAGTCGGGAAAGTGAATGATGTATACCGGAAGGTTCTATATCTGAAAAGCAGAGAATATAAGGAACTTGTGTGGATCAAAAATCATATGGAACGTTATATAGAGATCAACAGAGGATTTGCGGACATGAGAATACAGTTTGATTTTAATCCGATGAATATTTTTTAAAAGTATTTTATGAATTAAGAAATAGATAAGTAATAGTGATAAAGGAGAGACAAAAGAGATGGCACTTAGAAAAATCAGGGAATTTGGTGATGAAGTTCTGAACAAAGAATGCAAAGAAGTAACAAAGATGACAATCCGTACAAAAGTACTGATCAATGATATGCTGGATACAATGTATGAGGCAATGGGAGTAGGTCTGGCGGCACCACAGGTTGGAATTCTGAAGCGCATCGTAGTTATTGATATCGGAGAAGGTCCGATTATCCTGATCAATCCGGAAATCATAGAGACATCCGGAGAACAGACAGGTGAAGAAGGATGTTTAAGCCTTCCCGGAAAAGCAGGAACTGTTACAAGACCGAATTACGCAAAGGTAAAAGCATTGAATGAAGATATGGAAGAAGTAATCTTAGAAGGAGAAGGACTTCTTGCAAGAGCATTTTGTCATGAGATCGATCATCTGGATGGTAAATTATATACCAGACTGGTAGAAGGCGAAGTACATGACGTAAATTATGAGGAGGAAGAGTAACATGAAGGTAATATTCATGGGAACCCCGGATTTTTCGGTCGGAACGCTGGAAGCACTGATTGGGGCCGGGCATGAAGTTGTACTTGTAGTCACACAGCCGGATAAGCCGAAAGGACGTGGCGGCAAGATGCAGTATACACCGGTTAAAGAGGCAGCCGTGGCACATGGAATTCCGGTTTTTCAGCCGGTGAAGATCAGAGAGCCAGAAGCCGTAGAAGAGCTTCGCAAATATAATGCTGATATCATGGTAGTCATTGCATTTGGACAGATCCTTCCGAAGGAGATTCTTGATATGACGCCTTACGGATGTATCAATGTACACGCATCTTTATTGCCAAGCTACCGTGGTGCTGCACCGATCCAGTGGGCGGTCATCAACGGAGATAAAGTGTCCGGTGTAACGACTATGCAGATGAATGAGGGGTTGGATACCGGAGATATGATCATGAAGACAGAAGTTCCTTTGTCGGAAGATGAAACGGGAGGAAGTCTTCATGACAAGCTGGCAGAGGCTGGTGCAAAACTCTGCGTTGAGACGTTAAAGGCACTGGAAGATAAGACAGCAACGTGGGAAGTACAGGGAGAAAGCCCGACAGCATATGCGAAGATGTTGGATAAGAAGCTTGGAGATATCGACTGGAGCAGATCTGCAAAGTCAATTGAATGTCTGATCCGTGGATTGAATCCATGGCCGAGTGCTTACACGGACTGGAACGGTAAAGTTATGAAAATATGGGAAGCCGGGGTACTGGACGAGAACACAGATGCAAAACCGGGAACAATCGTGAAAGTAGAAAAAGACAGTTTCTCCGTACAGACAGGAGATGGGCTTCTGAAAGTTCTTGCACTTCAAATCCCGGGAAAGAAGAGAATGGAAGCGGACGCTTTCTTACGCGGTTATCAGATCGAAACAGGATGTGAACTTTCTTCACAAATGATTAAGAATTGTTAAAAATGTATGAAAAGCTGCTATTAGGGTAAATTTTCGTATATAATGCAGGTCATAGAGAGCAAGGAGGCTGATAATGATGTATTATCCAATGTATTTTGATCCAACGTATATATTAGTGCTGATTGGTGTCGTGATCTGCCTGATCGCATCAGCGAAGATGAATTCCACATTCAGCAGATATTCCAGAGTAAGGAATCATTCTGGTATGACAGGAAGGGATGCGGCAGAACAGATTCTTCACAGAGAAGGCCTGTATGATGTGCGGATCGAGCACATTTCCGGTAATCTGACCGACCATTATGACCCGAGAACCAGGACATTGAGACTTTCGGATGCAACCTATAATTCCACATCGGTAGCTGCACTTGGAGTAGCAGCACATGAATGCGGACACGCGGTACAGCATGCGACCGGATATGCACCGTTGAAGTTAAGAAGTAGTCTGGTACCGGTAGCAAATTTCGGAAGTTCTATCGCATGGCCGCTGATCATCCTTGGATTTTTCTTCAACAGCAGTACAACCTCTGTGTTGTTTATCAATCTCGGAATTCTTGCATTTTCGCTTGCAGTGTTATTCCAGATTGTGACATTACCGGTGGAATTTGATGCGTCACACAGGGCATTGAAGATCCTTGGTAATACAGGCATGTTGTATGAGGATGAAGTCAGAGATACCAGAAAGGTGCTGACAGCGGCAGCACTTACTTATGTAGCCGGAGCAGCATCTGCAATTCTGCAGCTTCTGCGTATACTGCTTCTGACTGGAAATCGAAGAAACGATTAATTAACGAAAGGGAAGGGGATATAAGCCGCTTCCCTGATTGTATATCTATGGAAAGAGGAGGGGACGTATGCAGGCGTCTGTAAATGAAAGAGAATTAGTGCTGGACATGCTGCTTCAGATTACAAGAGACGGTGAGTACAGCCATATCGTGATAAAGAATGTTCTGGATAAATATCAATATCTGGACAAACGGGAACGCGCATTTATTACAAGAGTAGTAAATGGAACACTGGAGCGTATGATTGAGATCGATTATATCATCAATCAGTTTTCCAAAGTAAAAGTAAATAAGATGAAACCTGTGATCCGCACGATTTTAAGAAGTTCGGTGTATCAGATGAAATATATGGACAGCGTACCAGATTCGGCAATCTGTAATGAAGCAGTAAAACTTGCGGGAAAAAGAGGGTTTGTGAACCTGAAGGGATTTGTCAATGGGGTACTTCGTAATATCGGCAGAAATCTGGACAAGATCAGCTATCCGGATGAGAAAGATCAAGAGGCCTTCATTTCTATAAAGTATTCATTGCCGGAATGGATGGTAAAGCAGTGGCTGAAAGTATATGATGAAGAGACGGTAAAGATGATCGGAAAAGCATTTCTGGAAGAAAAGCCGCTGACAGTCCGGTTTGATGAACATAAGATCAAAAAAGCAGAGCTGATCGCAATTTTGGAAAAAGAAGGTGTGACGGCAGGGGAAGTGCCAGAGATTCCATGTGCACTGTATCTGTCCGGATATGATCATCTGTCTGCACTTCCAAGCTTTTGTGAGGGACTTTACCAGGTGCAGGACTTAAGTTCTATGCAGGTAGCATTATGGTCGGAAGTGAAAGCAGGAGACCAGGTGCTGGATGTGTGTGCCGCACCGGGAGGAAAGGCGATACATATTGCAGAACTTCTGAACGGAACCGGTCATGTGGAAGCGAGAGATCTGACAGAGTATAAGGTGGCGCTGATCAGGGATAATATTGAAAGAAGCGGTCTTACAAATATTAATGCAGTATGTCAGGATGCTGCAATATACGATCCACATAAGAAAGAAACGGCCGATATTGTAATTGCAGATCTTCCGTGTTCCGGGCTTGGTGTACTTGGAAAGAAGCCGGATCTGCGCTATAAGATGAATGAAAAGACAGAAGCAGATCTGGTGGAGTTACAAAAGAAGATCCTGTCGGTAGTAAAGGATTATGTAAAGCCAGGTGGAAAGCTTTTATATAGTACCTGTACGATACACAGAGAAGAGAATGAGGGGAATGTGGAGTGGTTTCTGAGAGAATATCCGGAGTTTGAACTGGTGAAAGAAAAACAGATGATTCCGGGAAGAGATGCGGGAGACGGATTCTACATAGCAATATTAAAAAGGGTGAATCATGAATAAGAAAGATATATGTTCCTACAATTATGATGAATTAAAAGAAGAGATGCTTGCAATCGGAGAAAAAGCATTCCGGAGCAAACAAATCTATGAATGGCTTCATGTAAAGCTGGCAGATGATTTTGATGAGATGACAAATCTGTCCAAAGGGCTGCGTGAGAAGTTGAAAGAAAACTATGAGATCCGGAAAGTGAAGATGATCGATCATCAGATATCGAAAGTGGATCCGACTGAGAAGTTCCTGTTTGAACTGGAAGACGGTAATATGGTAGAAAGTGTTCTGATGAAATATAATTACGGCAATTCTGTGTGTATCTCTTCGCAGGCCGGATGCCGTATGGGGTGCAGGTTCTGTGCATCAACGATCGGAGGACTCGTCAGGAGTCTGGAGACATCGGAGATGCTCCGTCAGATCTATCATATTCAGAAGATTACAGAAGAAAGAGTTTCCAATGTGGTGGTTATGGGAACCGGAGAACCGTTGGACAATTATGATAATTTCATAAAATTTATCCATATGCTGAGTGATGAACACGGGCTTCATATCAGTCAGAGAAATATTACAGCATCTACCTGCGGGATTGTCCCGAATATGAGAAGACTTGCTGAAGAGGGACTGCAGATCACACTGGCTCTGTCACTCCATGGATCCAGCCAGGAAAAACGTAAGAAGCTGATGCCGGTAGCAAATAAATATGAATTGTCTGATGTACTGGATGCCTGTGACTATTATTTTGATAAGACAGGAAGAAGAATTACCTTCGAATACAGTTTGGTGGCAGGAGTCAATGACCAGCCGGATGATATCAGAGAACTGACGGCGATTTTAAAACGAAGAAACTGCCATCTGAACCTGATCCCGGTGAATCCGATCAAAGAGCGCGATTTTAAAAAGCCAGACCGCAAAAATGCCTTGGAATTTAAAAATAAACTTGAAAAAAACGGAATTAATGTTACTATAAGAAGGGAAAGAGGCTCTGATATAGACGGAGCTTGTGGACAGCTGCGCCGTAGACACGCAGCCAAAAGCGAGGGAGAGACAGATGAAAATATATGCAATGACTGATGTAGGAAGAAGACGTGAGGTCAATCAGGACTATGTATACGTTACAGACAGACCAATAGGACCATTTCCAAACCTCCTTACGGTCGCCGATGGAATGGGCGGACATAAGGCGGGAGATTTTGCGTCCAGTTATACGGTAAATGTATTAAAAGATGAGTTGAAGAAGACACCGATGGATAAACCCGAGGAGATTCTCAGAAGCGTAGTCAGTATTGCAAATCATAAATTAATCGAGGCAGCTTCAAGAGATATCAAGCTGGAAGGTATGGGAACAACACTGGTAGCGGCAACTGTTGTTGGCAATACATTGTACTTTGCCAATGTGGGAGACAGCAGACTTTACCTGATCAATGACAAGATCCGGCAGCTTTCCAAGGATCACTCGCTAGTAGAAGAGATGGTAAGACTCGGCGGAATCAAGGCAGAAGAAGCAAGAAACCATCCGGATAAGAACATTATTACACGGGCAATCGGTGTAAAGGAAAATGTGGAACCAGATATTTATGAATATCGTCTGAAAAAGGGTGACATCATTTTGATGTGTACAGATGGACTCAGCAATATGGTTGAGGATGAAGATATGTTCAATATTGTCAAGGGTTCCAGGGATGTAGTAGAAGCTGTTCAGATGTTGATAGAAAAAGCAAACAGCAATGGCGGGAGAGATAATATAGGGGTTATCGTAGCAGAGCCACTTGCTGATGAGGTGAGTGTATGGTAAAAGATGGAATCGTACTAGGCAAGAGATATGCTGTACTTAGTAAGATCGGTGCCGGTGGAATGGCGGATGTCTATAAGGGCCGGGATCAGATGCTGAACCGTTATGTGGCGATTAAGGTATTAAAGAAGCAGTATAAAGAAGATGAAAATTTCGTAAGAAAATTCCGCTCGGAAGCACAGGCTGCAGCCGGACTGATGCATCCGAATATCGTGAATGTATATGATGTCGGAGAAGACCGCGGCCTTAATTATATGGTCATGGAGCTTGTAGAGGGAATTACCTTAAAAGAATATATAGAGAGAAAAGGAAGACTGTCTCACAAAGAGACGATCAGTATTGCAATCCAGATGTGCAGTGGTATCGGTGCGGCGCATGCATCAGGAATTATCCACCGTGATATCAAGCCGCAGAATATTATCATTTCCAAGGATGGAAAGGTAAAGGTTACAGATTTTGGAATTGCGAAAGCTGTAACTTCGAATACAGTAAGTACGAATGCAATGGGATCCGTGCATTATACATCACCGGAACAGGCGAGAGGCGGATTCAGTGATCAGAGAAGTGATATCTATTCTATTGGTATTACCTTGTTTGAGATGGTGACAGGGCAGGTTCCGTTTGATGGCGAGACAACGGTAGAAGTTGCGATGAAACATCTGCAGCAGGAAATTACACCGCCGTCGGAGTTGGTTCCGGATATTCCTTACAGCCTGGAACAGATCATTCTGAAATGTACACAGAAGAGTTCTGAGAGAAGATATGCGAGTACAGAAGCCCTGATTCAGGATCTGAAGCATTCACTGGTAGATCCGGATGGAGATTTTGTAAGAATAGCGTCGGCAGGCGGGGATTCCGATACGGTTATTATGACAGATAAAGATTTGGATGATATCCGTAACGGTTACGATGATGACGACGAATATGATGATGAATATGATACTGCAGATGTATATTCGGGAAAAGGATATAACGACAGAGAAGATGGTGACGACGAATACGATGATTATGCATCAGGGAGAGATTCAGATGAAGTAAATCCGCATATGCATAAGATCATGAAGATCCTGACGGTTGTGGTAATCGCAATCATTGTACTGATCCTCGTATTTACAGTGGGGAAAGCAGCGGGGGTTTTCAAGTCGTTTGGCGGAATTACTACAGAGGATGATGCAGATACGTCAGGAAAAGTTACAGTTCCAGATATCCGTGGTATGACAGAGGAGCAGGCAAAGGCTGCACTGAAAAAGAAAGATCTTGGAATAAAACCGATTAAGAGAACAGAATCTAAAAAATATAAAGCCGGACTGGTCTCTAAACAGACTCCGGAAGCCGGTGAAAAGGTAAAGAAAAATACAACTATAGAAGTTGTTATTAGTTCGGGACTGGTAAAAAGTAAAAAGCAGGTACCGGATGTCAGCGGTATGAGTGAAACGGAAGCACAGAAAGAACTGGAAGATGCAGGATTTAAGGTGATTTCAAGTTTCCAGTATGATGACAGTGTAGCAAGCGGTAATGTCATCAATACAACACCTTCTGCCGGAACAAAAGCTGAAAAGGGTTCTACAGTTACCATGCTGGTAAGTCAGGGAACAGATAAGAAGACGGTGCCGGATGTAAGAGGCATGGCAGATGCAACTGCACAGAGTACGATCAAGAATTATGGATTCAATGTAGGAACTGTAACATATGACTACAGTGACAGTGTGGAAAAAGGAATGGTTATCAGCCAGACTGTAACACCTGGAAGTAAGGCGGCAGCCGGAACAACCATTTCGATCACGGTAAGTAACGGACCGAAACCGGAAGAAAAGATTGATATCCAGAGTTTTGTAGGACAGCAGGAGTCAGCACTTAAGAGCTGGGCATCCCAGAATGGCCTGTATACAAATGTGTCGGATTCACAGTACAGCAGCAGTTACGCAAAAGGATGTATCATCTCTATGAGTCCTTCTTCTGGAAATATTTCCAAGGGAGGTACGATCAGTTATGTAGTGAGCCTTGGAGCAAGACCACAGGATCCGACAAATGGAGGAACCACAGGAGATAACAATAACCAGAATGGGTCTAATACAAATGATGGAACCACGACTGGCCAGTAAAAGATTATGCAGGGAAAAATTATAAAAGGAATTGCCGGATTCTACTACGTTCACGTAGTAGAATTCGGTGTTTATGAATGCAAAGCCAAAGGTGTATTCCGGAAAGAAAAGATCAAGCCTTTGGTGGGAGACAATGTAGAGATAGAGATTCTTGATGAATCGGAAAAAAAAGGAAATATAGTGAAGATATTGCCACGGCAGAATGAGCTGATCCGCCCGGCTGTGGCCAATATCGATCAGGCATTGGTAGTCTTTGCAATCACGAAGCCGAATCCACACTTTAATCTGCTGGACCGCTTTCTTGTTATGATGGAAAGCAAAGAGATTCCGGTTGTGTTATGCTTTAATAAAGAAGACATTGCGACAGATCCGCAGGTGAAGGAATTGGAATCAATCTATGAATCATGCGGCTATCCGCTGGTATTTGTCAGTGCGAAAGAAGAACGGGGGATTGAAACTATACGTGAACTTCTGAAAGGAAAGACAACAGCGATCGCAGGTCCGTCCGGAGTGGGCAAATCTTCGATCATTAATATTCTGCAGCCGGGGGCAGATATGGAGACAGGAGCAATCAGTACGAAGATTGAGAGGGGAAAGCATACCACCAGACATTCGGAATTGTTCGCCATTGATGAAAATTCATATATCATGGATACACCGGGATTCAGTTCGTTATATGTGAATGATTATGAAAAAGAAGATCTGAAGTACTTCTTTCCGGAATTCCGGAAATACGAAGGAATGTGCAAGTTTAACGGTTGTGATCATGTGCATGAGCCGGGGTGTGCCGTAAAGGCAGCTCTGGAAGAGGATAAAATTCATAAAATCCGTTATCAGAATTATATAGAAATGTATGAGGAATTGAAGAATAAAAGGAGGTACTGATGAGGAACTATGTATTGTCACCGTCAATACTGGCGGCAGATTTCAAAGTTTTGGGTCAGGAAATGAAGAAGACAGAAGAAAATGGGGCAGCGTATATTCATTTTGACGTTATGGATGGAATGTTTGTACCAAGTATATCATTTGGTATGCCGGTTCTGGCATCAATCCATGATGCAACGGAGCAATTCATGGATGTACATCTGATGGTGCAGGAGCCGATCCGCTATGTAGAAGCATTCCAGAAGGCGGGAGCTGACTATGTAACGGTACATCTGGAGGCCTGTGAAGACGTAAAAACGACATTGGATAAAATTCATGCATGTGGCATGAAGGCAGGACTGGCTGTTAATCCAGAGACAGATGTAAAAGAGCTTGTTCCATATCTGGAAGACGTGGAGATGATCCTGATCATGAGCGTGCATCCGGGATTTGGCGGACAGAAATTTATTCCGGAATCACTGGATAAGATCCGTGCGGTCCGTGCGATGCTGAATGAAAAAAATCTGGAGACAGATATTCAGGTAGACGGAGGAATCTATGTGGAGAATGTCAGAGAAGTATTGGATGCAGGCGCAAATGTAATTGTGGCCGGTTCTGCTGTGTTCAGAGGAGATGCCGGGGAAAATACTGCAAAATTCATGGAGATATTGAAAAGTTATGAATAAGAAGATTGTGATTATCAGCGGTGGGGAGCTGGAAGAAGAATTTGTATTATCAATCCTTGAAAAAGAGGAAAATCAGTATGTGATCGGTGTGGACAAAGGTATGGAGTTCCTTTACAGCCATCAGATTCTGCCAAATTATATTGTCGGAGATTTTGACAGTGTAAAAAAAGAGATTGGAGATTATTACCGTAATGAGACAGATGTTCCGATCAGGGAATTTAATCCGGTAAAAGATGCATCTGATACAGAGATTGCAATCAGACTGGCTATGACATTAGGGGCAGGTGAGATTCTGATCCTGGGAGCAACCGGAGGTCGTATCGATCACCTCTGGGCAAATGTTCAGAGCCTTGCAATCCCGTTTAAAGCCGGAATTAATGCTGTGATCATGGATCGCCAGAATAAGATCCGTCTGATCGGAGGCGGGGAAACCCATCTGAAAAAAGGAGAAACTTACGGACCGTATTTTTCTGTGTTTCCGTTAGGCGAGGAAGTATTTGGTTTCAGTATCAAAGGGGCAAAGTATCCATTGACGAATCATACACTGATACCATATGACAGCCTTTGCGTCAGCAATCAGTTCCAGGAGGATGAAGTGACAATCAGCTTCCTGAATGGAATTGTGATTCTGATGGAAACGAAAGACAGATAAAACTCTATATAAATTCATGTGAGTTTTTGAAAAAATGGCCTACTTTGTGGCCCATTAACCTTTTGATCAAAGCTCTAATGTGGTAAGGAGAAGCGCTTGTATGAGTGCTTCTTTTTTATAGTTGTAAGTATTATAATAAAAATAACTGGTGTTTAGGTTCTGATATGATTATGCAACTGGAATTATTGGCGTAATATCAACAATTACGTTTGTGACATTACTAAGATATTTAAAATGTCCTCACTGTAAGACAAGAACCTGGTGCAGGAAAGTCATGACCAAAGAGTGATAATTAAATCATATAGACAGGGTATGGCAACAGCAGGTTGCTTTTCAAAACATGAATTTATCTATATGATATGCTTATGGAGGTGATGACTATGGAAACAAAAAATATTATTTTGAAACTTCGTACAGAAAGAGGAATGTCACAAGACGAACTGGCAGATAAAATCATGGTAACAAGGCAGGCAGTATCACGCTGGGAAAATGGAGATACGGTTCCAAATACTGATACACTTAAGCTCTTATCGAAAGAATTTGATGTTTCCATCAATACGCTTTTGGGAGAACCCAGAAAGCTGATCTGTCAGTGTTGCGGGATGCCAATTGATGATGATTCCATATTGGGACGTGATAAGGATGGCACATTAAATGAGGAGTATTGTAAATGGTGCTATGCAGATGGAACATACACATATAATGATATGGATGAATTGATTGATGTATGTGTAAAGAATATGGTAAATGAAA
>OLQP01000791.1_pt1 | contig 21567 bp, 18 predicted proteins | sample 1643181 | NCBI WGS metagenome assembly OLQP01 (sample SAMEA3136710, study PRJEB25190) | human gut metagenome | biome: human gut; feature: human-associated habitat; material: faeces | place: Austria | collected 2013 | reverse complement strand
GAGAAAACTATTATGAGTATACAAGATATGATTAAGAAGTCGGTGCTGGAATCCGGCGTATTTGACAGCTTTAATGCACCGAAGATGGCAATTTCGCTGATCGTGGCGTTGCTTCTCGGAGCAGTGATCTATATGGTTTACAGCAAATTTTATGTAGGGGTGATCTTCTCTCGGAGCTTTGCAGTTACGTTGGTCGGCATGACACTTCTCACTTGCATGGTTACTCTGGCAATCAGTACGAATATCGTGATTTCCCTTGGTATGGTCGGTGCATTGTCTATCGTACGTTTCCGTACGGCGGTGAAGGATCCGATGGATCTGCTCTATCTTTTCTGGGCGATCACGACAGGTATCACGACTGGAGCGGGAATGTATCCGTTGGCACTGATTGCAGCAGCGGTTATGATCATTATGATTTATCTGTTTTATCATAAGCAGCAGAAAGGCAGAATCTATATTGCCGTGATCCATTATCAGGGAGATGAAGCCGGTGATGAGATCATCCGCAGCTTTGGCAGAATGAAATACTTCATAAAGTCAAAGACGATGCGTGGGGAGAAAACAGAGATGGCAGTTGAGGTATTCTGTCGGCAGAATGATCTCGATTTCACAGAGAAGATCCGGAAGATCACAAATGTAGAAGATATTACATTGATCCAGTATAATGGAGAGTATCACGGATAAAATGAAAAGATTATAACTGGTTGATTCATTAAGAATATATATTCCCTTTCGTGGACAGAATGGATGGAAGTGCAATCCGGTCACTGAAACATCCAGATGCTGAGACGATCCCGATTGTTGCCATGACTGCCAATGCATTTGAGGAAGATAGAAAAAAGGCATTTGAAAAAGGAATGAACGGACATATTGCAAAGCCTGTTGATGCAGAAAAGGTTAAGAAAACCATTCTTTCAGCTATACGATGAGATGAAGGGAATGAGGAGAAATAAGAGATGAACGGAGAGGCTCATCTCTTATTTCTTTTTAGGTAGCAGGATTCAAGTTGATTGATGAGTGCATACAAACACATGGCAAACAGGCAGAGAAGACAGATGCTCATGAGGAGCCAATCCATTTTGAACACCTGACTGGAATAAATAATCAGATACCCCAGCCCTTCTTTCGCAGCAAGAAATTCCCCAATGATCACCCCGACCAGACACAATCCGATATTTACCTTCATATTGCTGATGATCGCTGGAATCGAACTTGGAAGCACAACTTTAGTCAGTACCTGATGCCGTTTCCCGCCAAGTGTATAGATCAGCGTCATCTTTCCCGGGTCCGCGGACATAAAACTGGTATACAGATTCAGGATGCTTCCGAAGATAGCCACAGACATACCGGCAACAATGATGGTGGTACGTGTGGCACCGAGCCATACGATGAGAAGCGGGGCCAGGGCGGATTTTGGCAGACTGTTTAGAACAACCAGATACGGCTCCAGGATTTCTGAAAGCTTCTTACTGAACCACAGAAGTACCGCCGTCAGGATACTGAAGACGATAACCAGAAGGAAACTTACGATCGTCTCATATAAGGTGACGCCAAGGTGCAGGAAGATGCTGCGGTCTGCGACCATGTCGAGAAAACACCGGGCAATCTTAGAAGGACTGCTAAAGATAAAAGAATCGATGATTTGATGTGAGGCGGTCAGTTCCCAGACAGACAGGAAGACAACCAGAAGGAGAACCCGGGCAGCAGCTACGAACTTTTTGTGCAGCCGGTACTTTGATAAAAAGGTTCTTTGCGCTGTAGAAGATGAGGCGGCGGTAGAGATGGCACTTGCATTGGAAGTGATATTTGTGCCAGAGGCAGCAGGAATCTCAGTCTTTGACATTCGGTTCATCTTCATTTAACTCCTTCCATATCAGATTAAAATAATTCTTGAATTCTGGTGCACTTCTGCGGTTCAACGGAGTATCGTGCTCCAGATGGAACAGCAGAGGAATCGTTTGTTTGATTGTTGCCGGACGATTAGAAAGGACAATGACACGGTCGGCAAGAGAGATTGCTTCCGACAGGTCGTGCGTGACCAGAAGTGCAGACTTTCCTTCATTCCGGATGATCTGCCCGATGTCATCGCCAACTTGAAGTCGGGTCTGATAGTCCAGGGCGGAAAAAGGTTCATCCAGAAGAAGAAGCTCCGGCTCCAGGACGAGTGTGCGAATCAGGGCAGCACGCTGCCGCATCCCGCCGGACAACTCCGAAGGCCTTGCATTCTTAAAGTCACCGAGTCCATAGATGTCAAGAAGCTCATGTGCCCGTTGCTTTGTACGCGCTGTCAGTGCGTGCTGGACTTCCAGCCCAAGGATTACATTATTATAAATCGTGCGCCATTCAAAGAGTTCATCGTGCTGTAACATATAGCCGACATTTGTCGTGCTCTCTTTCAAAGGCTTTCCGTTGATCTTAATCTGCCCCTCTGTACAAGGCAGCAGTCCGCAGATCAGCGAAAGCAGTGTAGATTTGCCACACCCGGAAGGCCCCACAATGGCGGCAAATTCGCCTTTTTTCAATGAAAATGAGATATCAGACAGAGCCAGGGTCTCCCCTTGCAGAGTATGATACGTGTAAGAAATGTGCTGTAGATTTAATATCTGTTCCCGAACCGGTTCCATAGAAGACCTCCTACAAGCGAAAAATAACCTATATAAGTAAGATATGCCGCAGACAGAAAACAGGTGAATAAATGTGGTGTGTGTGGTAAAATGCTGATATGGAAATGTCAGAAAGACATTAACACACCAGGAGAGGTCATTATATGTTACAAAAAATAAATTATCAAAAAGAACTGGATAGATTAATCACGGATCTGCAAAAAGAAGAAAAAGTCCCGACGCTTCTGCTTCACAGCTGCTGCGCCCCGTGCAGCAGTTATGTGTTGGAATACTTAAGCAATTACTTCAGGATCACGGTACTTTATTACAACCCGAACATTTACCCGGAGAGTGAATACAGCAAGCGCATCATCGAACAGCAGACACTGATCGAGGCGATGCATACGAAATATCCGGTGCAGTTCATTGCGGGCAGCTATGAGAAAGAGAAATTCTATGCGATGGCAAAGGGACTGGAAGAAGTAAAAGAAGGCGGTGTGCGCTGCTTCAAATGCTATGAACTCCGCTTAAGAGAGGCCGCAGAGATTGCAAAAGCCGGAGGATATGAGTACTTCACGACGACGCTCAGCATCAGCCCGCTTAAGAATGCAGCAAAATTGAATGAGATTGGATTAAAACTTGCAGAAGAGTATGGCGTGGCATATCTGACGTCAGATTTCAAAAAGAAGAACGGATATAAGCGGTCTGTAGAATTATCCGCACAGTACGGGCTTTACCGGCAGGACTACTGTGGCTGTGAGTTCTCCATGCGCCAGCGTCTGGAAGAACAGCAGGCACGAAAAGAACAGTGAAAATGCATAAATGGAATCAGAAAATTGCATGGATTAAGAAAAAAATCACGTTTCAGGGTGAATAAATATGTAAATTTCTGCAATAATATTTGCTTTTACGCGGAAATGTGTTAAAATCGGAAACAGTAAACTTAAAAATGAAAGGAAGAAATCCATATGGCACAGTTATGGGGAGGCCGTTTCACAAAAGAAACAGACCAGTTAGTATATAATTTCAACGCTTCCATTACATTTGACAAAAGATTCTATAAGCAGGATATCAAAGGCAGCCTTGCACATGTAGCAATGCTTGCAAAGCAGGGAATCTTAACGGAAGAAGAAAAAGAACAGATCACAGACGGACTGAATGGCATTTTGGCAGATGTAGAATCCGGAAAATTAGAAATATCAGATAAATATGAGGACATCCACAGCTTTGTGGAAGCAACACTGATCGACCGCATCGGCGATCCGGGAAAGAAGCTTCACACCGGACGAAGCAGAAATGACCAGGTTGCATTAGATATGAAGCTTTTCACCAGAGACGAGATCCATGAGATCGATGCCCAGGTAAAGGAACTTCTGGAAGTGATCCTTCACGTGATGGAGGAAAATGTCGAGACATACATGCCTGGATTCACACACCTTCAGAAAGCGCAGCCGATCACACTGGCCCACCACATGGGAGCATATTTTGAAATGTTCCGCAGAGACCACGAGAGACTGCAGGACATCGCAAAGCGTATGAATACCTGTCCGCTCGGTTCCGGAGCACTTGCGGGGACAACCTATCCGCTGGACCGTGAGTACACAGCCGAATTACTTGGATTCGACGGACCTACACTGAACAGCATGGACGGGGTATCCGACAGAGATTACTTATTAGAACTGTTATCTGCACTCAGCATTATCATGATGCACCTGAGCAGATTCTGTGAGGAAGTCATCATCTGGAATTCGAATGAATACCAGTTCGTGGAGATCGATGACGCATACAGCACCGGAAGCAGTATCATGCCGCAGAAGAAGAACCCGGATATCGCAGAACTCGTAAGAGGTAAGACAGGACGCGTATATGGTGCGCTCAATGCACTCCTTACCACAATGAAAGGGATCCCGCTTGCATACAACAAAGATATGCAGGAAGACAAAGAATGGGCATTCGATGCCATGGATACCGCAAAAGGATGCATCACATTATTTGCCGGCATGTTAAAGACCATGCAGTTCAACAAAGACCGCATGGAAGAAAGTGCAAAACACGGATTCACCAACGCAACAGATGCGGCAGATTATCTGGTAAATCACGGTGTACCATTCAGAGATGCACACGGCATCGTAGGAAAACTTGTGCTGACCTGTATCGAGAAGAAGATCCCGTTAGATGCACTTCCACTGGAAGAGTACAAGAAGATTTCACCGGTATTTGAAGAAGACATATATGAAGCAATTGATCTTAAGACATGTGTGAATAAGCGTATCACAATCGGAGCACCGGGAAAGGATGCGATGGAGAAGTCGATCGCAGTTTATAAGAAATACATGGCTGAATAAGAACAAAAGAAAGGGAGAGAAAAGAAGATGGAGAAGAAATTAAGAGTAGGTATTTTAGGAGCAACAGGAATGGTTGGACAGCGTTTTATCTCATTGCTTGAAAATCACCCTTGGTTCGAAGTAGTAACAGTAGCAGCAAGCCCGCGTTCAGCAGGAAAGACATACGAAGAGGCAGTCGGCGGACGTTGGAAAATGGATACACCAATGCCGGAAGGCGTTAAGAAACTGATCGTAAAGAATGTAAATGAAGTAGAAGAAGTATCTTCTACCGTAGATTTCGTATTCAGTGCCGTAGATATGACAAAAGACGAGATCAAAGCGATCGAAGAAGCATATGCAAAGACAGAGACACCGGTTGTATCAAACAACAGCGCACACCGCTGGACAAAAGATGTACCGATGGTAGTACCTGAGATCAACGCAGCACATTTCGACCTCATCAAGACTCAGAAAGAACGTCTCGGAACAACGCGCGGATTCATCGCAGTAAAACCAAACTGCTCCATCCAGAGCTATACACCTGCACTTGCAGCATGGAAAGAGTTCGGACCGAAGGAAGTTGTTGTAACAACATACCAGGCAATCTCCGGAGCAGGTAAGACATTCAAAGACTGGCCGGAAATGATCGAGAACATCATTCCATACATCGGTGGAGAAGAAGAAAAGAGCGAAAAAGAACCTCTGCGTGTACTCGGAACACTCGAAAACGGCGAGATCAAACTGGCAGAAGAGCCAAAGATCACATGCCAGTGCTTAAGAGTACCTGTACTGAACGGACACACGGCAGCTGTATTCATCAACTTCGAGAAGAAGCCAACCAAAGAACAGCTGATCGAGAAACTGGAAAGCTTCAAGGGATTCCCACAGGAAGCAGATCTTCCGAGTGCACCAAAGCAGTTCATCCAGTACCTGTCAGAAGACGACAGACCACAGGTAAAAGCTGACGTTAACTACGAGAACGGAATGGGCGTATCCATCGGACGTCTGAGAGAAGACAGCATGTATGACTACAAATTCATCGGACTGTCACACAACACTGTCCGCGGTGCGGCAGGCGGAGCCGTACTTTGCGCCGAAGCACTGACTGCTAAGGGATATATCCAGGCGAAGTAGCCAGGGGGACGGGAAATCCGGCTTTTTTAGTGTCCCAAGTGGCACACTCACCTGCTTAGCATTCATAAGGCGAAGACATAAAAAGGCAAAAGCAAAAAAAAGATGAAAGCAAAAAATATAAAAAGGCGGGAACTGCAACATGTAAAAAGACGCAGTTCCCGCCTTTTTATACGTTATATCTCCAGCAAAGAAGCCGGTCCCGCCTGCCGATACAAAATCCGATCATAAATCTGATCGCAAATCTGAACACCAGTTTTATCACAAGTCTGAACACGAGCTGAACACGATACATCTCAGTGTTGAGAATAAAAGATGGTTTTGCTATAATAAAGTATACAATAAACTCGCTGATTACAAAGTGCCGGTGGGGACACTGAAAAAACCAAAAACACCGTCCCCATGGCCCCATGGCAAGAAACGGAGGAAGCCCCTATGGACCGAGAATTATTGAACTACACACAGAACCGAGAACTTTCCTGGCTGAGATTCGATCAGCGTGTATTGGAAGAAGCAAGAGATAAGAGCGTGCCGCTATTAGAACGTATGAAATTCGTAGCCATCTTCACCAGTAACTTAGATGAATTTTTCATGATCCGTGTCGGAAGTCTCTATGACATGGTGCAGACAGACGACAGACACAGAGACAGCCGGTCGGGAATGACACCGCAGGAGCAGCTGGATGCGATCTACGCAGCAGTTGCCCCGTTATATAAAGAACGTGACAAGACCTACGCCGGGATCAAGAAAGAACTGTCCCCATACGGAGTCTGCGGACTGGACTTTAAAGAACTGGAGGCAGACGAGAAGAAATATGTTAAGAAATGTTTCAAAGAGCAGATCCTGCCGGTACTGTCACCGCAGATCGTAGACAGCAGTCACCCGTTCCCGCATCTTATGAATAAAGATATCTACGTAACAGCCAATCTGAAGCATATCAATAGCAGGAAGAATAAAGACGACAAAGAAAAAGAACAGATCCTCGGAATCGTACCAGTTCCGACCTATGTATCCGATATCCTAATGCTTCCGGGACATGACATCCGTTATATCCGCATGGAGAAAGTCATCATGGAATACCTGGATCTGGTATTTGACCAGTACGAAGTATCCGACCCGAACTACATCTGCGTGACAAGAAATGCAGACGTATCTCCGGACGATGAGGCACTGGAGGTTACCGATGATTTCCGGAAACTCATGCAGAGTACCCTGCACAAACGCCGCAGGATGGCGGTAGTAAGATTAGAAACAGCGGAGAAACTGACACCGGAAATGCAGGAATACTTCTGTAAGAAATTCAAGATCACACCGGAGCAGATCTTCCGCACGAAGATGCCGATGAAACTGGATTATATGTTCTCCATCGCAGGAAATCTCCCGGAGTCCATGAAGAAAGCACTGGTCTACGAACCATTCTCCCCGCAAAAATCAGCACATGTACAGGACGGAAACATGTTAAAACAGGTGAAAAAGAATGATATTCTGTTGTTCTACCCATACGAAAGCATGGATCCATTCCTGAAGCTGATCAAAGATGCCGCGGCAGATCCGAACGTTATGACGATCAAGATCACCATCTACCGCCTGGCGAAGAAGGCAAGACTGGTGGAATACCTGTGCGCAGCTGCGGAAAATGGAAAAGAAGTCACCGCGCTGATAGAGCTGCGTGCAAGATTTGACGAGCAGAACAACATCGACTGGTCGGAACGTCTGGAAGAAGCAGGATGCCGTGTGATCTACGGATTCGACGGTTACAAAGTGCATTCCAAGATCTGTCTGATCACATACAGGAACCGCAATGACATCCAGTATATCACACAGGTCGGAACCGGCAATTATAACGAGAAGACAGCTGCTATGTATACCGATCTGTCCCTGATGACAGCCGATCCGCGAATCGGACAGGACGCCGCAGAATTTTTCAAGAATATGTCCATCGGCAATCTGCAGGGCAGCTATCAATACCTGATCGTATCACCGGTCAGCTTAAAGAGCCGTATCTTACAGATGATGGACGAAGAGATAGCAAAAGGAAGCGAAGGACGCATCATTATGAAGATGAACTCCGTGACAGATGTGGACTTCATAAAGAAAGTATCCGAGGCCTCCTGCGCCGGAGTAAGGGTAGACTTGATTGTTCGCGGAATCTGCTGTATACTACCGGGAGTGCCTGGATTTACGGAAAATGTCAGAGTGATGAGTGTGGTTGGCCGCTATCTGGAACATCCACGTATCTTCAGCTTCGGAACCGGCAAAGACCAGAAGATCTATATCGGCTCCGCAGACATGATGACAAGAAATACAGAAAAAAGAGTAGAAGTAGCTTGCCCGGTATTAGACGGGCAGATCAGACGCCAGATCAACCATGACCTGAAGATCATGTTAAGCGATAACGTGAAAGCAAGGATCATGCAGAAAGACGGCACATATATGAAACGGACCGGCGGCATAAAAGCTGTGGACTCCCAGGCAGTCTTCATGGAAGAAGCACAGCATGGCGGCCGAGAAGAAGACCAACGGGGACGGGGATTACTGGCTTTTTTCCTGTCCCTCCGGCACAGAAAAAAATAAAAGCCATCAGGGACAGGAAAAAAGCCAGTAATTCCCGTCCCCATCGGCTCACCAAGGAGTAACACAATTACATGGGAAAATCACTATACATTGCCGAAAAACCCAGCGTAGCGCAGGAGTTCGCCAAGGCATTGCATATCAATACACAGAGAAAAGACGGATATCTCGAATCAGCAGAAGCAATCGTAACCTGGTGTGTCGGACACCTGGTCACGATGAGTTATCCGGAAGAATACGATCCGGCATTAAAAAGGTGGAGTCTTGAGACTCTGCCTTTTATCCCGCAGGAATTCAAATACGAAGTCATCCCGGCAGTGTCAAAGCAGTTCCGAATCGTATCGGGACTGCTGAACCGCACAGACGTAGACACCATCTACGTCTGTACCGACTCGGGACGGGAAGGAGAATACATCTACCGTCTGGTCGAACAGCAGGCAGGCGTAAAAGGCAAGAACCGCCGCCGCGTATGGATCGACTCCCAGACAGAAGAAGAGATCCTGCGCGGGATCAAAGAAGCAAAAGACTTAAAAGAATACGACAACCTGGCAGCATCCGCCTATTTAAGAGCGAAAGAAGACTACCTGATGGGAATCAACTTCTCCCGCCTTTTGACATTGAAATACGGTAACAGCATCTCCAATTATCTGAATACGAAATATTCTGTCGTATCTGTAGGCCGCGTTATGACCTGCGTCCTCGGCATGGTCGTGCGCAGAGAACGGGAGATCAGGGAATTCGTAGAGACCCCGTTCTACAGAGTCCTAAGCACCATCGGAGAGAAAGGGGCAACATTCGAAGGCGAATGGCGGGCAGTCAAAGGATCAAAATGGTTCGAATCCTTCGACCTCTATAAGGAAAATGGATTCAAAGAAAAGGAAAAGGCAGAAGAACTGATCCGATACTTAAGCAACAGCGAGTCAGACGCCAGCCAACCCCTGACCTGCCAGATCGTGTCCATAGAAAAGAAGAAAGAAAAGAAGAACCCGCCGTTATTATTCAACCTGGCCGAGATCCAGAATGAATGTTCCAAGCGCTTCAAGATCAGTCCGGATGAGACCCTCCGGATCATCCAGGAACTATATGAAAAAAAGCTCGTCACCTACCCAAGAACGGACGCCCGCGTGCTGTCAACAGCAGTGGCAAAAGAGATCCACAAGAACTTAAACGGTCTGATGCAGTACGAACCGGCAAAGCCATATCTTCAGGATATCGTGAAATTCGGCAGCCACAAAGGACTGGAGAAGACGAGATACGTCAACGACAAACAGATCACAGACCACTATGCGATCATCCCGACAGGACAGGGCATGGGAGCACTAAAAGGACTTCCGAATCTGTCACAGAGGGTGTATGATGTGATCGTAAGACGATTCTTAAGCATCTTCTACCCACCGGCTGTCTATCAGAAAGTGTCGATCGTGACGAAGATCAAAGAAGAATCCTTCTTCTCAAGCTTCAAAGTACTGGCGGAAGAAGGATATCTGAAAGTTACAGGCGTGCCGGGCAGGAAGAACGACAATAACGATAATACAGACAGTACCGAGGACAAAGACACTGATGCAGCCTTCTTCGCCAGGATCCAGAGCCTCAAGAAAGGCATGACCCTTCCGGTACAGTCCCTGGACATCAAAGAAGGCAAGACCTCGCCGCCGAAGCGCTACAACTCCGGTTCACTGATCCTTGCCATGGAAAATGCAGGACAGCTCATCGAAGACGAAGAACTCCGCGCCCAGATCAAAGGAAGCGGAATCGGCACCAGTGCCACCAGAGGCGAGATACTGAAGAAATTATTCAATAATAAATATCTGGCGCTCAATAAAAAGACCCAGATCGTCACGCCGACGATGTTAGGGGAAATGATCTACGATGTCGTAGACCATTCCATCCGGCCGCTCCTGAACCCGGAACTTACGGCAAGCTGGGAAAAAGGTCTGACGTATGTGGCAGACGGAGATATCACATCAGATGAATATATGAAAAAGCTGGATGATTTTGTATCAAGACGCACACTTGCAGTCAAAGGTCTGAACAATCAGTATCAGATGCGGGCGTGCTATGATAAGGCAGCGCAGTTTTATAAGAAGCCGGTGAGAAAGACCGGAAAAACTAAAAAATAAAAAAGGAGAACCAACATGTCAGAACAATTAACCATCAAAAACCTCTACAACCACATGGATGAAACCATCGCAAAAGACATCTTCGAAGGAGCCACCTACCCATGGGAAATCCTTCCAAAGATCAGCGACTTCATCAAAGAACTCGGAAAGACCCTTCCGGCAGATGAATACGATCAGGTCGGCGAAGACGTATGGATCGCCAAATCCGCAACCGTATTCCAGACAGCCTACATCCACGGACCGGCGATCATCGGAAAGAACGCAGAAGTCCGCCAGTGCGCATTCATCCGCGGAAATGCGATCGTCGGCGAAGGCGCAGTCGTAGGTAACTCGACAGAACTTAAGAACGTCATTCTGTTCAACAAAGTACAGGTGCCGCACTATAATTACGTGGGTGATTCCATCCTCGGCTACAAATCCCACATGGGGGCCGGATCCATCACATCCAATGTCAAATCCGACAAAAAACTCGTCGTAGTAAAAGCCGGAGACGAAAGGATCGAGACAGGTCTTAAGAAATTCGGAGCCATGCTCGGAGACGAAGTAGAAGTCGGCTGCGGCAGCGTACTGAATCCGGGAACCGTGATCGGAAGCCACAGCAACATCTACCCACTGTCAAGCGTCAGAGGATTCGTACCGGCACACAGCATCTACAAGAGACAGGGCGAAGTAGTGGAGAAAGTAGAAGAGTAATCAACACACGGAGGAAAAATCAATGAATAAAATAGCATTCATCGGTGTAGGAATCATGGGCAGATCCATGGTCCGCAATCTCATGAAAGCAGGATTCGAATTACACATCTACGCCAGAACCAGATCGAAAGTCGAAGACGTGATCAGCGAAGGAGCCACCTTCCATGATACCATCGCAGACTGCGTAAAAGACGCAGAAGCAGTCATCACCATCGTAGGCTTCCCGACCGACGTAGAAGAAGTCTACTTCGATGCAGGCAACATCTTAGACAGCGCAAAAGAAGGCGCATACCTGATCGACATGACGACCACAAGCCCGATGTTGGACCAGAAGATCGCAGAAGAAGGAACCAAAAGAGGTTTCCACGTACTGGACGCACCGGTCACCGGCGGTGACACCGGGGCAAAGAACGGTACACTCTCCATCCTGGTCGGCGGTTCCAGAGAAGACTACGAAGCCTGTATGCCGTTATTCGAGGCGATGGGAACCAACATCAACTACCAGGGAGGATCCGGCTGCGGCCAGCACGCCAAGCTTGCGAACCAGATCATGATCGCCGGCACCTTATCCGGAGTCTGCGAGGCACTCACCTACGCGAAGGCCAAAGGCCTTGACCTTCAGACAGTCCTCGATTCCGTATCGACCGGAGCGGCAGGAAGCAAACAGTTAGATACCTTCGGACCGAAGATCCTGGCAGGAGATTACGCACCGGGATTCTTCCTGAAGCACTTCGTCAAAGACATGAAGCTCGCCCTTACCGAAGCGAACATGAGCAATCTCAATCTGGACGTATTAAGCCAGGTGCTTGCCAACTACGAACTCCTTCAGGCAGAAGGCTGCGGAGATCTCGGCACCCAGGCATTGATCAAGTACTACGAAGAAGAGATGGACGTATAAAACATGTCGAAAAAAAGACAAAAATAGGTAAAATTGTACAAATTGTTGATACATAGTTGAAGCCTGCTTAAAGATATGATAAAATCATACATGTTTATGAATGGATGAGGGATGTGGGCAAAAAATGATATATAATAATCCCAGTTATTTGTGTTTTAAAGACAGAAAACCAAATATAGAGATATTACATAACACCTATAAAATGTATAAATATGCGAAGAGCTCGAGAGATACCCTTCCTTCCATTGGTATGAAATGACAAGAATACCGGGGGGGGGTATTTTGGTGCGCAAAAAATTGCGCAGAGAAGGAAAAAATATAATGAATTTATTCCAACTTATAAGAAACCAATAAAAAAGCAGAGAATAAAGGAGTAACCACCAGATGAAAGAATGTTACATAGATATGCATTGCCACATTCTGCCGGGAGTCGATGACGGGGCGAAAGATCTTGCCGAGACGAAGAAGATGCTTGAGATCGCATACGCAGAAGGAATCCGGTGTATCATAGCAACCCCTCACCACCATCCGCACCGCGGAAAGGCGTCGGTAGAGAATCTCCGTGAAAGGGCAAAGCTTGTGCGCGAAGCAGCACACGAGATCGATGAACGCTTCCGGGTATACCTTGGAACGGAAGTCTATTTCGGGCAGGATGTTGCAGACAAATTAAAAGAAGGAAAGATCCTTTCGATGAACCGCAGAGAGTATGTACTGGTAGAATTCCCACCCTCACAGACATACAGCTACATCAGACAGGGGATCCAGCAGCTGCAGTTCGCAGGATACGAAGTCATACTGGCGCATGTCGAGCGTTATCATTGCATCGCCGAAAATGTAGAACTTGCGGAAGAACTGTACGATATGGGTGTGAACCTGCAGGTAAATGCAGACAGCATCACCGGGGGATCCGGCCGTAAGATCAGGAAGTTCATCGAAGAACTGATGAACCGCGACCTGGTATTCTGCGTCGGAACCGATGCACACGATACAAAGCACAGACCGCCGAAGATGAAGAAGGCGGCCGCTCACGTAGAAAAACGATACGGAGAAGATTATACAAGGAGGATATTCTACAGCAACGCTAAGAGCATGCTGAAGAAGAGAGATTAAGATGAGCCGAGAAAATTATGGAATGATGAATCAGGAGATTCAGGATGACGAAGTTACCATTGATCTGATGGAAGTATTCAGTGCCTTATGGGCAAAGAAGACGATAATTATTCTGTCTGCAGTATTCATGGCACTGGTAGCGTTCGTCGGGACGAAGATGTTCGTGACACCGAAGTACACGTCAGTAACGAAGCTATATGTTATGGCAAAGAATGATGATTCTTCTGCCAGTGCAACATATTCGGAATTGCAGTCAGGAAGCATGTTGACGAAGGATTATATGGAATTGGTAAAAAGCCGTCCGGTACTGGAGAAGGCCATCTCTAAGCTGAAGCTTGATATGGAGCCGGAAGAACTGGCAGAGATGATCACCACAGAGACACCGACCGACACACGTATCATGAGCATTAGCGTGACGGACGATGATCCGAAAGAAGCAAAACAGATCGCAGACACACTCAGAAAAGCAATCAGCGTACAGATCACAGAGATCATGAATGCGGATTCTGTCAATACCGTAGAAGAAGGGAACCTTCCGACCAGCCCGTCTTCCCCGAACGTCAAGAAGAACATGATGCTCGGCGCACTGCTCGGACTTGTCATCTCAATGGGATTCGTTGTACTGATCTTCATCTTAGATGATACGGTCAAGACTCCGGATGACGTAGAAAAGTACCTCGGACTGAATGTACTGACTTCCATCCCGATCCAGGAAGGAAGCAGCGCACCGAAGAGGGCAAAGCAGCAGAGAGAATCAAGAAATGCTGTAAAAAGCAGAAGATAGGAGAAGGACATGGCAGAGATAGTATTAAAGAATCTAACGAAAGATTACCGGAGCAACGAAGCATACAAGACACTTCGTACCAACATCGAATTCTCCGGATCGGATAAGAAAGTGATCGTATTCACAAGCTGTACACCGAACGAAGGAAAGAGTACCGTGTCGATGGGACTCGCAGCGTCCCTCGCAGAAGGCGGAAAGAGAGTCCTGTTCGTAGATGCAGACCTTCGGAAATCTGTCCTGGTGGGACGGCACAGAGTCACAGGAGAAGTGAAGGGACTGACACACTTCCTCTCCGGACAGGCTGATGTAAAAGAAGTGATCTTAAGAACACAGGAACCGAATCTCTTCGTGACATTCGCAGGACCGATTCCGCCGAACCCGGCAGAACTGCTCGGCAGCAGAAGGTTCGAAGCATTTCTTGATGGTGCAAGACAGGCATATGATTATGTGATCATCGATGCACCACCGCTCGGAAGCGTCATCGATGCGGCGATCATTGCAAAAAATTCAGATGCATCCGTGATGGTCATCTCAGCGAAAACGATCAGCTACAAGTTCGCCAGAGTGGTAAAAGAACAGCTGGAGAAGGCAGACTGCCCGATCCTCGGCGTGGTATTGAATAAAGTAGATATGAAACAGAACAAGTATTATGGTAAATACTACGGTAATTACTATGGTAATTACGGAGAAAACGGAAAGAAATAGAGGGTGAGCGTATGAACCAGCGCGTGGTTACTGGCCTGTTGACGGCCGGATGTATAGCACTGGCGGGTGCAGGATATATGACTTATAAGAATCAGGACCGCACTGCACCGGAGATAAAAGTAGACCAGAGTAAAAAGATTGCCTATACAGAAGGTGAAGATTACGGAAAGCTTCTGGAAGGCGTGACGGCACAGGACGATAAAGACGGAGACCTGACTAGTGAGGTATTCGTAGAAAAGGTCGTGCCGGTCAGTAAGAAGAAGGCAGTTGTCTATTACGGTGTCACAGATAAGGCGAAAAATGTAGGAACAGCAAGCCAGGAAGTGATCTATCAGGAAATAGAAGAAGGCGATGTAGCAGAAGAGACCGCAGAGAATACGGCTTCAGAAGATGTATCGGAAGATACAACACAGAAGACGGATGAAAAGTCGGCAAAGAAGACGAAGAAGAAATCCAAAAAAGCAAAGAGCAAGAAGACCGCTGAAGACAAGAAGGCAGAAGAGACCACACAGGATGCAGCGGCAGCCGAACAGCAGAGCGCAGATCAGCAGAGTGGAACCCTGCAGCCAAACGGTACACGTCCGGCAATGAAGCTTGCCGAAGAAGCGAAGACGATAGCCAGAGGAACATCATTCAATGCGCTGAATGAAGTGACAGATGCAGTGGATGACAAAGACGACAGAGACACCTTGTTCCGCGGACTTCACATAGACGGTAATTACAATGTGAACCAGGCAGGAACCTATACATTACAGTATTATGTACAGGACAGTGACGGTAATACTTCAGATCCGATCACATTTACACTGACTGTACAGTAACAGACGAAGGATGAATGATATGAGACAGAGACTTCTGGAAATGGAAAGAAAGAACCTGATAGGAAAACTGATCACACTGATCCAGCTTCTGGTATCGGTGATCTGCATCGTGACTGTGGCAGGCAGCGGGATGCTGCCGAAGAAGTACCTGATCTTCCTGATCGGGGCACTGGCAGTACTCTTTGGTGCGACACATATTCTTCAGTATCCGAAGAATAAGGTGCTGCGCTATACGGGGATGATCATCAGTCTCCTGATGACGATCATACTGGCGGTGATCAGCATGGGAATGATGAAGACGGATGATGTACTTAAGAAAGTTGGCGGAGCCACCTACAAGACGGATAACATGGTCGTGGTTGTGAAGAAAGGTGATTCGGCTAAGAGCATCGAGGATGCCGAGGATTACCGGTTCGGTTATCAGACGGCAGTGGATCAGAAGAATACTGATAAGATGATAAAGGACATCGAGAAGAAAGTCGGCAAAGACGTGAAGACCGAAGAATACGAATCATTGACGGATGAGGCAAATGCACTTCTGAATGGAAATGTGGATGCGGCGGTGTTCAATGAGGGGTATATGAGTATGATCGATGAGTCGGTTGAGGGGTTCTCGGATCAGGTTCGTGTTTTGTATCAGTATGGAATAAAGACAAAATTAAAAGAAGAGAAGAAAGCAGATGTACAGGAACCGTTCAATGTGTTTATCAGTGGTATCGATGTATCTGGACCAATCACAACGAACAGCCGAAGTGATGTAAATATTATTATGACTGTGAATCCGAATACGAAGCAGATCCTGCTGACAACGACACCGAGAGATTATTATGTGACGATTCCGGGTGTATCGGGTGATGCAAGGGATAAGCTGACACATGCGGGTATCTATGGAGTGGATGCATCTATGGCAACACTGGAGAATCTGTATGGAATTGACATCAGTTACTATGCGAGGGTGAACTTTACATCACTGGAGACGATTGTGGATGCACTTGGCGGTGTGGATGTGAATTCGGAAGTGGAGTTCGAGAAGAATGGATATAGTTTCCATAAAGGCGTAAATCATATGAATGGAGCGCAGGCACTTACTTTCTCAAGAGAGAGATATAGTTTTGCAGAGGGTGACAATCAGCGTGGTAAGGATCAGGAAGCAGTATTGACTGCGATTATTCAGAAAGCTACATCTCCGGCAATTATTAAGAGTGCTAACGAGATTCTGACAACAGTCGGTGATTGTGTAGAGACGAATATGACATCGGATGAGATGGCAAAATTCATCAATATGCAGCTTAATAACGGGGGAAGTTGGAATATTGAGTCCCAGGCGGCGTCGGGAATGGGGGATGCACAGGCATGCTATTCTTCGGGAATGCAACTTTTATATGTGATGTGGCCGGATGAAAATGTTGTGTCAGATGTAAGTGAGAAAATGCAAAAAGTATTGAAATGATTATAAGGTAAAAGAGAGAAAAAACGTTATGAAAGTACAGGAAAAGAAAAGTCAAAAACATCACATCCGATGGATGTTGGTATGTTACGATGCGTTAATATACTTGATGTCTGCAATATTATTATTAATATTATATGGCGGAATGGACAAATTAACGACTGCCGGCATAGCAGAACAGATGATTATTTCGGCAATCTGCATTCTGTTTGTGCGAATGATTGGGAAAATATATAATCAGGTCTGGAGATATGGCGGAATCCAATGTTATATGAGACTGATATTTACAGATGGAATAGCATTTGTGTTATATTTGGGACTTGAACTGATCCTTCCGGTACAGAAGATAACATTTGCAAGAATGCTCTCTCTGGTGAGCCTGAACCTTCTTGGAGCATTAACGATTCGAATGATGTATCGATATGCATATAAATGTGGAAATAAGGATAACGCATGGGGAAGGTTTTTAGCAAAACTATTACGTGCTTTTTCGGGTATTGATGCCGGGAAAGAAAAAGAGGTACAGAAAATCAAAGTGGCAATTATAGGTGCCGGACGTGTAGGTGTAGGTCTGGCAGAGGAATTGCTGAACAATGAGCAGGCCTCTTACATACCAAGATGCTTTATTGATATTAATAAAGAAAAAGTGGGACGTGAGATACAGGGAATTCCGGTGTGGTCAGAGAACGATGTAACGCTTGAAAAATTGGAGGACTTTGAGGTACAGGAGATTATCTTTGCGATTCCAACGATGGAAACAGAAAAAAGAAAAGAACTTTATGATTATTATAAGAATGCTGGATATAAAGTGAAGATATATGATTATCCTACCATGCATGCAGCAGGTGGAAAAATGTATCTCAGGGAATTTGATATCGAAGAATTGCTTTTCAGAAAACCATTGGTAGTTGCAGATGAAAATACAAATGCATATTACAGAGATAAAGTAGTACTTATTACTGGCGGTGGAGGATCAATTGGGTCCGAGCTTTGCCGCCAGATGGCAAGAATGAAACCAAAGCAGTTGGTTATTTTGGATATCTATGAGAATGGTGCGTATGATGTGCAGCAGGAATTGAAGATTGCTTATAAAGGGAAACTTGATCTTCAGGTGGAAATAGCGTCGATTACAAATCGTAAAGCAATGGCAAGAGTCTTTGAAGAGTATCATCCACAGATTGTGATCAATGCGGCAGCGCATAAACATGTGCCGTTAATGGAGCATAACTGCATCGAAGCAATTGAGAACAATGTATTTGGTACAAAGAATATGGTAGATCTCTGTGAAGAGTATGGAGCAGAGCGCTTTATGATGGTATCTACCGATAAAGCGGTTAACCCGACAAATGTTATGGGAGCTACAAAGCGTATGTGTGAGATGATCGTACAGAGCGCAAGTACGCATGGACATGTAAAATATAGTGCTACGAGATTCGGTAATGTACTAGGAAGTGCGGGATCAGTAATTCCGCTGTTCAAAAGACAGATTGCAAATGGTGGTCCTGTAACAATCACTGATAAGAGAATCATCCGTTACTTTATGACGATTCCAGAGGCTTCTCAGTTAGTACTTCAGAGTGGTGCGATGGCGAAGAATGGAGAATTGTTCGTATTGGATATGGGCAAACCGGTGAAAATTATGGATCTGGCAGAGAATATGATTCGATTGTCCGGAGTACATGGAATTGAAATTATAGAGACCGGACTTAGACCGGGAGAAAAGTTGTATGAGGAATTGCTGGTAAAGACAGAAGAGTTAGATAAAACTAAAAATAGTATGATCTTTATCGAGAGAGATACAGCATTAAGTGCTGAAGAAATTGATAAGAGATTAGCACTTTTAAAAGATGCGTGTGCATCGGATGATGATTTAAAGGCCAAGAAAGCACTTAGAAAGGCGGTACCGACATTTAAGACACCGGAAGAAGTAAACAGAACTGCTTTTGAAAAAAATGAAAAAGAAAATGAAGAAAAACAGAAAAAAGGACTTAAAGTTGCATTATTTTAAATCTCGATTTATCTGGAACAGTTAACAAATGACATAAACAAAGGGTGGAAAAAATGTATAAGAAAAATGATCAATTTGAAAAGTTTGAAAACAAAGTATGGCTTTCTTCGCCGACTATGTATCTGGATTCTATGCGTTATGTAATGGAAGCGTATGAAACGAACTGGATGTCCACAGTAGGTGCGAATATCAACGAAGTAGAAAAGATAGCAGCAGAGACATCGGAAACGAAATATGCGGTAGGATTGTCTTGTGGTACGGCAGCACTTCATCTCTGTATGAAACTTGCAGGCGAAAGATTATACGGAAAACCGCCTGTTGGAATTGGTGCATTACAGAACAAGCGAGTATTTTGTACAGATATGACATTTAATGCCACATTAAATCCAGTTGTTTATGAAGGTGGAATTCCTGTATTTATTGATACTGAGTATGATTCGTGGGGAATGGATCCGGTTGCACTGGAAAAAGCCTTTGAAATGTATCCGGATGTAAAACTGGTTGTTTATGCAGAACTTTATGGCTTTCCGGGAAATGTAAAACAGATTAAAGAAATCTGTGAGAAGCATGGAGCATTGTTGGTGGAAGACGCAGCAGAAGCAATGGGAGCAACATGGGAAGGAAAACAGTGTGGTTCTTATGGTGATTATGCGGCAGTCTCTTACAATGGTAATAAGATTATTACAGGCTCTGCAGGTGGATGCCTTTTAACAAATTCACTTGAGGATGCGAATCAGGCACGTAAATGGTCTACACAGGCTAGAGAGAATGCAGCATGGTATCAGAATGAAGAAGTGGGTTATAATTATCGAATGAGCAATGTAATTGCAGGCGTAATCAGAGAACAGTATGATCATTTGAAAGATCATATTGCCCAGAAGAAAACAATTTATGAGAAATATAAGGAAGGTTTAAAAAACCTTCCGATTATGATGAATCCGTTTGATGAAATGAAAGCTGAACCAAATTATTGGTTAAGTAGTCTGCTGATAGATGAAGATGCGATGTGTGAGCAGGTTCGAAGTGAGACAGAAGCGCTTTATATTGCAGAGGAAGGAAAGAGTTGTCCGACAGAGATTCTGGAGGCAATTAGTTCTATTAATGCAGAAGGCAGACCAATATGGAAGCCGATGCATATGCAGCCGATGTATCGAATGCATGAATTTGTGACGATTAGTGGATCTGGTCGTGCAAAGACGAATGCTTATATTGCTGGTGAAGTTAAAGATGTTGGAGCAGATGTGTTCCAGCGTGGGGTTTGCCTACCTAGTGACAATAAGATGACGGTGGAGCAGCAGGAAAAAATTATAGAGATAATAAAAGCTTGTTTTGAATAATATCTCAGAGGAAAACGGACTATGTTAAAAGGAAAGAATGGATTTTACAACAGATATGTAAAGCGTATAATAGATATTATATGTGCATTATTGGCAATAATGGTGTTTTGGTGGCTCTATTTAATTGTAGCAGTTTTAGTTAGAATAAAATTAGGAAGTCCAATTATATTTAAACAGGAACGACCAGGAAAAATAGACAAAAAAACAGGAAAAGAAACTATCTTTAATCTGTATAAGTTCAGAACAATGACAGATAAGAGAGATGTAGAAGGAAATCTACTTCCAGATGATGTCAGACTTACTAAATTTGGAAGAATATTAAGATCGACATCGCTTGACGAATTGCCAGAGGCATTCAATATTCTTAAGGGAGATATGTCAGTAATTGGTCCGAGACCGTTGTTGGTGGAATATTTGCCGTATTATACTAAGGAAGAACATCATCGACATGATGTAAGACCGGGGTTATCTGGTTGGGCACAAATAAACGGAAGAAATGCTATTGACAGCTGGGAACAAAGATTTCAATATGATTTAGAATATGTTAAGAATGTTTCTTTTGCATTTGATATAAAGGTTGTATTGAAAACAATAGAAAAAGTATTAAAAAGGTCCGATATACAAGTGGGAAAACAAATAAAAGTAGGTAGATTAGATACGGCGAGAGGAAATAAAAATGAAAATATCAATTCGTAAATTTGAAAGTAAAGATATTCCCAAGAAAGTAGAATGGATTAATAATTCTGAGAATAACAAATATCTTCATTATGACATTCCTTTAAAAATTGAAAAAACTGAAAAATGGTTTGAAAACAATAAAGATAGAACAGATCGCTTCGACGCGGTTATAGAAGCTGATGGTGTTCCGTGTGGAACAATCGGGTTATTGTCTATAGATCAAAAAAATAAAAAAGCAGAATATTATATAGCTATGGGAGAAATATCGTTAAAGGGAAAGGGTGTTTCAACAAATGCGAGTAAATTACTCCTTGAATATGCATTTAATGTGTTGAAG
>OLQP01000790.1_pt1 | contig 21714 bp, 25 predicted proteins | sample 1643181 | NCBI WGS metagenome assembly OLQP01 (sample SAMEA3136710, study PRJEB25190) | human gut metagenome | biome: human gut; feature: human-associated habitat; material: faeces | place: Austria | collected 2013 | reverse complement strand
AGGCAGCTCTTACCTTGAAATCATCCAGGCACAGTCTTCACTCCTCAACGTACAGCTTTCTAAGGTAGCTGATGACTTCTACAAGATGCAGGCAGTAGTAAATCTCTACTATGCATTGGGTGGAGGAGCTAAGTAGTTTATAGTTAATAATTAATAGTTTATAGTTATGGCTAGTATAATAAGTCCAAAGGCAGAGGTTTCTCCAAAGGCTAAGATTGGAGACAACTGCAAGATATATCCATTCGCCTATATTGAGGACGATGTGGTCATCGGCGACAACTGTACCATCTATCCATTCGTGAGCATCATGAACGGTACTCGCATGGGTAATAATAATAAGGTGTTTCAGGCAGCCGTTATCGCTGCGCTCCCACAGGACTTCCACTTTACAGGTGAGGAGAGTGAGGTAGTCATCGGCGATAACAATACCATCCGTGAGAACGTGGTTATCAACCGTGGTACCCGTAAGGGCGGCAAGACCGTTCTGGGCAACAACAACTTCCTGATGGAAGGTGCCCATGTCTCTCACGATACCGTAATCGGCAACGGTTGCGTATTCGGTTATGGTACCAAGATTGCGGGCGACTGTGTGATTGGTAACGGTGTCATCTACTCAACATCTGTAGTAGAGAACGCCAAGACTAGAGTAGGCGACTTGGCGATGATTCAGGCAGGTACTACCTTCTCTAAGGATATTCCTCCTTATATCATTGCCGGTGGAAAGCCTGTGAAGTATGCAGGTCCTAACACCATCATCATGGAAGCAGCTGAGCTTACCGAGAAGGTTCGCAAGCATATTGCTAATGCCTACCGACTGGTATTCCATGGTCAGACATCCCTCTTCGATGCCATTAACCAGATCAAGGATCAGGTGCCAGATGGACCGGAGATTCAGAACATCATCCAGTTCCTGGAGAGTTCAGAGAAGGGTGTCATCACTAAGATGTAAAGATTGTGTAGATGTTGGGATTTTTTCATCCCTAATATTGTATTTGTAAATTAGTAAATTCAAGTCATACCTATTTGAATTTTACTTAGTATGTGAAGGGCTGGCCGTGAGGTTGGCCTTTTTCCTTTTTCAATTGAACTTAACTTTTGCCTGTGGTTCGATTAATTAATTGAATAAATGTAAATAAATGCTATTTTATTTTGTAATTTCTTCGTTTATGCGTACCTTTGCAGACAATTTGGGTCATTGCGCCCTTTTGGTTTTAAGTTAGTAAAGATTTTTTAAAATGAGAAAGAAACAATATAAGCCTAGCAATCATCGTGGATTGCAGGTCATTACTTTGTGTATCAGTACCGCTATGGTGCTCATTTTGTTGGGATTAGTTATCTTCTCTGTCCTCATGGGACGTAATCTGTCTTCCTATGTGAAGGAGAATCTCGTGGTACAGGTGATGCTCGAACAGGATGTGACTAACCCGGAGGGATTGCAGATGTGTAAACGCCTGAATGCAAGACCTTATGTCCATACGCTGACTTATATCACCAAGGAAGAGGCACTGAAAGAAGCTACCCGCGATTTGGGTACCGACCCGAGCGAGTTTGCCGGTGTCAACCCTTTCCAGCCTTCCATAGAGATTACGACGAAGGCAGATTACGCGAACAATGATTCATTGAAGTGGATTGCCAAGGAACTGAAGGCATATCCGCGTGTTACCGAGGTTACTTATCAGCACGACCTGATAGAACAGGTGAACAATTCGTTGGCAAAGATCAGTATCGGATTACTGATTGTAGCAGCCCTGCTCACCTTCATCTCGTTCTCGCTGATTAACAATACGGTGCGTCTGGGCATCTATGCCCGCCGTTTCTCCATCCATACGATGAAGTTGGTAGGTGCATCCTGGGGCTTTATCCGCCGTCCGTTCTTGCGCAAGGCTGTGCTTGTGGGTGTTGTTTCAGCCCTGCTGGCAGATGGTTTTCTGGGCGGTTGTCTCTATGCATGGTCGCTCCACGAACCGGAACTGATGAATGTTTTGGGCTGGCAGGAACTTGCCATCACCGGCGGCTCCGTCTTCCTCTTCGGTATCATCATCACCGCCTTCTGCGCCTGCATCTCAGTCAATAAGTTCCTGAAGATGAAGGCGGGAGACTTGTATAAAATATAAGGGAAGAGTTAAGAGTGAAGAATTCTCTTGCTTTATTAAACATTAAACATTACACATTAAACATTAAAAATAATGGATAAGAAGAATTTTGCATTCGACAAGATGAACTTTATCTTGTTAGGCATCGGAATGGCGATTATCATCATCGGTTTTCTGCTGATGAGTGGCGCCGGTTCTAACGAGCATACCTTCGATACTGATATTTTCAGTACCCGTCGCATCGTTGTAGCACCAACTGTAACATTGATAGGTTTCCTTTCAATCATCTATGCGGTGATTCACAGACCGAAAGACAATGAATAATTTATAATTAATATACATATTATTAGATGGATTTTATTCAGACTATCATTATCTCTATCGTAGAGGGACTGACCGAGTTCTTGCCTGTATCCAGTACGGGTCACATGATTATAGTAGAAAATTTGCTGGGTGTAGATATCCAGGATAAGTTTGTCAACGCCTTTACTGTCATCATCCAGTTTGGCGCCATCCTTTCTGTCATCTGTCTGTATTGGAAGAGATTCTTCTATCCAGAGGCTGTGAAGACCGGTGAGAAGACCTATTGGAAGGCGATGTTCGATTTCTATGCCCGTCTGCTTGTAGGTACCGTGCCTGCCGTGGTATTGGGTCTTGCCTTCAATGATTTCATAGAGTCAAACCTTGGCAATGTACAACTGGTGGGCTGGATGCTTGTCATCGGCGGTATTTTCATGCTCTTCTGCGATAAGATATTCAATAAAGGCAGCGAACAGACCAAGCTTACTTACAAGCGTGCCCTGATTATCGGTTTCATCCAGTGTATAGCGATGATTCCTGGTGTATCGCGCTCCATGTCAACCATCGTGGGTGGTATGTCCCAGCGTCTTACCCGCAAGGCAGCAGCCGAGTTCTCATTCTTCCTGGCAGTGCCAACCATGTTTGGCGCCACCTGTCTCGAGGTTTATAAGCTCATCAGCCATGGCGGCGGCTCATTGCTCACCCAGGGCAACAACCTGTTCACATTGATATTAGGCTCAGTGGTGGCATTCATCGTTGCCATTCTCGCCATCAAGTTTTTCATCAATTATGTCACCAAGTACGGTTTTGCAGCTTTCGGCTGGTACCGTATCGTAGTAGGACTTATCATTATCATCTGCGGCCTTTGCGGTGTAGATATGCAGATGGTTGACTAAACATACACTATGGATTTCAGAAAAGGAGAAATTATTGCCATCGACAAGCCTTATCGCATGTCGAGTTTCGGAGCCCTGGCACATGTTCGCTATCTCCTCAGCAAGAAGCTCGGTTTTAAGGTGAAGATAGGACATGCCGGTACGCTCGATCCCCTTGCCACTGGCGTGCTGGTGCTCTGCACCGGTAAATGTACCAAGCAGATAGAACAGCTGCAGACCCATACTAAGGAGTATACAGCTACCCTGCAGCTCGGTGCTACTACCGCCAGCTACGATAAGGAACACAGCGTGAATCACACCTATCCTACGAAGCATATCACCCGCCAGCTGGTGGAGGAAACGCTTAAGCAGTTTGTGGGCGAGATTCAGCAGGTTCCGCCTACCTACAGTGCTGTGAAGGTGAATGGCGACCGCTCTTATGCCTTGCGCCGGGCAGGCGAAGAGGTTCAGCTCAAGCCGAAGACCGTGCGTGTAGACGAGATAGAACTCACCGATTATAACGATGAGGAGAAGACCGCCAGCATCCGTGTGGTTTGCGGCAAAGGCACTTACATCCGCTCCCTCGCCCGTGATATCGGCAGGGCTCTCGATAGTGGCGCCTACCTTACCGCCCTCCGCCGTACCAAGGCAGGAAGTTTCGCAGTAGAAAACTGCATCAGTTTTGATCATTTCCAGGAATGGCTTGATGAGCAGCCTCTCGAAGACAGCCTTCAGCCATTCAAGTAATAAAAAATATAACATGAAGCTATCACAATTTAACTTTAAGTTGCCAAAAAATCAGGTGGCACTTTATCCACATAAGGCAAAGCACGTGGTAAAAACGGCTAGTGGTGAACGTACATTCGAGATTACTCGCCGCGATGAGTCCCGACTCATGGTTCTCCACAAGAAGTCAGAAACCATCGAGATGTACAAGAAAGATGAAAACGGCAAGGATATGGTTGATGCCGATGGCAATCCAGTATTCCTGCAGTTCAAGGATATCGTGAATTACTTCGAAGAGGGCGATACCTTCATCTTCAACAATACCAAGGTTTTCCCAGCCCGTCTTTATGGTACCAAGGAGAAGACCGATGCCAAGATTGAGGTGTTCCTGCTCCGTGAGCTCAATCCTGAGATGCGCCTTTGGGACGTATTGGTAGAGCCTGCCCGCAAGATCCGTATCGGCAACAAGCTTTTCTTCGATGATGTCAACGAGATGGTTGCCGAGGTTATCGACAATACCACCAGCCGTGGACGTACCCTCCGTTTCCTCTATGATGAGGATGGCAATCATGATGTCTTCAAGCGTTCGCTCTTCGCTCTGGGCGAGGCTCCGCTTCCTCGCTACGTTATCGATGCACGTGAGGATCATCACGCTACAGAGGATGATATGGACGATTTCCAATGTGTTTTCGCTGAGGTAGAGGGTGCTGTTACTGCACCTGCTACCGGTCTTCACTTCTCACGCGAGCTGATGAAGCGTATGGAGATCAACGGTATCAACGAGGCTTATATCACCCTGCATTGCGGTCTGGGCAACTTCCACGATATTGAGGTGGAGGACCTTACCAAGCACAAGATGGATTCAGAGCAGATGATGATCAGCCAGGAGGCATGTGATTTGGTTAACAAGACCAAACTTGCCGGCCATCGCGTCTGCGCTATCGGTACCAGTGTGATGAAGGCAACAGAAACGGCTGTAGGCACCGATGGTATGATGAAGGCTTTCGATGGATGGACCAACAAGTTCATCTTCCCTCCATACGATTTTGGTCTTGCTGACTGTGCCGTAGTCAATTTCTATCATCCGGAGTCAACCCTGATGATGAGTACTGCAGCCTTTGGCGGTTACGAGTTGGTTTACGAGGCATACAAGATGGCTGTGAAGAATGGCTATATGTTTGGCTGCTATGGTGATTCATTGTTGATGCTTCCAGATTAAACAGTGGTATAAACAGTTTTTATACACATAGAAGTTGTTGATATTCTAGGTTTTAGCTTAGTTATCCACAATTTTATGAAAGTGTGAATAAGTATGTATCAGGTATATTTAAGTCTCGGTACGAATTTGGGCAACCGAAAGCGCAACATTCGCGAGGTAATAGAAAAGATAGGAGAGCAGATTGGTGTGGTAGAGCGCCAGTCTGCTTTTTACGAAACCAAGCCTTGGGGCTATTCATCTCCCAACGACTATATCAATGCCTGTGTGCTGGTTCTCACCACGATGGCCCCGCGTCAGGTGCTGGAGGCTACGCAGCGCATAGAGCGCGAAATGGGGCGTACCATGAAGTCGGTGGATAGCGAATACCATGACCGCATCATCGACATTGATATCCTGATGATAGATGACTTGGTGATAGATGAGCCCGATTTCAAGGTTCCTCATCCGTTGATGGAGGAGCGTGAATTCGTGATGAAACCGCTGAAGGAGATACTCGAAAAGTAGGGCAGCGAGGAGAAACCTACGTTGTAGGCGATATCCTTCAGCCTGCCATCAGTCTTTTAGATCTGCGAAAAGTTTTGTAAACGGCTGTATCAGGTGTCTGGTAGAGCAACAGGATGGTTGCCAGCGTCAGATAGATGATGCTGGTTTGTGGTTACAAGTTCTACAAAGTGCTGTTCTAAGAAATGAATCATATTCTTTTTTTTATGCAAGAAAAATCCCACCGCTCTTGCGAACGATGGGATTCTGTTCTGTTAAGCAATGTGTCTGCCTAAGCTGATTACTTACGAAGACCGAGGGCCTTGATGATAGCACGATAGCGATTGATGTCGCGATCATACAAGTAATCGAGCAATGCACGACGCTTTCCTACAAGCTGTGTCAACGCACGTGTTGTAGTATAATCTTTACGGTTCTTCTTAACATGTTCCGTCAAATGAGCAATACGGTATGAGAACAATGCTATCTGGCTCTCAGCTGAACCAGTATCAGAGTTAGACTTTCCGTACTTGCTAAAGATCTCTTCTTTTTTTGCTTTGTCTAAATACATAGCTGTAAAAACTTAATTTAATAAAATATGAATATGTTTAATTTTGTGCATCTGATGACCTTCCTCACGGTGGTTTCATTAAAAATGCGGTGCAAAGATACAACTTTTTGCCGAATTATGCAAACATTTCGGGATTTTTTTGTAATTTTGCACCCAAATTTAAGTATTTAAGGTAAAAATTAAAATGCAAGACATTAGAAACATTGCAGTTATTGCACACGTTGACCATGGTAAGACTACATTGGTCGACAAGATGATGCTCGCCGGTAAGCTGTTCCGCGACGGCCAGGATAACAGCGGCGAAGTGCTCGATTCCAACGACTTGGAGCGCGAGCGTGGTATCACCATTCTCTCAAAGAATGTATCTATCAATTGGAAAGGTACTAAGATTAATATCCTCGATACTCCTGGACACTCTGACTTCGGTGGTGAGGTTGAGCGCGTGCTCAACATGGCAGACGGATGCCTCCTCCTCGTCGATGCTTTCGAGGGTCCGATGCCTCAGACCCGTTTCGTGCTCCAGAAGGCATTGCAGCTCGGACTGAAGCCTATCGTCGTTGTTAATAAGGTAGATAAGCCTAACTGTCGCCCTGAAGAGGTCTACGAGATGGTATTCGACCTGATGTGCGACCTCGATGCTACAGAAGACCAGCTCGACTTCCCGGTAGTTTACGGTTCTGCCAAGAACGGCTGGATGGGCGAGGACTATAATCATCCAACAGACAATATCGATTATCTGCTCGATAAGATTATTGAGGTTATCCCAGCTCCTAAGCAGCTCGAGGGTACTCCTCAGCTCCTTATCACATCACTCGATTACAGCTCTTATACAGGTCGTATCGCCGTAGGTCGTGTACATCGCGGTACATTGAAGGACGGCATGAACGTTACTATCTGCCACCGCGACGGTACCCAGGAGAAGACCAAGATCAAGGAGCTCCACACCTTCGAGGGTATGGGCCACAAGAAGACCGATCATGTAGATTCAGGCGATATCTGTGCCGTTATCGGCTTGGAGAAGTTCGAGATTGGTGATACCATCTGCGATTTCGAGAATCCTGAGCCACTGCCTCCAATCGCTGTCGATGAGCCTACCATGAGCATGCTCTTCACCATCAACGATTCACCATTCTTCGGTAAGGAAGGCAAGTTCTGTACATCACGCCACATCCAGGAGCGCTTGAACAAGGAGCTTGAGAAGAACCTCGCTCTCCGCGTACAGCCTTACGAGGATTCTACCGATAAGTGGATTGTATCAGGCCGTGGTGTGCTCCATCTCTCTGTACTCATCGAGACCATGCGCCGCGAGGGCTATGAACTCCAGGTAGGTCAGCCTCAGGTTATTTATAAGGAGATTGACGGTGTGAAGTGCGAGCCTGTTGAGGAGTTGACCATCAACGTACCAGAGGAGTTTGCTTCTAAGATGATTGATATGGTAACCCGCCGCAAGGGTGATATGACCTCTATGCTGAACATGGGCGAGCGTGTAGACATCGAGTTCGATATCCCTTCACGTGGTATCATCGGTCTGCGTACCAACGTGCTTACCGCTTCTCAGGGTGAGGCTATCATGGCTCACCGCTTCAAGGAGTATCAGCCATACAAGGGTGAAATCAGCCGCCGTTCTAACGGTAGCATGATTGCGCTTGAAACCGGTACTGCCTTTGCTTACGCTATCGATAAGCTGCAGGATCGTGGTAAGTTCTTCATCGATCCGGGTGAGGAGGTTTACGGAGGCGAGGTTGTAGGTGAGCATGTTCACGACAACGACCTGGTAGTCAACGTAACCAAGGCTAAGCAGCTTACCAACGTACGTGCTTCCGGTTCTGACGATAAGGCTCGCGTCATTCCTAAGACCGTGATGAGTCTTGAGGAGTGCCTGGAGTATATCCGTGAGGACGAGTACGTAGAGGTAACTCCAAAGAACATGCGTATGCGCAAGATTGAGCTCGATCACCTGAAGCGCAAGCGCAGCAACAAAGACTAAGCAGAAATGTTTTTGTGGAGATTTTTTAGAAAGTTTTCATTGCCCTGCTCCCTGGTTATGGGAGCATTGGGCTACCTGATATTCGCCAATGTGCCCTTCCTGGTGCCCATTGGCGATTATTGTGGTCCGAGGTTGGTAAGTCTGATGCCGGTAGTGCTGTTCTCCCTGCTCTATGTTACTTTCTGTAAGATAGAAATCAAGGAGATGAAGCCTAAGGCGTGGCATTTCATCCTCCAGCTCATCCGTACCTCGCTGTCATTGATGATGGTGGTGCTTATCTTTGAGTTCGGCTCCGATTACAGCACCAAACTGATTCTCGAGGGTGCCTTCATCTGCTTCATCTGTCCTACGGCAGCCGCCGTGGCTGTGGTTACGGAGAAGTTGGGCGGCAGTATCGGTTCGCTGACCACCTATACGGTCATCGCTAACATTTTTACGATGGTCATCATTCCGAGTCTTTTCCCGATGGTAGAGAAGGGGGCAGACGTATCGTTCCTCATGATGAGTGCGATGGTGTTCCGCAATGTCACTACCGTGCTGGTGGTGCCTTTGCTGCTTGCCTTGCTGAGCCGCAGGTTCCTGCCAAAATGGGTGGATAAGGTGAAGAATGTAAAGGATTTAGGCTTTTATATGTGGTGTTTCAACCTCACGATACTGATGGGCGAAACGGTTCGCAACATGCTCCATGCCGAGGTATCGGGCGTAACGATGCTTCTGCTGCTCTTTGTACCACTGCTGGTATGTCTCCTCCAGTTTGCCATCGGCAAGGCGGTAGGCAGGCATTTCGGTGCGAGTATCAGTGCCGGTCAGGCGTTGGGACAGAAGAATACGGTAGTGGGCATCTGGCTCACCCTCACCTTCCTGAATCCTCTTGCTGCCGTAGCACCGGGTGCCTATGTAGTATGGCAGAATCTGTTCAATGGCTGGCAACTTTGGTATAAAGAAAAATATGGCAAGCTTAAGTGGTAAGCTTGCCATATTTTTTGTTTCTAATCCTGGGTAGGGTAGATGAGGTTTTCTTCCCTGATGCAGCTGAGCACCTCATCCAGATATTTTCTGGCTTCATATTTCGCCATAGGCAGGTCGTGGAGCAGGTAGTTGCCGCAGTCCTTTGCCGCCTGTCCCGGAATCTCACCCTCGAAATCGGCGATAAACTTAAAGGTGCGCTTCATCAGTTCCACGATATCCTTGCTCTCCAGGTCGCCCTTGATAAGGAGATAGTTGCCCGTGAGGCATCCCATCGGTCCCCAGTAGATGATGCGGTCCTTCCACTCCTCGTCGTTGCGCAGATAGGTGGCAGCCAGGTGTTCGATGGTATGGATGGCACCGTTGTGCAGACAAGGCTCCTGGTTAGGCACCTTCATGCGGATATCGAATGTTGTGATGACTTCTCCGCCTACTTCGTCCTTACGGCTCACGTAGATGCCGCGGAGCAGCTTATTGTGATTGATTGTAAAACTTGGAATCTTATTCATCTTGATAATTGATAATTTACAGTTTACAGACTTTCGAGGAAAGCCTTGGTAACATAGAAAGAGCCTTCAGCCATTTTAGCCCAGAAGTCGAAATACTGCTGTGCCTTGGTATCTTTCAGCGGTACATCGCTGATGATGCGGAAGGAGACGAAAGGAGTCTTGTAGATGTGGCAGGTCTGGGCGATAGAGCAGCTCTCCATATCCACCGCCATCGCCTGAGGGAAGTGTTCCAGGATAGAGCGCATCTTCTCCTTGCTGTCTACAAACCATTCGCCGCTCACAATCTGTCCGGCGTGGATCTTCGGGTGCCTGTTGCCCGGCAGGTTGTTGATGGCGAGTGCCTTCTCCACATATTCCTTAGGTGTTTTGAAGAAAGCAGGCATGCCTAGAATCTGTCCGAATTCGCATTCCTCGCCGCAGTAGGCATCGTGGTAAACGCAGTTGGTTGCCACCACCACCTCAGTCACGTTGAGGTTGATATCAGCGCCTCCAGCTACGCCTGAAGAGATGACGAGGTCAGGGTGATAGTTGTCAATCATTTCCACGGCACCTATGGTACTGTTCACCTTACCGATGCCGCATTGCTGCATCACCACCTCGTTATTGCCTATCTTTCCGATAACGAAGTCCTTATAGTTTTTTCTCTCAACCTGCGATTCGGTCAATAATGTTTTGAGTTGCGCGAACTCCTTGTCCATCGCAACGATAATTCCTATTTTCATATTGTATACTAACTTTTGGGTGCAAAGTTACTAAAAATATTGCAGAGAGAAGCAAAGTTTAAGGAGTTTTTAAGGAAAAAGGCTTTTAAAGGTAAAAAAGTAAAAAAAGCCCCCGATGCGTGATGCACCGGGGGCTTTGCTATGTCGAATCAGAATTAAAAAAACATCTTTTTTTTTACCTTTTTACCTTTTTACCTTTTTACCTTTAAAGAGTACAGCTGGTAACTCCGAGCGTAGTAGCGATGGCTGTGAGGAAGGAGATTGCAATCTGCAAAATCGTTTTCCAGGTATTTGCTTTCATCATCTTTATTATTATTTTTTAATGTTAAGTGTTATATGTTAATGTTAACTTGGCGAGTGGGATACGCTAGCTTTCTACTTGCTGCCCTCAGGCGAGGGCTTTATTCAAGCCCGCCGCCGCCCTGCGTACCGCCGCCCTGTTCAGTGCCGCCACCGGTAGTACCACCGCCTGTGGTGCCCTCTCCGTCGGTGCCGATATTGCCGCCGTACTCCTGAATCTTGCACTTCTTGCGCAGCTCAGTATTGCTCCAGCTCTTCGTGTTTCTCACAATCAGGTGCACGCCCTCCACGCTGGCAGCTGTCACCTTCTCCTTGGTGTCCTCCGCCTTGGAGCTCATACCGATGGAGAACAATCCGAGGTCAGAGAGACGCACGCTCTTGCCGTCGAGAATCAGCTCCTGCAGATGGTCGAGTGCATCCATCAGCACACCGTGGATAGTACCACGAGAGTAAGGCGAGCCGTGGTCAGAGATATGCGATACGAATCCCTCGAAGTCCACTTCGCGGTCAGTTACCGCAGCCGCATACCACTTCTTCTTACCTGCGTTTTCACCAGTCTGAGGTGTGCGCTGTACTTTACGATATTTCAATGTTCCTTTTACTTCCATAATCTTAATTTTTTAAAGGGTTAATAAATTGTTAACTTTGTGGGTTACGCTTTGTCGAGTGCAGCCTTTCTTCGAACGACGATGCAAAGATACTGCAATTTCCCGATGCCACCAAATTTCAGCGTGTGATAAGGCGCGATTTTCAGCACACTTTCAATCCGAAACCTGTTAAACAATCTAACTTGCCGTTTTGCGCCCCGCGACTCATACTTTTTCAGAGAGGAAAACATAGAGTTGAGCACTTAAATATTTTGTTTACAATAAAATAGAAAGATACAAAATGGCATAAGAAATCTCCCTCAGTTCCTCAGAACTCAGTTCCTCAGTTTTTCTCTGACCCTTCACTTTTATCTTAATTTAGAAGCTTATTATATATATAATAATTATATATATAATAAAATATAATTACTTAGAATTTGTAACCATCAAGTATACCCCCTAGAACAAAACTGAGGAACTGAGTTCTGAGGAACTGAGTCATTATCGCCGGTAAAAAGATACTGTTTTCCTATCCCTTACGTCGCGCTTCACGATATCCCTTATCTTTTTACGGTAGCTCCTTGCAATACTCCCGTTCTCCAGTTCTATCCTTCTCCTGATTCTATTGACAAGTTGCCCATTTTCTCAATTTTTATCAGAAAACTCTTGTAGATATGATAATAAAATCGTAAATTTGCAGCGAGGAATAAAAACTTGAAGAATAAACAACATAAAAAATGAACTTATGAAGAAAATCTCGTTGATAGTGATGAGCTGCATGATAGCTTGCGGACTGCTCGCCAACCATGGCATCGTGAAGGGCGGAGAAATGTCGCCTAAGGTAGAGGACACGGTATCGATTGACAAGAAAATCGCTGATAGTCAATGGCTATCGAACAACTCCGACACGTTGGAAGTGGACACAGCTGGCGAAGACTCGGTGGTGAATGTGGTGGCCTACTTCTGCAAGGGCGACACCTGCGAATACTGGATATATGAGAATGAGTGGAAGGTGAACGGCAAGGACACGGTGAAGACGCTCGGCGTATCCACCCAGGTGCGCCTCGTGGTAAACGATTCCACCAGCAAGGGCTATAAGATGAGCTACACCTTCCTGGACGTAAAGGCCGATTCGGTGGGTGACAACTTCCGGGACAAGATGATGGCCGTGGTAGCGGAGCGCACCGCCAAGAGCGTGATAGGCACCACCGTCAACTTTGAAACCGATGAATACGGTCGCATCACCAAGATTACCAATCTCTCGAAAATCAAGAAGCAGGCAAAGGCTCTCTTCAAGGCGAGCATGAAGGACATCGCCGCCATGCCCATCATGCAGGCAATGAAGAAGGCGATAGGTCTTGACTTCATGAAGATAGGAAACCAGGCTAACACCGACGAGTTGGTGGAGGGCTACCTGGAGGAGCTGAAACTGCTCTTCGCCTGCCACGGAAGCCAATATGCCGTGGGCGAGCATCACGAGCACGAGGATGCCACCAAGGATAGCTACGCCAACGACACTTATATCAATGCCAGCCTAGAGAAGAATGGCAACTACACAATCTCCTGCGAGGTGGTCAGCGTGATACCAAAGGAGACCGTGAAGGAGGTGATGGGCGGACTGATGGGTGCCATCACGGAAGGACTGAAGAGCAAGAAGACCGAGGACGGCAAGAATCATGATGGCATCATCAACGACTTGGACGACGAGTTTAAGAAGGAGATAGACAAGGCAGTTGACCAAGATGCCCAGACCTCGGAGTATCTCTGTGTGACCTGCTTCGAGAATGGCTGGCCTAGCAGCGTGTTGAAGCAAAATAAAAATGTGATGGCTGGCCGTGGCAAGCTGAAGCAGAAACTCATCGAGGCTTGCCGATTCGCACAGCGCGAGAAATGATGAACTATTTCGACCTGTACAGATTGAAAGTATTCTGACTGTATGGTTGAAACGGGCTGAAGGCCCAAAAACTCCTAGCCCAAGGCGTGTGGGGCTTACATGCGAAACTTGGATTACTTATCATTAACAGGTTTGGTATACATTGCACCTCACGGGAAACGACAAGGGTCTATATGCCACGATGAAAAGATGGCGTATAGACCCTTGATTATATGGTAATTTTTGTCATCAATATCTCCGCTATTATATTTTTTATGTATTGTTCAGATTCTTAATGATTTCCAAAGGTAGCTGGGTAGCTTTGGCAACCTGTTCGGCAGAAATTCCCATTGCCAACAAACGTTGTGCAGTTTCTGTGTTAGCCTCATGTTTGCCTTCAGCTCTGCCTTTTTCCATACCTTCTTCCATTCCTTTCTGGTACCTGTCATCCAGAAGGGTTCTTTCAACACTTACCGAATCCCAAAACTTGTCGTAGGCTCTGAGTTCGGCATCTGTAAAGCCGGAAACTTCAAGATCTTCTACGGCTTTTCCAATCTCTGGGTCATTGAGCAGGTCGGCAGGAATATCCTTTGTGTTGGAATTGATTTCTGTCAGGAAACGGAGCCACAAGACCATCATGCGCTTATCGGCAATGGAATGAGGAGTGAACTTAGGGAGTTCAATGAAGGTGAAATGCAAGCCCTCGATGACCTTATTGCTGTCCTTATCGTGCACGATGCGGTAGTTGTGGATGAAATCCGGAGTATCATGCGTAAAGATATCATTCACAAGATTCAGGGAATATACGGGTTGAAGTTCGCTGTATTTTCCTCCTTTTTTAGCCTGACTCACATAGAGTTTGGATGCATTGAACAGTACTCGCTGCTGGAATGCGTCAGACCATTCCATCTGCATTTCCACGCAGAACTTCCTGCCTCTGACATCTGTGCAGAGTACATCCACTATGGTGTTCTTGCCCCCTTCGAGCTGGGGCACAAGTTCTGTAGGCAGATACTTGATTTTGCGTATCTGCTCCTCGTCGCTGAGTGGCAGGAGGGCGTTCAGAAGACTGATCAGTCTTTTAGGATGATTGCCGAATATCTTCTTGAACGTAAGGTCTGCCTTAGGATCTAAGTACTTCATAACCATCTGTTTTTAAATTCTATAGCGCAAAGTTACGGTTTTATTTTCATATCTGCAAGAGTTTTATGGGATTTTTAAAGGTAAAAAAGTAAAAAAGTAAAGATTTTGCTATCCCCAATACTATCTGATAACTTTTTCTAAAACTTTTCTATGAATTCCTTGCGTGTTTCAAAATAAAGTCGTAAATTTGCTCACATAAACGAAACAATAATATCTACGGATTATGAAGCAGGTAGAAGAAAGATATATCAGTTTGCTGACCGATTTCGGTTTCAAGCGAATTTTTGGATCAGCTCCCAATAAGGATTTGCTGATCTGTTTCCTCAACAGCTTGTTCAATGGAAGACAGGTTGTTAAGGACGTGAAGTATCTGAATCCGGAGAACGTGGGCGACATCTATACCGACCGCAAGGCCATCTTTGACGTATATTGCGAAGGAGAAAACGGCGAGAAGTTTATCGTGGAAATGCAGAATGCATACCAGACATACTTCAAGGACCGTGCCCTGTTCTATTCCACTTTTCCGATTCGTGAGCAGGCTCCTAAGGGTAGTGAATGGGACTTCAAGCTCAACCATGTTTACACAATTGCTCTGCTCAACTTTAACATGAACGAGGAAGCCTTCAATAAGGAAGAAATCCGCCATCATGTGCAGTTGTGCGATACTGCCACGCACAAGATTTTCTACGATAAGCTGGAATTTATCTACGTGGAAATCGCCAAGTTCAACAAGTCGCTTGATGAGTTGGAAACGCTCTACGACAAGTGGCTCTATGCCCTGAAGAACCTCTACAAGCTTACTCAGCGCCCTAAGGCGTTATGCGACAAGGTCTTCGACCGCCTCTTCGAAGAAGCCGAGATTGCAAAATTCACTCCGCAGGAGCAGCGGGAGTATGAAGCCAGCAAGATGGCATATCGTGATATCAAGAATTCGATTGATACCGCTAAGCGAGAAGGTAAAGAAGAGGGCCTGGCTGAAGGAATGAAAAAGGGCATGGAGAAGCGAAGCCTTGAGATTGCCAGAAAGATGCTGGCGAATGGTATGGATGCTGCCACGGTGATGGAAATAACAGGATTGTCGGAGAGTCAGTTACAGCAGCTGAAAGGATAAGGAACTGCCTGGAGAAACGAATGATCTCCGTGGCTGCATCTTTGATATCTATTGTGTAACCGACGATGGCAAGCATTTTATCGTTGAGATGCAGAACAGATGGGTACCCTTCTTTGCGGCTGCACCCTTTCGGCTTGCCCCACACGCCCAGAAGGGGCAGAAGCTCCTAGCCCAGGGCAACACCCTGGGTATTAATGAAATATAAACCAACGCCCTGTAAGGGCAAAAGCTTTAAAAATATTCGGATTTTAATCTAGAGGCTTATGGTACATGTAAATGAAACAATAGTTATAAAGAGCTCTTCTCCCAAGCTGGCAGAATGGGTGAAGAAACTGAAGGCTCATAAAGCTGAGCAACTGGAGAAGTTGCGCAACGTGGAGAAGTGCGACTTTGAATTTCAGTTCTGATGAAAGAAGAGATTTAGATGGCAGTTATATGCTGTTCAATATCAGATAAATATAATTTTCCCCCAAGTTGGGGGAAATTATAGTGCACCCCATTTTACTTAACTTTCACCTTAAGCTGGGGATAAGAATCAAACTTGCCAGAGTACTGCTAAAAAACATTTTCCCAACTTTTATCGTAAAACACTTGCGAGTTTCAAATAAAAATCGTACCTTTGTTCTCAAAAAACAAAAGAATGAAAAAGGTATTTCAAATTCTTGTTCCAGATGACAAGCTAGTATCACGAATAATAAGTTGTGAAAATCTAGTAACAGAACTGTTTGTTATCGACAGGGCTGATAAGGATTTTGTGTCTGAATGGGAAAAGGAATTAAAGAAACCTGCTTTGTATATTCTTATTAATAGAGACACGAAGGAATTGTATGTTGGTGAGACTGATAATTCTTACAAGAGACTTAAAAATCATGAAGCTAAAGACTTCTGGACAGAAGCTATAGTCTTCCATTCTACAACTTCAACTCTATCAACGACAGAAGTTAAATGGTTGGAAGCAAAAACATTCGAGGAACTGAAAATGTTAGATAGTTATAAGTTAAGTCATAACAAACAAACGCCGAAGTTCCCGAAACTTAAGAAGAATCAAATTTACACATTGATGCCTGTTTTTGAAGAGGCTAAAAACTATATTTGCGCAGCTGGCTTTGACATATTCTTAAGAAACGTAAAAAGGTATTCTTATGAAGAGGAGACTGTTGAAAACGACAATGTGCAATCTCCAATATGTAAAAATGATAGTGGTGTAACAGATAGACCTTACTTAAGTGATCAAGGCAAAATTTTAATATATTTCTGTTCTGTTAAAGGTAAGTTCATAAGAGAAACCTTAAAAGAACTCGGTATGCCTGAAAATATATTTGATGTAACGGATCTAAACGAGCTTGAAAAACTACGTAAGGTTGTTGCAAAAAAAGAAAAAGATCAGGGACGGCATAATACTAATGCATGTTCAATTAGCCAACTTAAACATTATCTAGAAAAGGGGCTTACATATAAGGAATTTGAACATGATGCGATGATTGTAAAAAACAAGAAAAAGAAAGCAGATGACAAAAAATAATTATAGCGATATAAAACCATGCGTATTGCCTCCAGAGCAATCAGATATGTTGCAGGATGCGCAAATACCTATTATATATCATGACGAAACTCGTGATATGGATGGGAAATTGCGCGTTCTATCATTGTTTTCTGGTTGTGGTGGCATGGACCTGGGTTTTGAGGGGAGTTTTATAGCCCATCGAAAATCCTTCCCAGCAGATAGCAAATACATTGAGCATATTATCAATGATAATTGGGTGATGTTAAAGAAGTCCAAGTTTAAGACAGTGTTTGCTAATGATATTCTGAAAGAAGCAGAAGTGGCATGGACTACCTATATGTCTAGGTTCGGTTATACTCCCGAAATGTATCACAATATCAGTATCGTGGATTTAGTAAAGATGCATAACCAAGGGGCTGATATCTTTCCAAAGGATATTGATGTGGTAACCGGTGGTTTCCCATGTCAGGATTTTAGTGTTGCAGGTAAGCGTAAAGGCTTTAATTCTGATAAGGATGATTACGGTAAAAAACGTGAAGGAGAGGAACCTTCAGAGGAGACACGTGGCCGACTTTACTATTGGATGAAACAGGTGATAGATATTGTGAAGCCTAAAGTGTTTGTTGCGGAAAATGTAAAGGGACTTATCAATTTAGGTGATGTTAAAGATATCATCCAAAGGGACTTTGCTAGCGCCGATGGAGAGGGATATATCGTTTTACCTCCTCAAGTATTACATGCAGGCAATTATGGCGTACCAGAGATGCGAGAACGTGTTATCTTTATTGGAATCAGAAAAGATGCTCTTAATCCAGAAGCCTTGAAGGCTTTGACCTCAGAGCAGGTTCCTGATGAATATGATCCTTATCCGGTACCTACTCATTCTGCAACAATAAAAGGGAGCAAATTATTGAATATTGTTACTACGCAAGACGTTTTGCAAGGTCTTAAGGAACCCGAAGAAACCATAGATGCATCACAGCAGTTATATTCAAAAGCTAAGTTCTTGGAGTCAGGACAGGGTCAGAATGAAATAAAACTAGATAATCTCGGTCCAACCATCCGTTCGGAGCATCATGGTAATATTGAATTTAGAAGACTTTCTCTAGAGCATGGAGGAAAGCATTTTGATGAGCTGAATGCCGGATTACGGGAGCGTAGATTAACGCCTAGAGAATGCGCTTTAATCCAAACTTTCCCACCAGACTATCGCTTTGTGATGAAAAAGACTAGCGGGCGTGGATACAGATTAAGTTCATCTGGTGCTTACAAGGTTATAGGAAATGCTGTTCCGCCAGTATTGGCATTCAATATCGCCATGAGGTTACAGGAGGTGTGGGATGAATATTTTAATTAGAACAAGTAAAACTTGAAGATATGGATGAAAATTCAGAAAATATTATTTCAGTTTGTAATGGAAATAAGGAGATTGCAGATGAGGCATTTGTTGAGTTAATGTCTTTGACAGAAAAGTGTCTTAATGACAAGGCGAAGTCGAATCAAGATAAGTACAAGAATTGCGGCGGAAAAGCTATGGAAAATGAAGCTGCAAAAGCAATGATAGAAGTCGCTCAAAGCACTCCTTTCCGAAATGCTAAAATAGAGGTTGTTTCTGGCGCACGATTCCCTGATATACAAGCAGGAGTATATTATGGAGTTGAGGTAAAGACTACCAAAGGTAACAAATGGAAGTCAGTAGGAAGTAGTATTATCGAGTCTACAAGAATAAAAGAAGTCTCAATGATATATATGTTGTTTGGTAAGTTAGGAGGAGAGTTTGCTGAGTTCCGTTGCAAACCATACGAAGATTGTCTTGACAATATCTCTCTGACTCACCAGCCTCGTTATCAGATTGATATGGAATTGGAAGAAAAGCAGCAAGCGACTATCTTTCAAAAAATGAAGACTGATTATAATGCTTTTCGTCTATATGATGAAAAGGAAAAAATCCAAATGGTTAGGCAATATTTTCGCTCAACAGCTAAAGAGGGAAAAGAGATGTCGTGGTGGATTGGAGAGGAAGGATCAGAAACAACTGTTCCTATGACTATCAGATTCTTAAATGATGCGTCCAAGGAAGAAAAGCGAGATATATTAGCTCGTATGTTTATTCTTTTCCCCGAATTATTAAGTAATAAAACACAGACAAAATATAAACGGGCTATATTATGGTTATGCAGTCGTCGAGCTCTTCTCTGTTCTAATATTCGTGATTTTTTCTCTTCCGGTGGTCAGGTTGAAGAGATAGGAAAGCGCCAGTTTGACACTCCTGTGTCAAAAGTTATTAAAAAGCTTTTTATGGTCAAAGACGATATTCTAAACCTTCTGAATCATCCTGATGAAGCTATTATCGATGATATAAGCGAGTTCTGGAGGATAGAATGTCAGCCGGTCTATTATAGGATAGGTTGGGTAACAATGATGCAGAATATATGTAATAATACACCTGGTCTAGAGGAGATTAATATAGAAGAAATGTTAGAGGAATGGTAGGTTGATATGTAACAATCTACCTTTTACAATAGTGAAATTAAATATTCAATTATCTATTATGGAATTGCAAACTGTTGAAAAGAGAATGATGGCTTTGACTAAAAAATATAGTAGTCTGAGGCAAGGTGAAGGAGCTGAGGTTTGGAAAAAATTGATAGATATTATACGTTCATTCCAGGAGGGGCGTATGATGCATGCATTTACTTCTTTCTATGAATTGTTTTGTACCTATATTGAGAGAATGAGATTTAATGAAATTCCGCAAGAAACAAAGCTTTATAGGATGCGTCAGGGAAAGAATGATTGTGAAACATATACTTCTGAGGAGATGTTCCATATCCCCTTTGAGTTGAATCATCTCGTCGGAAATGAGCGTTTTAGTATTTCTGGATTCCCTTCGTTGTATCTGGGAGGTTCCGTATATGTTTGTTGGGAGGAATTGCGCAGGCCTAGTTTTGAATATGCAAGTATAGCTTTGTTTAAAACAGGGCAGAAAATTAGCGTTCTAGATTTATCTATTAAGGACCATTATTCTTTTACTCATCATTTATTTTCAGATTGCTTAACATTAGCTTGTTCGTTACAAGTAGCCCATCCTAATGCTCCATTTAAACCTGAATACATTATTCCTCAAATGTTGATGCAAGCTCTAGTCGAGTATATGAATGTACATAAGGATAGTTCTTTGTGTGGTATACAATATACATCTGTTCATGTGGAGGATTATGAGTTATGGATTAACTTTCCTAAAAATAGAAGAAATCGAAAGTTATTTTTTAACTATGTATTCCCTGCCGTGGATAGAAAACCAACTGGTTGTTCTGATAAATTAAATAATATATTGGAATACAAAGGTGTTATTACTTATAATAAGCTAAAGCTTATGTATCCGGCATTTGCTTCCAATAATGAAGGTAATTGTAATAATGCATTTGAACTCATTGAGAATTATCTGAATACTAGACCTGTTACTGGTATGCTTACTTACGATGGTAGCAATCTCAAAGGAGCTTTGACATGTTGAATTTGCGGAATAGTATTTAATTGTAAGTTAATGTAACGACATATGTAACTAGCAGAACATCATGACAAAAGTGTACGGATTCGTACACAATTTGAATAGAACACATATTAGACGTCTATTCTCTGTGGTAAATCCAGAAGCACGAATGTGGTATCTAAAAAATGCTTATAAGATAGATATAGAGTACAGAAAGTCTCGACAGTAACTTTTTATAAAACTTTTCCCCGATTTTCTTGCATGTTTCGAAATAATGATGTACCTTTGCTCTAATAAAAAGAAGTATTTATGACAGGAGAAGAGATGAAAATATATCTAAAGCAAAGTGGAATTCCTCTTGCAACGATAGCAGAAGGTCTTGGAATCAGTCCTCAGAACCTGAATGGTAAGTTGAAGGCTAAAAGTCTGAAGACGGACTTTGTAGCGCAAATTAGGGCTGTCATTGATAGCTACGCATCCTCTCTGTCGACAGAAATGGAAGGGGGCGTGATGGATTCGAATGTTAACGGCTCGAATAATATGGCAGGTCAGTCATCTGTAGATTTGGCCTTGCAGCGAGAGACTGTGGTTTTGCGCAAGCAGAATGAGTTTCAACAGAAACTGATTGAAGCACAGCAGAAACAGATTGCAACCCTGCTCGCTCTCGCAAGTAAGAACATTATAAATAGTTGATATGAAAAAAATATTTTTATTCTTAGTTCTAGCTTTTTCCAGTATGAGTATTTGGGCACGGCATACAGTATATTGTGAAATAATGCAGTTTAATCCGGCAGGACTGGGGGCTTCGGTTATATCCGTAGACTTCGGGAATAAAGGGGCTGATGAGTTGGTAGACGAGAATGGTAAGAAGATTAAATTCAATTCCTCTATTGATGTACTCATGTATATGGAGAAAAGAGAATGGACAGTCGTGTCTGCATTCTCGGTAATACATGACCCCGGCATTTCCAAGGCTGTTCCTGTCGTTCACTATCTCATGAAGAAGATTGTCTCAGATTATTCTGAGATAATGAATGGTATCCATACGAAGAAAGCTACCACGCAACAAAAGCAGAAGAAAACTCTTGGGGATGATGGATACTTTAATTAATCCTGTAATGTGCAAGGAGTAACCTCGCTGCTGACGGCAAGAATCTCGGCTCTGCGGTTGCTGCCAATGGTACTGCCTCTTATGCTGTATCCGAGTCTTTGGTTATCGCCAAAGTGGGTAAGGATTCTATCAAGATTGCAATGA
>OLQP01000789.1_pt1 | contig 21751 bp, 17 predicted proteins | sample 1643181 | NCBI WGS metagenome assembly OLQP01 (sample SAMEA3136710, study PRJEB25190) | human gut metagenome | biome: human gut; feature: human-associated habitat; material: faeces | place: Austria | collected 2013 | reverse complement strand
AGTACAAATTTTGCGAAGGAAAGGCGAAACGGCACCGCTTTTGCCGGAAAAAATAATTTTGAGGAGGATAAACATGAAAAGAAGATTGTTATCGGCTTTTCTCGCTGTGATGATGGTGCTGACCATGGCGCCGGTGGCATTTGCGGCGGAGGATACGAACACAAGTGTTGATTCGTATGAAGAGCTGGTCAATGCAATCGCTTCGGCAGAGAATGACGCTACAATTACGCTGTCGAGCGATATCAATGTAACACAGACGATTGCTGTTAAGGATAAGGCAATTACGCTGAATTTGAACGGCAAGAAACTCTACAATGAAAAGGATTTGTGGGATAAGCCGAATAAAGAGGCAAATAATTGGTCGCTGATTTCTGTTCGTGGTACTGGTAATTTGACGATTACCGGCAATGGCACATTGTCTGCGAAGGAAAATGATTGCTATGCTGTGGATGTACAGGATGTGGATGCTTCTGTAACGATTGCAAACGGTACTTTTGTAGGTAATATTCATGCTGTATATGTACAAGAGGGTACTGCTTTCATTAAAGGCGGTTCATATTCTATTCAGCAGAAGTATCCAGATGCAGCTAAGGCAAATGAGTTTGTGCTGAACTGCTATGATGCATCTCGTCAAGATTACGAAGCTAAGATTTACGTTTCCGGCGGTAGCTTTGAAAAGTTTAACCCGGCAGACTGCAAGGCGGAGGGTGAAGGCACCAATTTCTGCAAAGAGGACTGCACCACGACTCAGAATGGTGACACTTATACTGTTGTTGCAGGTGAGAACGCTGCTGTCGCAAACGCAGGTGCAAATTATAACACGATTGCAACTGCGGTTGCCGTTGTAAAAAACGGCGGGGCTGTTACCCTGCTTAAAGATACCGCAGAGGATGTTGTCATTCCGGCTACGGCTATAGTCGATAAGAAAGAAGTAGGTAAGATTCTGACGATTGACTTGGCTGGTCATAAGCTGACCAATGTTAATAGCCATACCATTTTCAATAAGGGTACTTTGACGATTAACGGTAATAATGGTACTGTTGATAACGTGACAAACGGTACGGCTGCTGTCTATAATGATGTAACGGGCAACGTTACAATCAATGGTGGTTCGTACACTCGCAGCGCAGAAGCCTCTAAGGATGAGAACAATAGCGGCGGGAACTCTTGGTATGTTATCCATAATTATGGTATTATGAACATTAACAAGGGTACGTTTAAGTTTTCTGATACGAATGTGGGCGCATTTTCCAGCCTGATTCATAATGGTTGGTATGATGGCAGCAAAAACACTGCACAGAAGAACGCAGTTATGACCATTAACGACGGTGATTTTACACAGGGTACTGGTGGTAAAATTACTGTCAAGAATGACGATTACGGCGAATTGGAGATTAAGGGCGGTGTATTCACACAGCCGCAGAACAATTACTACTGCATCTTTAGCTACAATATTGCTAAAATCAGTGGTGGCACAATCAATGGTTATGTTGGCAATGCGTACGGTAACGAAACTTGCGATAAGGGCGATTTGACAATCAGCGACAATGCAGTTGTCAATGGTGGCGTTCAGAGCGCAACTGCCGCAGGCAATGATTCTTCTGATAAGAAAAATCTGATTAAGATTACCGATAATGCCAAGGTAGCAGGTGCGATTACCAGCGCAGATGTAAAGTATGTCAGCGTTTCCGGCGGTTACTTCACCACCGACCCGAGCGCTTATGTTGCAAGCGGCTACGTTGCCGGAACCAGTGATGTATCCGGTTACAGCTACAAGGTAGTTGCAAAGACCAACACCGGTAATGTTGAGGTCAAGCCTGATGTTGCAGACCCGGAAGTTAAGGTAAGCGACAGCATTTCTAAGGAAGATCAGGCAAAGGTTGCAGCAGCAGCGGCAACGGTTTCCGCACCGACCCTCGGCGCGGAAACGGGCGATATCGTTAAGGATATCAATGAAGATACTGCAAAGACTCTGATTGAAAAGGCAACTACTGTACAGGGCAATAATAAGAAGCTGTACGTTCAGTCCTCTTTGAAGGTTGAGCCGACCGCGTATAACGAGACAACCAAGACGCTGGCGCTGAAGATCACTCCGCAGTACCGTATTGTAGCTTCTACTGCTGCTACGGCTGACGGCATTGAACTGGGCGACAATGGTAAAAATGCAGAGGTAGTTCAGGACTATCAGCCGATGAACATCACCAAGGCAACTGTGGTAACTATGGAGTTGCCGGCTGGCTTTGCAGTTGATAACGGCGCAAAGCTGAGCATTCAGCACACCAAGTCCAACGGTACGGTTGAGTATTACACCGGCACGGTAACGAAGAAAGATGATAAGCTCTATCTGACCTTCACCACCAACGGCTTCAGCCCGTTCGTTATTTCTGTTCCGGCGGCGTCTATCGGTGAAAATGTATACCCGACTCTGCAGGCTGCAGTTGATAGCGTAAAGAACAACGAAACCATTAAGCTGGCACAGGATGTTGCAGTTTCTGACGTAGTAGCTGTAACGGTTACTGCAAATAAGACCTTTAAGATTGATACCACGAAGGCCGGCAGCAGTACGTATGTATTCGACGCTGAGAAGAACATTGTTGCAGGCAACCGTACTTCGATTGCTGCTCCGACCAAGGAAGGCAATGTATATATGTACGCTTGTACGTATAACAAGCCGTCCTCCGGTTCCTCCGGCGGCAGCTCCTCCGGCAAGACGACCTACAAGGTAACCACCTCGGCGGTCAACAACGGCGGCGTAAACGCTTCTCCGTCCAACGCGGAAAAGGGCGCGACCATCACCATTACCCTGTCCCCGGACAAGGGCTACAAGCTGGACAAGCTGACCGTTACCGACGGCTCCGGCAAGACGGTCTCCACCGTTAAGAAGAGCGACACGGTTTACACCTTCACCATGCCTGCTTCCGCAGTGAAGGTTGGCGTAAGCTATGTTAAGGCCACCGAAACCCCGTCCGAGACCAAGTTTAACGACGTTTCCGCGAACGACTGGTTCGCTTCCGCGGTTGATTATGTAACCGGCAAGGGCATGATGAACGGCACCGCCGACAACACCTTCTCCCCGAAGGCGAACACCACCCGCGGCATGGTCGTTACCGTGCTGTACCGCCTGGAGAACCAGCCGAGCACCTCGGCGGCTTCCTTCACGGATGTGGCTTCCGGCGCGTACTACGCAAATGCGGTTGCCTGGGCGAATGCTAACGGCATCGTTTCCGGCTACGGTAGCGGCAAGTTCGGCCCGAATGACAAGGTTACCCGCGAGCAGCTTGCGGCTATCCTGTACCGCTACGCGCAGTACAAGAAGTACGACGTTTCTGTGGGTGAGGACACCAACATTCTCTCCTACGACGATGCACAGAGCATAAGCTCCTACGCGATTCCTGCAATCCAGTGGGCGTGCGGCGCAGGCGTTGTTACCGGCAAGTCCGGCAGCAAGCTGGACCCGAAGGGCAATGCTACCCGCGCTGAGGTAGCGGCAATGCTCATGCGCTTCTGCGAGAACGTAAAGTAAGCAAAACCTTCCTAAACCGCACAGCTTCGGCTGTGCGGTTTTCTTTTGCTTGCCAAAGACGCTTTTCTACGGTAAAATGGAAAACAGAGGAGAAGGGGAAAGAGAAAGAAGGAAATCCTATGCCAATCGGAGTAATTGTCAACTGTATCTCGGTGCTGGCCGGCGGCGTGATCGGTTCCGCACTGGGGCACGTCCTGCCGAACAGCCTGAAAGAGCATCTGCCGACACTGTTCGGCATGTGTTCGATCGCTATCGGTATCAATTCCATTATCAAAGCGGTCAGCATGACAGCGGTCGTGCTGGCGATTCTGGTGGGGTTTACCATCGGGCACCTGCTGCACCTTGAGGATTGGGCAAGCCGGTTTTTTCATCGGCTGGTCAAAACCATGCACCTCGGCGGGGATAATATTGATATGGAGTTTTACATCACGGCGGTCGCGCTGTTCTGCTGCTCGGGCTTTGGCTGGTACAGCACGCTGACCGAGGGCATCGCGGGCGATCCGAATCTGCTGTTTGCAAAGTCCGTGCTGGACTTCTTCACTGCGATGATCTTCGCGTCCACGCTCGGCAAGGCCATCTGCGCCATCCCGCTGCCGCAGTGCGTGATTCTCCTGTGCGTGTTTACCGCAGGACGGCTGCTGTCCGGTGCGCTCACACCGGAAATGTTCGCGGATTTATCCGCGTGCGGTGGCGTGCTGACTATGTCGGCCGGTTTTCGTGTCTCCAAGATTAAATCCGTGCCGCTGGTCGATCTCATGCCCGCGCTGATACTCGTTATGCCGTTCAGCGCACTCTGGACTATGTTGATGGGGTAAATTTGAAGCAGACTCTTTTACGGGTCTGCTTTTCTTTTACTTGACAATAGTCCTAAATCATACTATAATAGCGTGGCACGATTTAGGACTATTGAGGTGCATTATGGATTTTCGCAGACAAATGAACGACTTTTTTGCGCAGATCTACCGGCAGAATGAGCTGTATGACATCTGGGCAAAACAGAATAGGATGAAACCGAGCACGGTAGCCGTGCTGTATCTGCTCGACCAGTTTGAAACCTGCACACAGGGTTGGATATCGAAAATATATCTGCTGCCCAAGCAGACAATTCACACGGTGGTGCAGGAGCTGGAGCAGGCCGGTTATCTGGAAAAGGTGAGTGTCTCCGGCCGCAAGGAAAAGCCGCTGCGCCTGACCGAATCCGGCAAGCGCTACACAGCGGACAAGCTATGCGGTCTGTATCGCGCAGAGGAACGCGCCGCCGCTGCCATGGGCGCGGAGCAGTTCGCCGCTATGGTGGAAATGACCCGAAAATTTACCGATTCTTTTGAAAAGGAGATTCGCAATGGAGCAGAATAACGCACTCGCGCGCAAATTCAACGCCGCATCGCTGCTCCGATTCGCACTGCCGAACATTGCAATGATGATGCTGCTCTCGATGTACACCATCGTGGACGGTATGTTTATTTCGCGGTTTGCCGGCACAACCGCGCTTTCCGCAATCAATATGTCGTATCCGCTCAACTGCCTGCAGATGGCTACCGGCATTATGCTCGGCACGGGCGGCAGCGCTATTATCGCCCGCCGACAGGGAGAGGGACGCACAGACGAGGCGCGCCGCAACTTCACCATGCTGATTGCGGTTGCGTTGTGCATCGGCCTGATTTTCGCCGTGTTTGGAAATCTGTTTCTGAACCCTATCCTGCGTCTGCTCGGCACGAGTGAGCTGCAGTGGGCAGACTGCCGTATTTACACACGCATTCAGCTGGTGTTTGCACCCATGCTGTTTCTGCAGACTGCCTTCCAGACATTGTTCGTCACCGCAGGCAAGCCGGGCTTGGGTCTGCTGACCTCGGTGGGCGGCGGCATCACAAACGTGGTGCTTGACTGGCTGTTCATGGGCCCGATGAACATGGGCGTTGCCGGTGCGGCGATTGCCACCTGCCTCGGCTACTGCGTGCCGTCCATCGTTGGTCTGGTGTATTTCACCAAAAACCGCACCGGAAGTTTGTACTTTGTGCCCTTCAAATTTGACGGCGCAACACTGGCCGCCGCGTGCGGCAACGGCTCATCTGAGATGGTCAGCAACATTGCGAACGCCATCACCACGTTCGTGTTCAATACGCTGTTCATGCGCTACCGCGGCGAGGACGGTGTAGCCGCCATCACGATTGCAATGTACTTCCAGTTCGTGTTTACGGCGGTGTATTTCGGCTTCTCAATGGGCGTTGCACCGGTTATCAGCTACAAATTCGGCGAGAAAAATATCCCGCAGCTGAGGCATATCTTCCGCATCTGCATGACGTTCGTGCTGGCGTGCTCGCTCGGCACATATGTGCTCTCGTGGCTGACGCTCGAGCCAGCGCTGACCCTGTTTACGCCGCGCGGCAGCAGTGTGTACGAGATTGCCATGCACGGCTTTCCGATTTATGCGGTCAGCTTCCTGCTCATGGGCACGAGTATTTTCGCGTCCTCGCTGTTTACCGCGCTCTCGGATGGTCTCGTGTCTGCGATCATCTCGTTTTCGCGCACGCTTGTGTTTCTCGTGGCGATGCTGATGCTCCTGCCGCTGATTTTGCAGGAAACCGGCATCTGGCTGGCTGTTCCGGTAGCAGAGGCGCTCGGCGTGATGGTTTCGGTGTTTTTTCTCGTCAAGGGACGGAAAAAGTATCAGTATTAAGGGAAAGAGTGCTGTTGAGGGAACAGCACTCTTTTGTTATATATAGATGGAATATAACAAAATGTATATAGAATGGAGGTGTAGAGTAAAGAAAAAGCGAAAGGGCCTGCCGCCTGTAATTCACAGGCAGCAAGCCCTTTCGGTCGCTTGAACAATTTTTGTCTGACTTTTAGAGGTCACTTTAAAAACTGTCTTGCTGTTGTATTTGAGGGAATGAAAAGCATTTGGAGCTGCTTTTCTAATTTGAAATATGGAAAGAGAAGAAAGAAATGCTAAGAAGAGTTATTCGCCGACCTTGACGAACACGCCGCCGGCCTGGCAGGACTCGGTAGCAGCCTTAGCCATGAGAACCGGACGCAGGCCATCGATAGCGCCGACAGCAGTCTCTGTATCGTTGTTGATTGCATCAACGAAGGAGATAACCTGGTTGATGAATGCCTGGTTGTAACGCTCGAGGAAGAACCACAGCGGCTTCTCGGAGTGAGCGCCGTCCTTGGTCAGTACGGTGGTGGTGTTCAGCAGGTCGTTGGCATCGGAAGCCATGCCCTTAGAACCGAACGCCTCTACGCGCTGGTCGTAGCCGTAAACTGCCTGACGAGAGTTGTTGATGACAGCGATGCAGCCGTTAGCCATCTTCATGGTAACAACAGCGGTGTCAACGTCCGGAATGCCGGACTCTTCCTGCAGGTTCGGGTTAACGAGGCAGGAACCAACAGCGGAGATCTCAACAGCCTCGGAACCGGTTACGTAGCGAACCATATCGAAGTCGTGGATCATCATATCGTAGAAGATACCGCCGGAAACTGCAACGTAGGAAGCCGGGGGCGGCTCCGGGTCACGGGAGGAAACGATAACGATATGCGGATCGCCGATCGTGCCGTCCTTAACTGCGTCTGCAACTGCCTTGTGGTTGTGGTCGAAGCGGCGGTTAAAGCCTACCTGGAACTTAACGCCCTTCTCCTCAACGAGTGCGAGCAGCTTCTTGATCTTGTCGATATCATAGTCGATCGGCTTCTCGCAGAATACGTGCTTGCCAGCCTGAACTGCTGCCATGGAAACATCGCAGTGCGTGTCAGTGGAGGAGCAAACGAATACTACGTCTACCTCAGGATTGTTGATAACGTCCATAAAGTCGGTGGAAACGTTGGTGATCTTGCGCTCTGCCAGCCACTCGCGTGCGCCGGACTTATCGAGCATCGGGTCAGCAGCAGCTACTACCTGAACGCCCGGTACGGAGTTGATCAGGTTGTTGATGTGCAGCTTGCCGATTCGGCCGCAGCCTACAACGCCAATTTTCAAAATGCCCATTGGAATTCTCTCCTTTTATATAAGGTGATTCTATTATAAACCACTTGCGGGTGTGCTTCAAGGGTGCAGCGTATTTTTCAGCGCACCGCCCAATTTTGGGGCTTCTGTTTGGTGAAAAATAGCAAAGCGGAGCGCAAAAAAATCGTGCAAAATATCCGTGCATTGTGCTAAAATAGAAAATGCACAGGAAAATGCAACACATTGCACGTTGGTGTCTAAAATGCGGTGAAACGCTTGTGCGCTTTACTGCACTATGATAAAATATGAACGTATTGTGGCAAAAATGTGTCTTTTAGGGATAAAAGAGGATACATGGATGCCTGAAAAGGAGAATATCTTATGAAGGTAACTGCACAGTGGATCGCAGAGCAGTGCGGCGTATCGCGTGGAACAGTGGACCGAGTTGTAAACGGCCGACCGAATGTAGCGCCGGAAGTGCGGGAGCGCGTGCAGAAAATAATCAGCGAATACGGCTACAAAACGCCGTCGCAGCGGCAGGCCGCCCGTGCGGGACACGGCGCGTTCCGCATCGGCGTGATCCTGCCGAGCTGGGATGCGTTTTTCATCCGCCGGATGCGCGAGGGCATTCGCGTGGCTGTACACAACCGCGGATTAAATGATGTAAATGTGCTGGTGGAGGAGCTGAAAAACCGCTCGCACCGTGCGTATTTCGAGGCCATCGGACGCATGGAGGAGCGCGGCATTGACGGTCTCATTGTCACCGCGCCGGATACGGTAGCGATGAGTGAGGAGATCGACCGGCTGGTTGCAATCGGCATTCCGGTCGTTACCTGCGACTCGGATGTGCGGCAGAGCCGCCGCCTGTATCATATCGGACAGAACATGGTCAAATCCGGCCGGATTGCCGCCGGACTGCTTGCACCGTACGTTGAGGGACAGGATGTGCTCGTCGTTACCGGCAACCGTGAATTCACGGCGCATGGACTGCGTGTGCGCGGCTTCCTTGACCGCCTGCACGAGATTTTTGATGATAATGTAAACGTCAACGTCATCGAGAGTGTCGAGCAGTACGAGCTGACCTACGACGGCGTACTGCAGCAGGTGCGGCAGAACCCGCGTCTGCGCGGTATTTATATGGCAAACGAGTCCGTGCGCGGCTGTATGGACGCGCTCGAGCGCGCAAAGCCCAATCGGCGCATTCACGTTGTCTGTCACGATCTGACGCCGCATGCACGCCAGTATTTAGAGGATGGACGGCTGGATTTCATCGTCGATCAGGATTTTTCGGCGCAGACGACGCGCGCGATCGAAGTGCTGGCGCATACACTGCGTACCGGAGAGTCGCCGCGGCAGAGCATCGAATACATTCACACCAGCATTATCACAAGGGAATTGTTGTGAGAAAGGAGCCTATATGAAAGCAAACTGGAAGCGCACACTGCTGTCTCTGGTGCTGTGCGCCGGATTTGTATGGCCTGCAGGCGCAGTAAGCACCGGGCAACCGGCAGCGCCGCAGACCGGGACGAGCACCGCGCAGAGCAAACCGGCGGCTTATACCGTCAAGAAAATGGGCCTGCTGGGCGTCAAGCGTACGGTGGAGAGTGACAATAACACGGTGAAAATGCTGAATAAAACGGCAGCTTCGCTGGACAGCAGCTCATATGCGTCGAGTGGCTCGACAGGCTCGGCAGGTCAGAGCGAAAGTCAGATTTACACCGATCTTATCACTAGCATGGAAGATGCGATGAAGAAAATCAACAAGACACAGCAGCCTGATCTGTACAAAACCTACGCGGCACAGCTGCAGGTATTAAAGGATTACCAGACCAGCCTGAACCAGAACGCCGTCAGCGGCATGCAGCAGGCGATGGCCATGCTGTCCCAACTGGATGACGCGGCGTACACGCTGCGCAAGCAGGCGAAAAACGTCTCCGGTCAGTTGGCGCTCGGTGCACAGACCATGCTGATTACCATTCAAAATCTGGGCTGCACCAAGGAAAACCTGCAGGTGACGCTCACACAGCTGGACCGAAATCTGGCTGTGCTGAAAACTCAGAGAAAACTCGGCATGATTGGGCAGCTGCAGCTTGACACGGTGCAGAATCAGCGCGACAAGCTGGCGCAGTCCATCGACACACTGGAGACCACCCGCGAAAACCTCGGTTCGAGCGTTGCGCTGATGTGCGGTCTGGATGCGAACACCATCGTGATGCCGGCCGACTTTGAGACGCTGTACGAGGGCAATCTGGATAAGATGTCTTATAATAAGGATTTGGAGCAGGCGCAGAAGAACAGCTTCCTCATCTGGCAGAAGCAGGATGCTGTGCGCAGCACGTACAACTCGTACGACAAGAACATCAGCGGTACCGCCGAGGCGGTCAAGTCCGCTGAGGACGCACTGGCGGCGGCCAAGGAGTCGGTAGTGGCTGCATTCGACAGCACCTACAAGACCGTCAAGGACTGCCGGACGACTCTGGCAGCCAAGCGAACCGCACAGTCACAGGCGGAGCTTGACCTGAAAACCGCGACCGTGAAGTACAGGAAGGGCATCATCTCCAAGCTGGCGTATCAGCAGGCGCAGGATGCCGTAACGACCGCAAAGCTGAATGTGGAAAGCGCGTATCTGTCGCTGTATACCGCATATAACCAGTACGAATGGGCCAAGGAAGGCGTACTTATCACCACCGCAGCCGCATAACAGAAGGGAGAAAACAATATGAAACGAACTATTGCAGCCGGTCTTTCTGCCGCTCTGCTGTGCGGTATGGTCGTACCGGCGTTTGCCGCCGATACCAAGACCGCGACGAACACCACCGGCACCACCCAGACCCAGCCGACGGCGCCGGTCAAGCTGACGTTTGACAAGCTGGAGGAGACCGTCCGCCAGAACAACGTCACCATCAAGGCGAACAACAACACCGTGCTCAGCGCGGAAAAGACCGATGTAAGCGACCAGTACATCGAAAGCTATTTCCAGCTTTCCGAGCAGATTTCGTCCTACCAGAAGCAGATCAAGGAGCTGCAGAAAACGCTGAAGGAACTGGGAACCAACGAGGCGAACGCCGGTCTGCGCAAGACGCTTGAGAGCCAGATTTCCATCCTGCAGCGCAATCTGGCAGCCGCTGAGGCTTCGTACAGGAACCTCGACGATGATGAGGACGACGCAGAGGAAGATCAGGAGAAAACGGTTGATCACACCCGCCGTCAGATGCAGAATGCAGCCGATGAGATCTGCCTGAGTGCGGAAAACACCTACATTTCTCTGCGCGGCATGAAGTATACGCTCAACCAGACAAACCGCAGCATTCAGCAGCTTGACCGCAACATTGCGACTGTGCAGAAGCAGGTAAAGCTGGGCATGACCGGTGTAAATACGCTCAAGAGCCTGCAGGCACAGCGTGAGAGCGCCGTTGCCGGCAAGGCATCGCTGACCACGCAGGTAGAGGCGCTGACCAACACGCTCGCTATCCAGTGCGGCTATACCACCGGTACACAGATCGAAACGAGCGATCTTCCGGTCGTAACCGCCGAGCAGGTCACTTCCATTGATTATGACAAGGACCTTGCCGAGACGCTCAAGAACAGCTATGCGATCTACTCCAAGGAGTACGCAATGCAGACCGCGTCCGACGATTACGAGAACAACAAGACCAACACGCTGTATGCTTATCAGGCAGCCAAGATCGACCGCGACGCACAGAAGGAGAGCACGACCGCTTCCTTCCGCAAGCTGTATACCGACCTGCAGGAGAAGCAGACCGCACTTGCTGCGGCGGATGCCGATCTCGCACAGGCGAAAAAGACGTTTACGGTAAGCCAGGTGCAGTACACGCGCGGCATGATCTCCAAGATGGCGTACACGGATGCGCTTGACACCTTCACCACCGCACAGGAGACCGAGGTTGCAGCGCGTATTGATCTGCTGACCGCCTACAACACCTATCAGTGGGCAAAACGCGGTGTAATTACGGCAACAACTTGATAAGCTGACCGTTTTTGCGAATATAGCAGATATGTATAATGAATTGGAGGACCCCGATGAGCAATAGCAAACGAATCCTTGCGGCGCTGCTGGCCGGTGCGATGGTACTGTGTGCAGGCTGCGGCAAGGAAGAGGAAACCGAGGAGGAAAGCTCAAACAGCACTGCGGTTGAGGTAACCGATGTTACCTCGGGTGCGATGAGCTCGGAGTACACGCTGAATGGCAAGATTGCCGCCGTCAATGAGGTGCAGGTGTTCCCGCTGCTGGCAGGTCAGGTGCAGACGCTGAACGTCAGCGAAGGCGACACCGTATCCAAGGGTCAGACCCTGTTTACGGTGGATACCTCGACAGTTACCTCGACGATGAGCTCGCTGCAGCAATCCTACAGCGCCACAAAGACCGCGACCGACCGTGCGATTGAATCAGCAAAGGTCGGTGTGGAGCAGGCGGAACTGGCGGTCAGCAACACGGAAGCACTGCTCGAAGCCGGTGCGGCTGCCGAGCAGGATCTGACCAAGGCTAAGCAGGCACTGACGCAGGCGCAGGCAGGTGTCGCGCAGGCTGAGGCCCAGCAATCCGCGTCTCTGGCGCAGATTCAGGCGTCTATGGACCAGATCAACAAGCAGGCAAGCCTTGGCACGGTAACCGCTCCGTGCTCGGGTACGGTTACGGCTGTAAACGTAGACCGCGGCGGCATGGCATCCTCGGCGCAGCCGAGCGTGGTTATTGCCGAGAACGGTGCGGTTGAGGTGCAGGTTTCTGTCGCTGAGGACGTATTCACCGGCATCAAGGTCGGCGATACCGCAAGCGTCACGGTTTCCGCTGTCTCCAAGGAGTCGATGAACGGTACGGTCAGCACGCTGCCGGCGGCTGCCAATGCACAGACCAATCTGTATGACGTTTCGGTTTCTCTGCCGTCCGGCACCAAGCCGCCGATCGGCGCGTTTGCTACCGTCACCTTCTATACCGACCGCCGCGCAAGCACGATTTCCGTGCCGACCGAGTCCATCCTGACCGGCAACAACAACGAGCAGTATGTGTTCACCGTAAATGCGGATGGCACTGCCGCAACCCGCGTTACCGTCACTACCGGACTGGTTACCAAGGATTCGACCGAGATCGTTTCCGGCCTCAAGGCGGGCGACCGGGTTGTTACCAAGGGTCAGTCCTATCTGTCGGACGGTGCAGCCGTGCATGTCGTCACCTCGGACGCCGCAGACGGCGGGGAGGGCTAAGCGCGCATGAAATTCGCACAAACCTTTATCAAACACCATGTAATGACCATCCTGCTGTACATACTGGTCGTTGTGTTTGGTTTTTACAGCTTCCAGAACCTTCCGCTGGCGCTTATGCCGTCCATGGAGGTTCCGGCAGCGGTTGTTTACGCTACTTACCCGGGTGCCGGTCCGGAGGATATCGAGCAGCAGGTAACCAAAAAACTCGAGGGTGCGGTAGCGGGTCTGTCCGGTCTGGATACGCTCCAGTCCACCTCGTCCGAGAATATGGCTATGCTGGTCATCCGGTTTACGAATGATACCGATATGGATCAGGCAATGACCGACCTGCGCGACAAGGTTGCACAGGTAAAGAGCCAGCTGCCGGATGACGCATCCGACCCGACCGTTATGTCGATTGATATTGACTCCATGCCGGTCGTTTCGGTGGCGCTGCGCGGCAACGATCTGGCTTCTCTGCAGTCCATCGCCGAGGACGAGATTCAGCCGGCGCTCGAGCGCCTGGACGGCGTAGCGTCTGTTGATATTTCGGGCGGCTACGAGCAGGAGATCGCAGTCCACACGGACGCCTCCCGCCTGAAGGGTTATAACCTGACCATTTCGTCCATCGGTCAGCAGCTCGGCGCGGACAACATCGCCATTCCGGGCGGCGATCTGGATAACGGTTCGCAGACGCTGGCTGTCCGCACGGACGGCGAGTATTCGTCTATTGATGATGTTAAGAACGCTCTGATCTCGCTTCCGGCAGGCGGCACGGTCCGTCTGAGCCAGATTGCGGATGTTTCCATGCAGCCGAAGGATCAGGACGCCATCTCCAAGGTTGACGGTGAGGAATGTATCATCCTGTCGGTCAACAAGCAGTCCGGCTCCAATACGGCGCAGATTGCCGAGCTGGCCAAGGCTGAGTTTGACTCCCTGCTTAAGAGCAACGATTCCCTGCAGTGGAATATCGTTATGGATCAGTCCGATTATATCAACATGACGGTTGATAACGCTATTCAGAACATCTGGATGGGCGTGCTGTTCGCCGCGATCGTGCTGTTCCTTTTCCTGCGCGACTTCGGCGCGACCATGGCTGTTACCATCGCAATGCCGTGCTGTATCCTGTTTACGTTCCTGATTATGAACGTGCTGGGCATTACGCTGAACATGATGTCGCTCGGCGGTATCACGCTCGGCGTAGGTATGATCGTGGATAACTCCATCGTTGTTCTGGAGAACATCTTTACCTATCGAGCGGACGGCTACGACCGTCTGGAGGCCTGCACCAAGGGCACCGGCGAGGTTATCGGTGCAGTTATCGCCTCCACGCTGACCACGGTCGCCGTATTCCTGCCGATCGCACTTTCCGGCGGCATGGCCGGCATGATGTTCAAGGAATTCTGTATCACCATCGTAGCGCTGCTGCTCAGCTCGCTGATCATTTCCATCACGCTCGTGCCGCTGCTGTGCTATTTCCTGCTCGGCGGCACCAAGCAGCAGAGCATCAAGCCGCAGGGCTCGGGCGCAACGCCGATCACCGAAAAGCCGCTGTCGCGTGCATACCGCAGTTCGCTGAATTTCCTGATCACCCACCGCTGGGCAGGCGTCGCGCTGACCGTTGTCATCTGTATTGTCAGCGTGCTCAGCGTCAGCCAGGCGGGCATGGAGCTCATCCCGGAGATGGATGAGGGTGAGGTGAGTGTTACGGTTTCCATGCCGAACGGTTCGACTAAGGAGGACACTGCCGCCATCGAGGACCGCATTGCGGCCATCGCAGTTGATACCATCCCGGAGCTGGAGCAGATCTACTACTCGACCGGTTCTTCGACCTCGATCATGTCCTCGTCCTCGGGCGCAAGCGTTACCATTTCGCTGGTAGATCTCGATCAGCGTGACCGCTCGTCAGCGGATATCGCCAAGCAGCTGCGCCATGACCTGCAGGATATTGCAGGCTGTGAACTGACGGTTTCGACCAGCAGCACCATGTCGATGTCCACGGATTCGGACATCAGCGTTGAGCTGACCGGCGATGACTACGACCAGCTGGCTGAGACGGCAGACGATCTGGCAAACCAGATCAGCGCCCTGCCGGATGCTATCAACGTGGAGTCCTCGGCAGGCGAGCAGACCCCGCGTGTTGCCGTTAAGATCAACCGCGAGAATGCGTCTCGCTTCGGTCTGAATGCGGCCACCATTGGCGGTCTGGTTCGTGGTGAGCTGACCGGCTCGACTGCAACCACGCTCCGCATGAACGGTGAGGAATACGACGTTACCGTTGCCGGTGACGAGGATGTAGCAACCAGTCTGGACGCACTGCGCTCCATGCAGATTCCGACCATGACCGGCGGCACCGTACCGCTGTCCATGGTGGCGGATGTTTACACCGAGCTCAGTCCGCAGTCCATCGTGCGCAAGAACCAGAAGGAGACCGTTACCATCACCGGTGAAAGCGAATCCGGTGACAGCAATGCCATTAAGGCAGCCGTTGACGACATTGTTGCCAAGTACGAGCTGCCGGACGGCGTAGAGGTCGGCGAAGGCGATACCGCTGCTTCGCAGATCGCGGAGACCACCGGTACGCTGATGCTGGCCCTTGCGGTGGCAATCCTGCTGGTATATTTCATTCTGGCAACGCAGTTTAACTCGTTCTCGCTGCCGATTGCAATCATGCTGATCCTGCCGATCGGTCTGCTTGGCTCGATGATCATGCTGTGGCCGACCGGAAATCATGTTTCCATGGTCGCACTGCTCGGTGTTATCATTCTGGCCGGTACAGTCGTCAACTCGTCCATCGTGCTGATCGACTATACCCTGCAGCGCCGTCAGCGCGGTGAGGATAAGAATACGGCTATCCTGAACGCATGTCCGCGCCGTGTCCGTCCGGTGCTGATGACCGCTATGACCACTATCCTCGGCCTTGTGCCGATGGTATGCTCCAGCGGCGAAGGCTCCGAGATGATGAAGCCGATGGGTGTTGTTATGATGACCGGTATGGTTATCTCCACCATCGCAACGCTGTTTATCACCCCGGTTTACTATTCGCTGACCGACAGCGTCGCTTCCCGCCTTTCCGGCCTGTTTAAGAAAATCAAGCTGCCCAAGTTTAACTTCCATAAGAAAAATCCGCAGCAGTAAGCAAAAAGGGAACCGATTTCGGTTCCCTTTTTGAATTGAGAATGGATAATGGAGGATGGAGAATGAATGGCGGGTAAAATGGGTACCGCAGTTGTCCAATGTCTGTACAATCTACCTGCAGGGGAGCACAGTGTGCTCCCGCACCCATTTAACGATGACTTGGGCAAACACTGTTCGCCCCTACGGGTATACGAGTGCAAATGAATTTACAAACGACGTATTGATTCAACCGCCGCGATAATTTTCCATTCTTCATTCTCAATTTTCAATTCCGATATTCCCTTGCATATCGCACAAGTGAAGTCTATAATATTTGTATAAATTGCAGATAGGAGCGAACAATATGGCTTCGGATAAAACAAATGTAATGCGTGTGCTCGAGCAGCACAAGATCGCCTATAAGCCGCACGAATACCCGCACGGCAAGGACGCCGTAGACGGTGTTTCGGTTGCGGAACTGCTCGGTCAGAACCCCGATCAGGTATTCAAGACGCTGGTTGCACGTGGCAAATCGGGCGGCTTTCATGTATTCGTTATTCCGGTCGCAAAGGAGCTTGACCTGAAAAAAGCAGCCAAGGCGGCAGGCGAAAAGTCGGTCGAGATGGTGCATGTCAAGGAACTGTTGGGCCTTACCGGCTATGTACGCGGCGGCTGCTCGCCGGTCGGTATGAAAAAGGCGTTTCCGACCGTGTTTGACGAGAGCGTGAACAATGTCCCGACCGTGATGGTCTCTGCGGGCAAGATTGGCTTCCAGATCGAATGTGCACCGGCGGATCTCATCAAGCTGACACGCGCCGCGACCGCGCATATCACGACGGATTAAGGCAATACTGCATGATTAAACAAGAGCGATTTGTGAATGGATTTTGTGCACTGACGAGGTGCGGTTTTGCAGTAATACTTGATGTATTACCGCAGAATCAGCGGCAGCGCGACCGGAGCCTGCACAAGGGACCGCTATAAAGTCAGGGCACAAAATTTCCGCAAAGCGCCGCAGCCTTAATTGTGCAGTGCTGTCTTACGCCTGCGGCTTCAGCAGCCCTGCCGCATCCGGAAACAGCGCGAACACGTTCTGCACGCCGCAGCCTGCCAGCTGCGCCAGCTTGGCCGCCAGCGTGGAATCATCGTCGTACAGGACAAAGTGTGCCTGTCCGTCTGCATTCATGTAGGTGAAGTATTTCGCGCACAGCTCGCGCGAAAAGAACGGCTGTGCGCCGGTCTGCGCGAGCAGCGCGGCTCTTGCTGCGGAACTGAGCGAAACGCCGTTCGGCGTGGGTGACGGCAGGGTGAAATCCTGCGAAACCGGCTGCAGAAACGCGGCAATCCGCGCAGCGCTGTAAATGCCCTGCAGGGAGGAAATGTACTCGGTCAGACTGCCGCCCGAAATCGCGGTGGAGACCGTGAGTATCGCGTGCGACAGCGTGCGTCCGCACTCGAGCGGCACATACAGCGGAATATCCGCATCGTACAGTGCTTCGTCGAATGCGGCCAGCAGGCGGCGGTTCAGCGGCGTGTCGTGCTCAAAATCCGCGAATACGCCGGGCGCTTCCGTGCGCCGCGCCTCGAAAACCAGATCGGCAGCAATGCGCTCGGCGCTGCAGAAGTTGATAGCCTGCGGCGGGTCGGTCACGCCGAGCAGGCAGTGCCGCTGCACCGCGGACACCTTGAGCCGCTGCAGCGCCCCGGACTGCGAAATGCCAAGACAAAGCTGCAAAACCGGCATGCCGAGCGAAGCGGCTTTCGTCGTGTCGCGTCCGGTGCATACCAGAATAAGGTTTTTCGTATAGACCATCATGGATCGACTCCTTTGCGATAAAATTATCTTTTCTGGACTTTTTGAATAAATTCCATTACACTATATGTAGCATTACGCTAAATTAGAATACGGGTATTAACAGGAGTGTATGAATGAGCAAACTGATTCCCGATTATGTATTTGATTCGATTTACGATATTACGCCGGAGGTGCTGACTGCCCACGGCGTACGCGGCGTGCTGGTCGATCTGGACGGCACAATGGCCTCCCACAAGGCCGCTCTGCCGCCCGAGACGCTGTACACCTTCGTTGACCGGCTGAAAAACGCCGGTATTGCCGTACTGGTGTTCTCCAACAACCATCCCGAGCGGGTAGGAAAGTTCTGCGAGCCGCTCGGTGTGGGCTATATCAGCCATGCCGGAAAGCCGTTTTCGCGCGGCTTCCGCAAGGCGGCAAACCGGCTTGGCCTGTCCATGCGCGAGATTGCCGTCATCGGCGACCAGATTTTCACCGACGTGTTCGGCGGCAACCGCGCAGGTGCGCTGACCTGCTACGTCGAAACACTCGACCGCCGGTTTTTCTGGATCAATGTGCGCTATCAGCTTGAGCGCGGCTTTATCGCGCGCGGACGGCGCAGAATGGAGGCGAGAGCACATCATGGCTGAGCCGAAATTCGGTCCTGCGGGCAACTCGGAGTCGTTTGCCGCCGCAGGCTTCAAGAAAAGCGAGGATGCGCCTGCATGGCTCGCACAGATGGGATTGACCGCGTTTGAGTATCAGTGCGGACGCGGCGTGCGCTGCGGCGAGGAGACCGCCCTCAAAATCGGTGCGGCAGCCAAGCAGCACGGCATTCAGATGAGCATTCATGCGCCGTATTTCATCAATCTCTCGTCCGAGGAGAGCGAGCGCATGGAGAAAAACGTCGGTTATGTGCTGGAGACCGCGCGGCTGGCTGTGCCGCTTGGCGCAACACGCATGGTCGTGCACTGCGGCGGTCAGGGCAAGCTGACCCGTGACCGCGCCATGCGCAACTCGCACGAAAACGTAAAAAACATCCTGCGTGCGCTGGATGAGGCTCACCTGACCGGCTGCGCGGTCTGCCTGGAAACCATGGGCAAAAAGAGCGTGCTCGGCACTGCCGAGGAGGTCTGCGAGCTGGTGGCTGCCGATGACCGCCTGCTGCCGTGCATCGACTTCGGTCATCTCAACTGCCGCACGGGCGGGCACATGAACACCCGTGAGGAAGTGAAAGCGCTGTTCGACCTGATGGAAAATACCATCGGTCACGAGCGTACCGCCAAGCTGCACGCCCACTTCTCTCATATCGAGTATAACGATAAGGGCGAGGTGCGCCATTTGACGTTCGCGGATACGGTATACGGTCCGGATTTCACGCCGGTCGCGGAGGAAACCGCTGTGCGCGGCTACGCACCGACATTCATCTGCGAATCCGCCGGAACGCAGGCGGAGGACGCACTCGCCATGAAGCAGTGCTTTATGGCTCAGGCAGAAAAGTAAAAAGTAGGACATTTGCCCTACGGAGACGCTTTGTAGAACTATGCAAAGGGGTATAAACGTATGAAAAAGGTATTATTGATCCACGGTCCTAACCTGAATCTGACCGGTCAGCGCGAACCGGGCATTTATGGTTCGAACACACTGGCATCCATCAATGCGGAGGTTGTACAGAAGTGCGAACGTCTGGGGATGGAATGCACGGTATTCCAGTCCAACTCCGAGGGTGCGCTGATCGACCGCATTCACGCGGCTCGTGAGGACTGCGATGCAATCATCATGAACGCCGGTGCGTACACGCACTACAGCTATGCCATCCGCGATGCGATTGCGGCTGTGCGCCTGCCCTGCGTGGAGGTACATATGTCCAACGTGCACGCGCGCGAGGAATTCCGCCACAAGTCGGTCATCGGACCGGTGTGTGCGGGCGTTATTGCAGGCTTCGGCAAGCACAGCTATCTGCTTGCCGTGGATGCGGTAAAATCCATCATCGGCTAATATTTAAGAGGCGATTACCATGAAAAGAAACGAACTGCGTGCCATGCTGCTCGAGCAGCCGTATGACGCGCTGGTGCTGACCAGCGAGATCAGCCGCCGCTACGCCACGGGCTTTCACTCGACGGCAGGCGCGGTGTACCTGTCGGCTAAACAGGCGGTATTCTTCACGGATTTCCGCTATGTTGAGGCGGCACGCGCGGCCATCAAGGACTTTGAGGTGCGCGAGATTAAGGCGGGCCAGAGTTATTCTGCGCTTATTAATGAGCTGCTTGACGAGGACGGCGCGAAAAAGGTTGCTCTTGAGGACAAAACGCTCACTTATGCGGAGTTCATGTCCTGGGGCACGGCGCTGCACGCGACAGCTGTCCGTCTCGAGGACGGTGTGGAGCAGCTGCGCATGTGCAAGGAAGAGGACGAGGTTGAGAAGATCGTCGCGGCACAGCGAATCGCGGAGCAGGCGCTCGAGGAGGTACTGAACGACATCAAGGTCGGCGTGACCGAGAAGGAGATCGCGGCACGGCTGACCTACCTCATGCTGCACTACGGTGCGGAGAACATGTCGTTTGATCCGATCGTTGTTTCGGGCGCGAACAGCTCCAAGCCGCATGGCGTACCGGGTGAAAAGGCCATCGAAGCGGGCGATTTCGTGACGATGGACTTCGGTTGTATTTATGACGGCTACTGCTCGGATATGACGCGCACGGTCGCGGTCGGTCATGTCACCGACGAGATGCAGACCGTGTACGACACGGTGCTGAACGCACAGCTTGCAGGCATTGCTGCCTGCAAGGCCGGTGTGACCGGTCGGGACGTTGACGCGGCAGGCCGTAAGGTTATCGAGGCGGCAGGCTACGGTGATGCCTTCGGCCACGGCTTCGGTCATGGTGTAGGACTGGAGATCCACGAGGCTCCGGTTGCTTCTCCGCGCGGAGAAGCGCCGCTGCCGGCAGGCAGTATCGTCACCGCAGAGCCGGGTATTTATCTGCCGGGCAAGTTTGGCGTGCGAATCGAGGATATGCTGTACGTCATTGAGGACGGCTGCATTGATCTGACCGATGCGTCCAAGCAGCTTATTGTTCTGTAAATTGCGAAAAAGGGAGAAAACGTTGTTTTCTCCCTTTTATATTCAGTGAATGTTGAAAATAGGTTGCCGTATCGCTTGACGGCAGCTTGATGAAAAGGAATCAATTTAACAATTTATCCATAAGCTATACACAAAAAATCCACACAAGTTCGGCACAATGGTTACACCGATAGGAGGAGATGTTCTCATGCGTATTTTGTTAATCAATGCAGAGCAGGACGAGCGCCTGTTCGCCACCTTCAAGCATGAACATATTCTGTATGATCAGCAGCCGGAGAGCGACACGCTTGATATTTCGGAGAATATATATGATGTAATCGTGTACAATGCCACTAAGCTGGATGAGAAGACCGCCGATGCGGTGCGCTCTCTGCGCGAAAGCGGTGATATGACACCGTTGCTCGTCATGGCAGGTCACACGACTGCGCGGGCGCGTATCCGTATTCTGAATGCGGGTGCGGACAATGTACTCATGCGTCCGTGCCAGAGCGATGAGATTCTGGCGCATGTCAATGCACTGGCACGTCGGCCGAGAATGATGCAGAGTGAAATCCTGACCGCCGGCGACCTGACGCTCGACCGCGGCCGCTGTGTGCTGTCGAGCAATGACGGCGAAGTCCGTCTGTCCGGCAAGGAGCTGCAGCTTGTAGAGATGTTCCTGCGGGAACCGGGACAGGTGCTGCCGCGTGAAATGCTGCACGAGAAGGTCTGGGGAGCAGGCAGGGACGCGACCTACAATAACATCGAGGTTTATCTGACACTTGTGCGCCGCAAGCTGCGTGCGGTCGGCTCGAAGGCCGAGCTGATCTCCGAGCGAGGCATCGGCTATTATCTGCAGGAAGCAGAATAAGAGAAAGGACGTACTTTCATGGTACGTCCTTTTATTTTTCCTGCACTGACTATCTGGAGCACACGAGGCACGTTGGTGCTGCGCCTTTCCGGGCGGCAGCCTTTTTTCGCTGCACTGACCCAGCGGGGTGTACGAACCGCGTAAGCGTGTTCGCCCCTAACGGGCGGGGGTGTTTTTCGCTGAACCTCAGCGGGGAGTTGCGCTCTGCGGAGCGCGGGGATTCGCGGCGCCCGCCGCGGGGGCAA